>Ga0208628_1000268_pt1 | contig 29851 bp, 31 predicted proteins | sample LakWasMet16_LOW5_2_FD_183864 | JGI IMG/M metagenome (GOLD analysis project Ga0208628, IMG submission 183864) | Freshwater sediment methanotrophic microbial communities from Lake Washington under simulated oxygen tension - Sediment Metagenome... | ecosystem: Environmental > Aquatic > Freshwater >... | reverse complement strand
TGTTTCGCCTTTAGCAATTTTATGATACATGTATTTATTAGTATCAATCGCTACAGTTTGTTTTGGCAATAAACTTTCGAAAGGAATTTTTAAATCTTGTCCATTTTTTAATCCATCAATAGCATCGTCGTTCTCTGCTAAAATAGAATTAACATCCATGCCGTAAGTTTTAGCAATAGCATATAAACTTTGTCCTTTTTCTACTTTATGGATGTAGTATTTCTTTCCATTAATGATTTTAATATCTGTTGACTTTGTTTGTCCCTGAGAGACAACAGACAAAACACACAGTATGCAAGACAGTGTAAATTTTAAATATGTGTTTTTAATTTTATTCATCATTTGTAACTACTCCCACTCAATAGTAGCAGGTGGTTTAGAGCTAATATCGTACACTACTCTATTGACGCCTTTTACTTTATTAATGATATCGTTTGATACTTTAGCTAAAAACTCATAAGGTAAATGACACCAATCAGCCGTCATACCATCTGTAGAAGAAACAGCGCGTAATGCCACAACTTTTTCATAAGTGCGTTCATCGCCCATCACACCAACACTTTGTATTGGTAATAAAATAGCTCCCGCTTGCCAAACTGAATCATATAATCCTGCAGATTTTAAACCATCAATAAAAATGGCATCTACATCTTGTAATAATTGCACTTTCTCTTCGGTAATATCTCCTAAAATACGAATTGCTAAACCTGGTCCAGGAAAAGGATGGCGACCAATTAAAGCAGCATCAATTCCTAAAGCTCTTCCTACTCTACGTACTTCATCTTTAAACAAACTGCGTAACGGCTCTACCACTGATAATTTCATATAATCAGGTAAACCACCAACATTGTGATGAGATTTAATAGTTGCTGATGGTCCGTTAACAGATAAACTTTCAATCACATCTGGGTAAATAGTTCCTTGTCCTAACCATTTAGCATCCGTAATTGTTTTTGATTCATCATCAAATACATCAACAAAAGCTTTACCAATTGCTTTACGTTTAGTTTCAGGATCAGATACATTTTTTAAACCATCATAAAAACGTTGTTTGGCATTTACGCCTTTTACGTTTAGTCCCATTCCTTTGTATGATTCTAATACATTCTCAAATTCATTTTTACGTAACAGGCCGTTATCTACAAAAATACAATGTAAGTTTGCTCCAATAGCTTTGTGTAATAACACAGCTGCCACACTACTATCAACTCCACCTGATAAACCTAAAACTACTTTATCGTTACCTAGTTTTTGTTTTAATTCGGCAACCGTTGTATCAATAAATGAATCAGAAGTCCAATTACCTTTGCAACCACAAATTCCTTTTACAAAATTTTGCAATAAAACAGCACCTTCCGTTGAATGATAAACCTCTGGATGAAATTGAATTCCCCATGTTTGTTCACCAGTAACAGCAAAGCCAGCTACTTTTACATCGTGTGTACTAGCAATGATATTATAGTTTTCAGGTACTTTTAAAATAGTATCTGCATGACTCATCCATACTTGAGATTCGTTACTGATCCCTTTAAATAAAGGGTTATTATCTTCTACAAAACTTAAATTAGCTCTTCCATACTCACGAGAATTAGATTTACCAACTTCGCCACCATAAAAATGGGCTAATAACTGAGCACCGTAGCAAATACCTAATAAAGGTAATTTACCTTTAATGTTATCTAAACTAGGATTTAACGGATTTTCTTGACGAACACTATGAGGGCTGCCAGATAAAATAACACCTTTTATATCAGGAGTTAATTCAGGGATTTTATTAAAAGGGTGGATTTCGCAATACACGTTCATTTCTCGTAAACGACGAGCAATTAATTGTGTGAATTGGGAACCAAAATCGAGGATTAAAATTTGTTCTTGCATAATAGCTAACAAAGATAGATAAATCTTTTGTTACAAAGGCTTCAAGAAGAAAATAAAATGTGAAATTAGGTGAAAATTAATCTTTACTTCTCATGAATTTCACGATGGTATAAATACCTAAACTAAAGATGCCAGCTATAAAAAGAATGATAAAAAAATCACTTAATTCTAATGATGATTGCATGACTAAGCAGCTAATAATTTGTTTTTAACGGCAAACATAACAATTCCAGCTGTATTAGGAATACCTAACTTACCCATAATGTTTTTACGGTGAGTATTTACAGTATGTGTACTTAGTTCTAATCTATCAGCAATTAGTTTATTTGATAAACCTTCCGAAATTAAACGGATAATATCCAATTCTCTATCAGTAATACCTAAACCTTGGCAAGAAACTTTTTCTAACTCAGGGCGAATAATTTCTAAATCTTGTGAATTTGCTAAGAAATAAGCTACTTTTCCACATAAAAAACGTTCTCCGTTATGTGTAGCGTGTAAAGCTTCAATGATCTCGTCCTTATCACACTCTTTCAATAAATAGCTTCTTACACCTGAATCTAAGGCAGCTTGCATTTCTACTCTACTCATATAATCGGTTATCGCTAATACTTGAAGGCGTTTAAACGTTTTGGTAATTATAGAAATTTGCTTAGAATTTATGTTTAACGATTGAAAATCTAATACTAAAATTCTTGGCTTATTCTTTTTAATACAAGCTATTAAATTTTCAAAATTATCGTCTTCTGTATAATCTACTTCAAAATTAGCAGAAGAGCTTAATAATGTATAAAGCCCTAGTCTGCTTAAGTAATTATTATCGGCTATAAGTACTGATATCATTATTAAAAATTCTTATTTAGATTAATTTTAAACAAAGATACATTTCATAACGGAATTACAAAATTTATCTTTCAAAAAATAATTCACAACCTATGGTTAGTTCCACTTTTTTAAGCCAATTCTAAAACCAGCATTTAAAGTTAAATTAGGCATAGAATGTCCAGACATAAACAAATGTGTGTAAGCAAAATGAAAAACGGGATAAATTCCAACGTATTTATCCTTAATAAAAGAATTGAAATTATACCCGATTTCAGCATTAAAACCAGTACTATGCATAATATGGGTGTTTGTTCCTCCAATAGAAGATGTAGGATGAACTAAAAACTCATCCATCATTACTTGATGTCCGTGAGCTCCTCCAATACCAGCAAACAATCCCTTAATTAAAGATATTCGATAGGTGAAAGTAATTAAGGTGCCCTGTTGTTCAGGATTAGAAACATATAATTCTTTCACTCTAATATCTATTGAATTTGGTCTGTTGAATGCTTTAAAAAAAGTACCAATACTACCATAAACTCCTACCAATGGAGAATGATGATGTTGCATCCCTCCTACTATACCAATGTCAATATAGTTTTTATGGTGATTATTTAATTGAGCCAATAATGGATTAGATAATAGGTTTAAACAAACTAAAGTGATGACAACCAACAATTGATTTACGTTTTTCATAATGCTTAGATTTAGGGGTTAACGTAAAAATTGTTTGCATAAGCATATTAGTTTAAATGTTTACTGTATTAAATTTAGTAACGCTAAAGCGCAACTCGGTTTAAATTTAAAATAGTAAGTTTTAGTTTAGAATTATACCGATGTAGTGAATCGGTTATGCAGTTTTATAAAAAAGGATTGTTTTGTTTACAAAACATCGAAAATTAATCCTGTTTTGAAAGTTATAATACATGAATAAAAAAAAGTTACAGATAAATTTTAGCCACTACTTTAATGAGATGCCACTTCTCGACTTCGCTCGAAGTGACAGTTCAGTATGACTAATCATTACAGAGAAAATAATTGGCCTTCGGTAGCCAATTCTGTATTTAAAAAAATAGGCTTTGCTTCATTTAAAAACTCTTCTAAATTGCCATATCTAGCAGAAAAATGGCCTAATATTAACTTTTTTACATTGGCTAAAGCCGCCATCTCAGCAGCTTGTTTAGCTGTACTATGAAACGTTTGTTTAGCTCTATCTTTTTTCTCTTCTAAAAAAGTTGATTCATGGTATAATAAATCAACGTCTTTAATATCACTTGCTAATTCCTCAAAAAACTTGGTATCACTACAAAACGCGTAACTTCTTGGTTGAGGAGGATCAAATGTCAAATCAATGTTTTTGATTGTATTTCCATTATTATCGATAGCGTCCATTCCTAATTTTAGCTTATGAATTTCGGCAAAGGATACATTTAATTTTTCTAATTTATATTTATCAATATTTCTTGGAAATGGTTTTTCTTTAAACAAATAGCCGGTTGTAGCAATGCGATGTTTTAGTGGCAAGCTATAAATCTCTACTTTATCATCTTCAAATAATAACTGCTTTTTTGAATTTTGCGTGTAAACAAATTTCACTTGGTAATTTAAATAAGTATCAGAATGCTTGTGAATGAGGTTGATAATTTCTTCTAATTCTTTAGGTCCGTAAATGGTTAGTTCATTTTTTCGACCTAATAAATGCATACTGGCTAAAAAACCAGGCAATCCATAAAAATGGTCGCCATGCAAATGACTAATAAACACATGATTTATGTTTTGAAAACGAGCTTTATATTTTCTCATTTGCATCTGAGTACCTTCCCCACAATCAATCAAAAAAAACCGCTCAGCTATGTTTAATAACTGAGCGGTTGGATTTCGGTTTGCAGTTGGCGTTGCCGCACTACTACCTAATATTAATAATTCGAAGGATTGAACAGACATGATGTTTATACCTTCGAAAATAGTAATTAATAATTAATTACCATCATTCGTTTAGTAGTAATCGCATTTTTATACTTTAAAGTATAAATATAAGTACCGCTTGCTAAATCAGTAGCATTGATTGTAACCTTGTTTTCTCCTACTGAAGTTTTAATTGTTTGTTGACTAACAACTGAGCCAAGTGTATTATATACCGTTACAGTTGCATTATCTTCTCCTTCAACATAAAACTTAATGTCAGTAGCTGTTGAAAAAGGATTTGGTACATTTTGGTATAAAGCCATTTTATCTTTACCAATATCTTGTAAACCTGTAGCTGGAAGAATATTAATGATATAGTAATTTAAATTTTGAGGAGGTGTTAATGTTCCACTTCCACCAGTCACATTTGGTGAAGACGAACAAGAACCTATTATCAATGGAGTCATAAAAGGAGTCACTAATAAACTTAAAGTATATGAACCTGCTGTTGTAGGTGTACCATAAATACTAGCGCAATTATTAGCATTTCCAGGAAATTTTAATGATGGTGCGCCATTTACTGTTCCATTTGCAACAGCTGCGGTAGATGAACCTAAATTTAATCCTGGAGGTAAATTATAATTTGTAATTCCTGTTGGATTTGTTATTTCAAAACGATTAAAACAAAAAGTTAAACCAGTAGAAGTAGTATCTTTAGGAACTTTTACAGTTAAGTTTTGTTCATAAGGAACGCCAACAGTACCAGAAACAAAATTAGTTACGCTATCTGGATAAACACCAACTTTATTACTAGCAATAAATGTTGGATTTAAAGAGCAAGTAGGTACTGTTTGAGCAAACGAAGCAGCAATAGTTGCTGAAACAGCAATAATAGTTAAGTAGATTTTTTTCATAGTTAAATGTTTAGTTTGTAATTAGGAGTCGTTAATTCCATTTAGTTAAGTAAATTTAAATAAATTTCAGTATTTGTACAGATTTTAGTTTCTAAAATCAGCTAAAGTTTTAAACAGAAAATTGTAGATATTATTGACGACCCGCCAATAAAAACATTACTGCCATTCGAACAGCTACACCATTTTCAACCTGATCTAAAATAATAGATTGATCACTATCAGCTACGTCACTCGTAATTTCAACACCTCTGTTAATTGGGCCAGGATGCATAATGATAATTTTTTTAGATAAAGAATCTAATATGGTTTTATCTAAACCATATAACATGGTATATTCTCTAATAGATGGGAAGAACTTAATATCTTGTCTTTCTAATTGAATACGCAACATATTAGCTACATCACACCATTCCAATGTTTTACGTAAATCGGTTTCAACCTTAACCCCTAAACTTTCTATATATTTAGGAATCAGTGTTGTAGGGCCGCATACTTTAACTTCTGCACCCAATTTTTGTAAGCAAAATATATTAGATAAAGCCACACGTGAATGTAAAATATCACCAACAATCGCAATTTTCTTTCCTTTTAAATCTCCTAGTTTTTCTCTCATCGAGAAAGCATCTAATAACGCTTGTGTTGGGTGTTCGTGTGCACCATCACCCGCATTTACTATTTTAGCATTCACTTTTTTTGATAAAAATTCGGCAGCTCCAGCGCTTGAATGACGCATCACAACCATATCCACTTTCATGGCAAGGATATTATTTACGGTATCGATTAGAGTTTCTCCTTTTTTAACAGAAGAGGAAGAAGCTGAGAAATTAACTACATCAGCACTTAAACGTTTTTGAGCTAACTCAAAAGATAAACGAGTACGAGTAGAGTTTTCGAAAAATAAATTGGCAACTGTTAAATCTCTTAAAGAAGGTACTTTTTTAATAGGGCGATTTAAAACTTCTTTAAAATTGGTAGCGGTATCTAAAATTAATTGAATATCGTTTTTAGTGATATATTTTATTCCTAATAGATGATTGACGCTTAAGTTGCTCATAGTTTATAAATATCTTTCTTTAATAATATTAATATGATGTTGTGCGTGACCACATAGCATATATCCTAGTGATAATACATTCACTTCTCCAGATGCCATTTGACCTTTCAGCAATAATTCTTTATCAGATAACTGTCTGAATAATAAAATATTAGATAGCCTTACCGAATCAAACTCGTCAGCTAATATTTGAATATTTGTATTTGATAAATTAGCATTAGCCGCATATAAATTTTCATCAAACGATAACACTTTTTGGTTATCGCCTCTTGCAAAACGTAAGGCTCTGTAACTCAAAATGCGTTCTGTATCAATAATATGATTAATCACTTGTTTTACTGTCCATTTACCATCATCGTAAAAATAATTTAATTTCTGACGAGGAATATCTTCAATAAAATCTAATATAGCTTGGTGATTGGTTTTTAAAGCTGAGATAATATCGTCCTCAGGAATAAGATTGATGTAATATTCGAAATAAGGTATATGATCTTTTTTTTGTGGGCGCATTTTTATGTTTTTATTCTCGACTAAGTTTATCCTGAGCGGAGCCGAAGGGCTCGAACTGACAAGCTTAATCTAAATTATTTATCTATTAATGTTACTCTATCTTTTTTATCTGTTTCGGTCCACTCCACTTTTACATTTTGTGTTTCAATCGAATCAATCACTAATCCAATATATTTTGCTTGAATTGGAACATGTCGGCTAAATCTTCTATCCACTAAAACCAACAACTCCACATCATTTGGTCGGCCAAATGCTAACATGGCATCTAAACCAGCTCGAATAGTTCTACCAGTAAATAATACATCATCTACTAAAATCACATTCTTGTCTTCTATTATAAAATCAATGTTGGTTTGATTAGGAATAAGTTCTTTTTTACGAAAATCATCACGGTAAAAGGTGATATCCAAATCACCGCAGTTCACTTTTTTCTTTAAAATACCTTCTAGTAATTTTTGAATACGATGAGCCAAATAGATACCTCTTGGCTGCAAGCCAATGATAACTGTATTACTAAAATCGTTGTGAACTTCTATTAATTGATAGCAAAGGCGAGTAAGAGTAACTTCTAATTGTTTATTTTCTAATAAAACTCTTGGCTTCAATTTAATAGTTGTTTGAGATTAGTTATAAGTTGTTTGAGATTAGTATTTGAGGTTTAAAGTTAATGGTATAATTTCAAAAAACAAAAAACTTATCTCCAACAACTTTTATTATTTACATAAAAATAGTTTGAGTTCTATCAGGTCCGATAGATACAATACTAATTGGCACTTCTACCAATTTTTCAATATATTTCACATAATCAATTAATGTTTTTGGTAAAGCGTCTTTCGAAGTCATTTTAGTTAAATCTTCAGCCCAACCTTTTACTGTTTCATAAACAGGAGTCACGTCAGCTGGATCAATACTAAATGGTAAATAATCAATTTTTTCGCCTTTGTGTATATAGTGAGTACAAACTTCTAATGTATCAAAATCGGATAAAACATCTGCTTTCATCATCATTAATTCAGTCACACCATTAATAGCAATAGCATATTTTAAAGCCGGAATATCTAACCATCCACAACGACGAGCACGTCCTGTTGTAGCTCCAAACTCACGTCCAATTTGACGAATTTTCTCCCCTAATTCATTATCTAATTCAGTTGGAAAAGGCCCGCTACCAACTCGAGTACAATAAGCTTTAAAAATACCAATTACGTTTCCAATACGATTTGGAGCAATTCCTAATCCATTACAAGCACCAGCACAGATAGTGTTTGAAGACGTTACAAATGGATAAGAACCAAAATCAATATCTAATAAAGAACCTTGGGCACCTTCTGCTAATATTTTTTGACCTTTTTTGATAGCGTCATTAATAAAATGCTCGGTATCAATAAATTTCAATTTCTTTAATTCTTCAATAGCAGCAAACCAAGTTGGCTCTAATTCCGTTAAATTATATTCATATTTATGAAAATCAAGAATTTGCTTATGTTTTTCAACTAAAGCATTGTATTTATCTTTAAAATTAGGACTTTCGATATCACCTACACGTAAACCATTACGTCCAGTTTTATCCATATACGTTGGTCCGATACCTTTTAACGTAGAACCAATTTTATCTTTTCCTTTAGCTGCTTCGCTGGCTGCATCAATTAAACGATGTGTTGGCAAAATTAAATGGGCACGTTTACTAATCACTAATTTTTTTGCAAAATCAACGCCTAATGCGGTTAAAGCATCAATTTCTTTTTTGAAAATAACTGGATCTATAACGACTCCATTACCAATAACATTTAAAGCCGTTGGATGAAAAATTCCACTTGGAATAGTATGTAAAACGTGTTTAATACCGTTAAACTCTAATGTGTGTCCGGCATTTGGACCACCTTGAAAACGAGCAATAATATCGTATTTAGGAGTTAAAACATCAACAATTTTACCTTTTCCTTCGTCGCCCCATTGTAGGCCTAATAGTACATCAGCTTTGATCATAATTTTACACTTTTTTTGAAAGCGTTCAAATTTACAATTAAGCCAGAATTTACAATGAATAACAAATTAACAATTTGTGGATTTTTGAACAAAATGAGAAAAAATTATCTCACAATGAACTTGTCTTTTAAGAGTCTTTTTCGACCGTTGCTATCAATTCTTAATAAGCCATAACTCAGATTAAAATAAGTAGTAACACCATATCTTGTTGTTTTTACAACTGATTTATAATATCTATCGTAAATAAACAGTGAATCAATTTTAGTAAAAGTTGATGTATATATATAATTATTTCCTAATTCTTCGGTTTGGTTAAGCATAATACCATCTCTTCTTAAGGAATAAATATCTCCACTTCCAGATGCAAACGATTTATCTACTTGAAAAGCATAATATTCATGTTTTTGATTTTCACAACGCGTATTTCCATAAAATCCATCAGCTGAAATATTGATAATTTTCATTGTATCAATTTGATTAGTTAGTGAATCAATATAAACCCAATAAGTTCCCATTTTAAATTTCGCATCGTAAATAGAAGGACTAATGTATTCCATAGTACTATCACCGCACATATCAGGATTTTCATTCTCTTGTTTTTTACAACTAAAAAATGTGATTAATAAAAATATAATAATTAAAATCCTCATAACAATAAAGATAAAAAATTAAATCTCAATTTGCAAACCATCATAAGCCAACTCAATAAAAGAAGGTAATTCTTTTGACACTTCTTCATGAAGCCCTAATTGGTGTGAAATATGAGTAAAATAAGCTTTTTCAGGATTTAATTCTTTCATCAAATCTATTGCTTGCTGAAATGTATAATGAGACACGTGCTCCTCTCTTCTTAAAGAATTAATGACAATAATTTTAGAACCTTTTATTTTTTCTTTTTCTTCTTCCGAAATATAATTAGCATCTGTGATATAAGTGAAATCTTTTATACGATAAGCTTTTACGGGTAAACGATAATGAATCACATCAATAGGTAATAATTCAATATCTTTAATTTTAATCAACTCATCTGTTACTGTAAATACATCAATTTCAGGAATTCCAGGATATTTATCTTCTGCAAAAATATAAGCAAACTCTCTTTTTAAGGCTTCTTGAACTCGGTCAGTAGCATAAACAGGCATTCTCATTTTATTAAAAAAATTGAAAGCTTTCACTTCATCTAGGCCAGCAATATGATCTTTATGTTCGTGCGTAAAAACGACTGCATCCAAGGTTTTAATTTTTTGACGTAGCATTTGCTGTCTAAAATCTGGTCCGGTATCTACAACTACTTTTGCAAAATCACTTTCTATTAAAATAGAAGTTCTTAAACGATTATCTTTTGGATTTTGAGAACGACACACTGCACATTCGCAACAAATAATTGGAACGCCTTGAGATGTGCCAGTACCCAAAAAAGTAACTTTCATAAATTATGATCTTTTAATCAATTCTAAATATACGTCTTGATTTAATAAACCTAAAATTAAAGTAAAAACAATTCCGAAGATGGCGCCCCAAAAATGAGCCTCATGTCCGATATTATCAACCGAGCCACTTCCTGTTTTGCGTTTACTTAAATAATAACTGATACCTAAATATAAAATACCAAATACCCAAGCTGGCATTGGAATAAAAAAGAAACCTAATTGCGACATGGGCAAACAGGTGATATAACTAAAAATCAATGCATTGACTGCTCCACTTGCTCCCAAAGATGTGTAATATGTATTGTTTTTGTTTTTTAAATACTCTGAAATAGATGAAGCGTAAATTGCGCCTGTGTATAACAAAATATAAAACGCCATTCCTAATTTTTTATTTGGTTCACCATCCTCTCCTAACAATATAGGCAGAACTCCCTTTTCAACAATGGGACCAAACATCCATAAGGCATACATATTAAATGCTAAATGAATATAATCGCCATGTAAAAAAGCATGTGATAAAAAACGATAATGCTGATTGAACTGTTTTATAGAATAAGGATGAAAAATATACTTATACTTAATTTCTGCATTATTCATTGCATACAAAGAAAATCCAACAGTTAAAATTAGTATAGCAATTGTAATCATTATTAAGTTTGAGTTTTTGAGTAAAAGTACTGATTAAAAAACAATAAAAAAGGTTGCCATAAGCAACCTTTTAAACATTTATTAAGTGTATTATTTTATAGACTCATTTAACTCTTCAACAGAAGATTCAAATTGAAAGGCATCATTTAACAGAAAGTAATTGTTTTTATCTACACATCTATTATGAGCCATTTTTGCTACATCTAATCTGTTAGCTTCAAAATTAAATAAAAGCATCACTTCCTTAATTTGAGCTGAACTTAAGCAATTGCTTTTTAAAATCTGTTTAACAGTTGTTAGTTTTGTATCTTCAAAAGATTGCTTAGTAATTGTTTGTTTTGCCGATGAAAAGCTTGAACTACTCATCGCATAAGAAGCATCACAACTTGCAGATGTATTTGAATTATTTTGAACAGAGGTGTTATTATTATTTACATTACTATTTGATGATGTTGTTGTGGTAGTAGTTGTATATGAAGTAGACGTTGTTGAAGAATTGTAAGCTGGGTCATTAACATTAACATTCATATTAACTCCTAATCCCCCCATATTAACCGATACGTTTGTATTTGTGCCATTAGTTCCAGTTGAAACATTGGTATTAGTACCTCCAACACTGCCAGAAGTAACGGTTGTTTCTTGAGTAACAACCGTTGTAGATATTTCAGGCATTGGATTTACATTATAATGATACACTTGAACATCTTGAGAAACTGGAGCCGATTGAGCAATAGGAACCTGGCTGAAAAAACGTAACACATTCACCATTTTATTATTTTTCTTAATCTTATATGTTACTTCTAAGGCCCCTTTGCCTTCAGCATCAGTCATTTGTAATATTTTCTTTTCTAAAACTGGTTGTTTTGTATCTTCAAAAATAATTTTCGCTGAATAATAAGGCTGATTTAAGTCAACTACCTTAACATTTGTCACTGGAACATCATTTTGTCTGATACCATTTAATATTAAATAAAACTTTAATCCATCTTCTGAAAACACAATTAAGTTAGATGTATTTTGAGCGAAAGAAGCGGCTGATAATAAAGCAAAGGCTAAAAATAAGTAGATTTTTTTCATAGATTTTAAATAAAAATATTTGATGCTAATTTATAAATAATTTGACTTGACTCAACAAACCAATTAAAATGCCAAAAACAGACAGAAAGGAGATTTAGATTTTTTAAATCTGTTAAAATTCCTTAAACAATATTTACACTCCAAGCTTCAGGCTTGGCATCAAACAAAACTTTAGTTTTAGCCCACACGCCTTCAAATAATTCGGATTGTCGATACGCTTCTAAATACTTAGGATCGTCCCACATACTTAATGTAAAAAACACACAAGGATTATTAATATCTTGCAATAATTCAACATGATTGCAGCCTTCCATAGCCGCTATTAAATCTTTACTTGCCTTAAAAATATCTTTAAAACGTTCAATATTTTCAGGTTTAAACGTCATCTTCACAAATCTCTTAATCATATATATCTACAATTATGCGGTCAATTTTATATTTACTTAATACATTTCGTTTTATCACAATTTTGGTAGCAGATTGCCCTAAAGAAGATATTTCTAATAAATCCATTGAATTAAAAAAACAAACCACATCACCAATTTTCACATCATCGTAGGTGTTATTTATTTTAGTGATATTGTAGGAGGGTAAAGCAATTGAAAAACGTTTGTTACCAACATGTTTTTCAAATTCCTGCTTAGTAATACTTGTAATTAAATTCCCAAAATCATCTTCGTATAATACCATACCTTGTAAATTACTCGGAGTTGAAAAGCTCTCAAAAGCATATAATTTACAATAGTCTTGGGTTTCTGAACAAAACTCTTCTAAAGGAATTTTATTAGCTAATTTACTTGCTATTTCAGCAAATACATCTCTTAAATAAAATGAATGTTGACGTTCGGAATCAAAATACAACTGGTAAACAGGTTCATTAAATTCTTTATCAATCAAAGTTAATACACCATTATCAGGACAAATAATATACTGCCCTTTATATTTAGACAATAAATAACGAGTGTTATCAACAGCTAAATTCCCAATCGTTTCAGAAGAGTTTAAAAACTTAACTGCAAACAAATGAATGCTATCTTCTGGAAAGTATGGTAAAGCACTTCTTAAAGCAAAAGCTCCTTCGTTGTGGGCGTGCGGATTAACATCGCAGGCTAAATCAACAATTTGAGTATTTGGTTGTTTGCTATACAACATGCCTTTTACCATAGCCAAGTATGGGTCGCGATAACCCAAATCAGTTGTAATGGTAATAATAGACATATTGAAAACTTTATTTAATTTACTCAAAAGTAAATAATAAATTAGGCTTACTTTTTACATATAAAAGTATTTGATTAACACGATTATTAACATAAATTACTTTACCTTGATTGAAAAAATTATAACATTAGATAGCGTTGAACCTGTTGAAATATATGGCGTAAATGATGTGAAGCTCAACGTGATAAAAAAATATTTCCCAAAACTTAAAATTATTGCAAGAGGCTATTCCATTAAAGCTTTAGGCGACGAAAGTGAAATAGCCCACTTCGAAAAAAAGTTAACGATGATGGTTGATTACTATCATAAAAACGGTTTATTAACAGACACTGTTATTGAACGTTTATTAGGACAAACAGGCGATAATTTATTATTAGCCAAAGAAGAAGCGACTGGCTCTGATATTATTGTTTTTGGGAATAATGGTTTGATTATTAAAGCTAGAACAGATAATCAACGTAAAATGATGCAATCGGTTGGAAAAAACGATATGTTATTTGCCGTTGGTCCTGCAGGAACAGGAAAAACTTACACGGCTGTTGCTTTAGCTGTAAGGGCATTAAAAAATAAAGAAGTTAAACGTATTATTCTAACTCGCCCTGCTGTGGAAGCTGGAGAAAACTTAGGTTTTTTACCAGGAGATTTAAAAGAAAAGTTAGATCCATACATGCAACCATTGTATGATGCCTTGTACGATATGTTGCCCATAGATAAATTAAATCAATACATTGAAGCTAAAATTATTCAAATTGCACCGCTAGCATTTATGCGTGGTAGAACATTAGATAATGCTTTTGTGATTTTGGATGAAGCTCAAAACACAACCGAGAGTCAGATGAAAATGTTTTTAACTCGTATGGGAGCTAATGCCAAGTTTATTATTACAGGTGATATGACTCAGATTGATTTGCCTCGTAATCAAACATCAGGATTAGCCCAGGCTGTCCGATTATTAAAGAAAACAGAAGGCATTGATATTGTTGAATTAACTACGGTTGATGTGATTAGACATCGTTTAGTAAAAGCGATTATTGAAAAATACGAAGAAGACACCATTAAGAGATAAGTTATTTGATTGAAGTTGTTGGAAGTCCATTTCAGAAACTCATTTATCAAACAACTAAAAACTTAAAACAAATAACTAAGCATTATGACTATTAAAGATTCTCAAAAACAAGTTGACGATTGGATTAAACAATACGGAGTTAGATATTTTAGTGAACTCACTAATATGGCTTTGCTTACCGAAGAAGTTGGTGAAGTTGCTCGAATTATAGCTCGACGATATGGAGAACAAAGCGAGAAAGAATCTGACAAAAACAAAGACTTAGGAGATGAGCTAGCTGATGTGATGTTTGTATTAATTTGCTTGGCCAATCAAACTGGCATAGATTTGGAAGAAGCATTACAGCGAAACCTTGATAAAAAAACAAATCGAGATTCGGAAAGACATCACAATAACGAAAAACTAAAATAGATTTTGATTAAGCCACTCTTCATATTTGTTCTAATTACTTTATTTCATCCATTATTTGCTCAAAATAGTTTAATAGGTGTTGATGAACCGAATAAAGATATTGGCTCACAAGAAAATATTTATAAAGTAAAAGCTGATTATATTATTCAAAACAACCAAGCTAAAAATTTATATTTACTAAGAGCGGATGCTTTAAAAGGGATTACTATTCGAGCAACTAAAAAAACAATTAAACCTGGCGATACCACTCTTATTGTGGTTGAGTTTATTCCTCAACAAACTGGAAAGTTTAACGAAACTATTAATTTAGTAACCAGTGCTGATGGGGTTCCATTTAAAATGACACTTTCTGGCAACATTAAATCAATTAAAACAGATGATAAAACAGCTTGTTTTTATTTTAAAAAGCCTAATAATGCAGGAGTTAAAACAAGCGAACCTATTGTAGTAACCGAAACAAATAAACCAAGAGATACATCTAATAAAATACCAGATAATACAACTAATACAGTATTTGATAATCCTGTTATTCCTTTAAAACCCTCTACTCCTCCAAAAACAAAAAATCCTAATGAATTAGATGAAGATTTATATAAACCTAATAACATTATTTTTTTGGTAGATGTATCAAGCTCAATGAAAGATACTAGTAAATTAAAAGTGATGCAATTTGCATTACATCATTTAATAGAAGTTTTAAGACCAACAGATAAAATAACGTTTATTACCTATGCCGATTCGGTTAAGATTTTAAGAGAAGGCTTAAGTGGGAAAGATAAACAAGAATTAAACGAAGTAGTTGATAGATTAAAAGCAAAAGGCTTAACAAAAGGTAATAAAGCTATTTTATTTAGTTTGGATGTAGCTCTAAAAAACTACATTTCAAATGGTAATAATCAAATCATCTTAGCTACCGATGGTAAGTTCAGATTTTATCCAGATGATCAAAAACTATATCTATCCAAACAAGGCGATAAACAAGTAAAGCTATCAACTATGGCTTTTGGTAATGATAAAGACGCTATGAAAAACTTAAAAGATATTGCTGAGATAGGAAAAGGTAATTTTATTCACATTAAAAGCAGGGCAAAAGCTAAAGAACAATTGCTAGAAGAAATCAAACAAAATAGCTTAATTCATTAATCTATTTGGTAAGTTCTGTATTCTCCTGGCTTCAAATCACCTAATTCAATAGTGTCAATTCTCACTCTTATTAATCGTGCAACTAAATAACCTAAAGCCTTGCACATTCTTCTAATTTGACGATTTTTCCCTTCGGTTAATATAATTCTAAATTCAAATTCAGATATTTTTTCAATAAAACAGGGTTTGGTTTTACAAATCATAATATCAACTCCTGCACCCATTTGATTAATAAACTCATCAGTAATTGATTTATTAACTGTAACAATATATTCCTTTTCCTTTTCTTTTATAGGGCTTGATAAACTTTGAATATACTTTCCGTCATTTGATAATAACAACAATCCTTCAGATTCTTTATCTAATCTACCAGCGTAACCTAAGTGTTTATCAAACTTAAAAATAGTGGTTAAATTATCTGCGATGGCTTCATTATTAGTTGTTTCAATCCCACGAGGTTTATATAAAGCAATATAAGTAAAAGGTGTGTTGGGCTTAAGTAATTTATCTTCATAATAAATCTCCCAAGTTTCATTAAACTCGCTATTTTCAGTAATAATAGCACCATTAACTTTCAATTTTCTATTTTCAATAGCTCTAATAGCTTCCTTATTTGTAAAGCCTAAACTATGAACTAAAAAGTATTTAATATTTAATCGAAAACTCAATTTTGGGTAATTTTAAGGCAATGTTATCTTTTTTTATCTAAACCGCATAAAAATTGCCCTAATTCGCTATAATTTATTAAGTTTGTTGGTTCAAAACAGCTATGGAAAATTCTTATTTTGCCCACCCTTCTGCTATCATTGATGAAGGTTGTCGTATTGGTAAAGGAACCAAAATTTGGCACTTTAGCCATATCATGCCAAATTGTACTTTAGGTGAAAACTGTAACATTGGTCAAAATGTAGTTATTTCACCAGAAGTAATTCTTGGTAAAAATGTAAAAGTTCAAAATAACGTTTCTATTTACACAGGTGTTACATGTGATGATGATGTGTTTTTAGGACCATCAATGGTATTTACAAATGTGATTAATCCACGCAGCGCCGTTAATCGTAAATCAGAATACGCAAAAACACATGTTGGTAAAGGTGCTAGTATTGGTGCTAATGCAACTATAGTTTGCGGACATGATATAGGAGAATTTGCCTTCATTGGAGCTGGAACTGTAGTAACTAAAACTGTTCCTGCATTTGCTTTAGTTGTTGGAAACCCATCTCGTCAAATTGGATGGATGAGTGAATTTGGACATCGATTAGAATTTGATACGACTGGAAAAGCTACTTGTAAAGAAAGTGGTCAATTATATCAATTAGAAAATAATATTGTAAAAAGAATTTCATAAAATGACAAAAATTAAATTCGGAGTTATTGGTCAAGGTCACATTGGTAAACGCCACGCCGAAATGGTGCGTCGTAATCCCAATTGTGAATTAGTAGCTGTTTGTGATGTTGCTCCAAAAGAAAAATTAGGATTAGAGACTCTTCAAGAAAAGTTTTATAATTCAGTAGATGAATTATTAAAAAATCATCCTGAAATAGACGTCATCAATGTTTGTACTCCAAATGGATTACATGCAGAACATTCATTAAAAGCTTTGGAAGCAAACAAGCATGTTGTAGTTGAAAAACCTATGGCTTTAAGTAAAGCTGATTGTGAGAAAATCATATACAAAGCTTTAGACCAAAGCAAAACTGTTTTTTGCGTGATGCAGAATCGTTACTCTCCTCCAAGTGTTTGGTTAAAAAACGTGGTTGAATCTAAAACTATTGGCGATGTATATATGGTTCAATTAAACTGTTATTGGAACCGTGATGAGCGTTACTATAAAGCAGGAGGATGGAAAGGGACTCAAGATTTAGATGGAGGAACTTTATTTACACAGTTCTCTCATTGGATTGATATTATGTATTGGGTATTTGGAGATATTAAAAACATTCAAGCAAAGTTTGCCGATTTCAATCACCAAAACTCAACTGCTTTTGAAGATAGTGGATTTGTAAGTTTTGATTTTGTAAATGGAGGAATGGGAAGCATTAACTACTCAACAGCAGTTTATGATAAAAACTTAGAATCATCTTTAACTATTGTTGGAAGTAAGGGTAGTATTAAAGTTGGCGGACAATATATGGATCAAGTAGATGTTTGCAATATTAAAGATTATGTAATGCCTGCTTTAGAAGAAACAAATCCAGCTAATGATTACGGCGCATACAAAGGTTCAGCTAACAATCATCATAATGTGATAGAAAATGTAGTGGATACCATTACAGGAAAAACTAAAATTACAACAAACGCATTAGAAGGTTTAAAAGTGGTTGATATTATTGAGCGAATTTATGCTCTTCGTCCTGAATCAGTTATTAAAAATAAATAAGAAAAAATTAAAATATATTTTATGGGAATTTATAAAGACATCGTTGACAAAAAAGCTACAATTGCTGTTATTGGTTTAGGTTATGTTGGTTTACCAATTGCCTTAGCATTCGCTAAAAAAGTAAAAGTTATTGGATTTGATATCAATGCTAAACGCGTAGATATGATGAATAAAGGAATTGATCCAAGTAACGAATTAACGAAAGCCGATTTTGCAAAATCTGACATTACGTTTACTCATAAGTTAGAAGATTTAAAAAAAGCTAAATTTTTTATTATTGCCGTTCCTACTCCTATTGATGAACATAACTTACCTGATTTAAAACCTTTAATTGGAGCTTCAACAACAGTTGGTAAAGTTCTTAAAAAAGGAGATTACGTGGTTTATGAATCAACGGTTTATCCAGGTTGTACAGAAGATGATTGTATTCCTGTTTTAGAACGTGAATCGAAATTAAAATTCGTTAAGGATTTTAAAGTTGGGTATTCTCCTGAGCGAATTAATCCAGGTGATAAAGAACATACGATTACAAAAATCTTAAAAATCGTTTCTGGGTGTGATAAAGAAAGTTTAGAAGAAATTGCTAAAACATACGAAATCATTGTTGAACCAGGAACTCATCGCGCATCAAGTATTAAAGTAGCAGAAGCGGCTAAAATTATTGAAAACACTCAACGTGACGTAAACATTGCATTGATGAATGAATTATCAATCATCTTCAATAAAATGAACATAAACACTTATGATGTTTTAGAAGCTGCAGGTACAAAATGGAATTTCTTAAAATTCTTCCCTGGTTTAGTTGGCGGACATTGTATTGGTGTTGACCCTTATTATTTAACTTACAAAGCAGAATCTCTTGGATACCATGCACGTGTTATTAATAGCGGTCGTTATGTAAATGACAGCATGGGGTATTATGTAGCAAAAAATTGTGTTAAGAAAATTATCGCTGCTGGAAAAAATATTTCTAAATCAAAAGTATTAATTATGGGTGCTACGTTTAAAGAAGACGTTAGTGATATTCGTAATAGCAAAGTTGCAGACATCGTTAAAGAATTAAAATCGTTTGGTGTAAAAGTGGAGATAGTTGACCCACATGCTGATAGTGCTGAATTAAAACACGAATACGGTTTTGGTTTAAATAAATTAGCTAAAGGTTATGATGGCGTAATTGTAGCCGTAAATCATAAAGAATATAAAACTTTAGATGAGAAATTCTTTAAGTCGATTCTTTCTACAAAAGGAGTGATAGTTGATATTAAAGGGATGTATAAAAACAAAATGAAAGGCTTAACTTATTGGAGTCTTTAAGAAATTACAAAAATTGAGTTATAAGTTAAGCGGACTAGATACCGAACAAGAATTATTACTAAATGACGGAAAACTTCTTCCCTTAATGGAAGAGTTTTATACCATTCAAGGTGAAGGATTTAATACAGGTAAAGCGGCCTATTTCATTCGAATAGGAGGTTGTGATGTTGGGTGTCATTGGTGTGACGTCAAAGAAAGTTGGGACGCTAGTTTACATCCTTTAACTACTACTGAAAAAATACTGGAAAACGTTTTAGAAAGTAAAACTCCTGCTGTAGTGGTTACTGGTGGAGAACCTTTAATTTATAATTTAGTTTACTTAACCAAATTATTAAAACAAAACAATATTCAAACGTATATCGAAACTTCTGGGGCTTATCCCTTAAGTGGTAATTGGGATTGGATTTGCTTGTCACCAAAAAAGACAATGTTACCAAAGGAAGAAAACTATTTGGCAGCACACGAATTAAAAATTATTGTGTTTAATAAACATGATTTTATTTGGGCTGAAGAACAAGCGGCAAAGGTTGGAAAAGATTGCTTTTTATATTTACAACCCGAATGGAGTAAACGTAACGAAATAACACCTTTAATTGTTGAGTATGTTAAACAAAATCCACGTTGGATGATTTCTTTACAAACTCACAAGTATATTGACATTCCTTAATTTTCATTTTTATTATATATGAAAAAAATACTTTGCATAGATTCAAATCATGATATACTTCACGAAACGTTAATAGATGCAGGTTTTCATTGTGATTTGTTTTGGAATAAATCCAAAGAAGAATTAATTCAACTGTTACCAAATTATGACGGTGCAGTTATTAGAAGCAAATTCAAATTCACCAAAGAAGTTTTAGACTCAGCTACTCATTTAAAATGCATTGGACGCGTTGGTGCAGGCATGGAAAACATTGATGTAGAATATGCTAAAAGCAAAGGAATCACATGTGTGAGTGCTCCTGAAGGAAACAGAGATGCTGTTGGCGAACATGCATTAGGAATGTTACTAATGCTCATGAATCATTTAAAACGCAGTGATAACGAAGTTAGAAATGGTATTTGGAAACGTGCTGAAAACAGAGGTCATGAAATTGCTGGAAGAACCATTGGAATTATTGGTTATGGTAATATGGGTTCTGCTTTTGCAAAAAAGTTGAAAGGATTTGATTGTGAGATATTGGTGTATGACAAATATAAAACAGGCATTGTTGGCGAACACATCAAAGAATCATCTTTATATGAAATATACGAAAAAGCAGATGTGGTGAGTATTCATTTACCATTAACTCAAGAAACAAACTATTATATTAATGATGATTTTATTTCTCAGTTTAAGAAAAACATTTACGTCATTAATTCCGCTCGTGGCAAATGTTTAAATACAAATGATTTAGTAAAACATTTAAAAACAGGGAAAGTGATAGGTGCTTGTTTGGATGTAATAGAGTATGAATCCGTTTCTTTTGAAAATATTGACACCACTACTCTACCAGAACCTATGCAGTATTTATTAAAAAGTGAAAACGTGATTTTAACACCTCATATTGCAGGTTGGACTCATGAATCAAATTATAAGATGAGTAAAATTATTGCAGAGAAGATGATTGAAGTTTTAAAATAATTTTGACTTACAGATTCATTATGAAAAAACGACTATTCAATTTCTTACCTATAAGTATATGTTTCATAATACTAAATAGTTGCGCTACAAAATTACCTATTGAAAAAGGTGATTTTAAAGAAACCAATTTAGTAGAACTTGTAAAATTAGATTCAACTATTTTATTAGATATAAGATATGCTACTAGCAATAATTTTGTAGGGCAACCAGTATATAAAGAAGCAAGAGCCTTTTTACAAAAAGATGCGGCTGAATCGTTAAAAAGAATAAATGCGTCTTTAAAACCACTTGGCTATGGAATAATAGTATTTGATGGGTATAGGCCATGGGACGTAACAAAAATATTTTATGATGTAACTTCTAAGGAAAATAAAAAATTTGTAGCCGACCCAAAAGAAGGTTCTCGACATAACAGAGGCTGTGCAGTTGATGTGAGTTTATTTGATTTAAAAACAAAAAAAGAAATTCAAATGCCTAGTGTTTATGATGAAATGACAGAGCGTTCTTATTTTGATTATACAGGAGGCACAGAAGAACAGCGTAAAATGAGAGACTTACTAATTGAAAAAATGCAAGCCGATGGATTTACTGTTTATAAATATGAATGGTGGCATTTTGATTTTAAAGATTGGCAAAAGTATCGTATTACTAATGTTCCTTTTTCTGAAATAAAATAATTTAAAAAATAATTTACTATGCTTGAAAACTCTGAACAGCAAGATATTATCACACCTTCTTTAACAGATAACGATATCAATGAAAACAATCTGCTTTTTAAAATATGGATTAAACCAAAAGCCACATTAACATATATTTTAGAAAATTGTCCGAATAAATTTATTATTCCGTTAATGATATTAGGAGGGATAACTAGATCTATTGATAGAGCCTCTTCTCAAAATATGGGGGATAAACAATCCACATTTTTTATTTTAATGGTGGCAATTATCGCTGGGGGTATGTTTGGTTGGCTTTCATACTACTTTTATGCATGGCTGCTTCAAGTAACAGGTAAGTGGCTAAAAGGCAATGCAAATTTCGAAGAATTTAAAACCGTTATTGCTTGGTCTATGATACCATCTATTTGCTCATTAGGATTACTAATTCCTGAATTAATCGTATTTGGTGATGATGTTTTTAAAAGTGAATTATCCGACCCCACTATGTTTTCAACGCTATTATTAATATTGTTCGGACTTATGGAACTTACTTTAGGTATATGGACTATAATAATTTTTGTTAAAGGTGTTTCATTAGTTCAAAATTTCAAAACAGGAAAAGCTATACTTAATATGATTTTACCAGTGTTCGTCATATTGATCCCTATACTTTTTATTGTTTTTATTTTTAAAATCTTCATTTAAGGCAAACAATTTTTGCCTATCTCAACCTAACATACTATCTTGGCGGCTCAAAAATAACCCATTATGGCAACAACATCTGATTTATCAAGAAACGCATTTATAAGATACAATAACGAATTAGTTCAAGTATTAGATTATGATCACATTACTCCTGGAAAAGGAAATGCGATATATTCTTGCAAATGCCGAAATGTTGAGACAGGTAAACAAAGTGAAATCCGTTTCCGTTCTGGTGAAAAAATTGATTTAATCAGAGTGGATGAACACGAAATGCAATATCTTTTTACTGAAGGCGATTTTTTAGTTTGCATGAACCAAGAAACTTACGATCAATTGCATATTCCTAAAATTTTATTTGCTGATAGTATTCAGTTTTTACAAGAAGGAATGGTATTGAAAATTCGTTTTGATGAAAATGACAAACCTTTAAGCGGCTTATTACCTCAATATGTTGAATTAGAAGTAGTATATACAGAAGATGGTGTAAAAGGAAAATCATTAAAAATAGCTGAAATGACTGGTGGCGTTAAGATTCAGGTTCCAATTTTTATTGTGATTGGTGATAAATTAAAAATTAACACTGAAACTAACGAATATGTTGAACGTGTGAAATAAATTCAATATTCAGATTACTAAAAGCCTTCCGCCAGCTGGCGGAAGGCTTTTTTTATACAACATTTACTCTTTCTTTAAGTGCATTTGAGTAGCTAAAGCATATTTAATTTCAGAATAAGAATAATCATCTCCCAATTCATGTTTTAAGGGAGTTAACTTATTTTCACCTTCAATATATTTTGAAGCTTCAATAATTTTATCAAACTTTTCCTTTGAAACAAATTGGGTTACCGGAATCATTCCTAAACTTACATAATGAGCTAAATGACTTTCAATAGTTGTTAAACCTAATCCTCTTTCCTTTGCAATTTCTTCAGGCATTTTACCCTGCTTGTATAAGGCAAAACTCAACTCTTTAGTATCGGGCTTTGCTACCTTAACTGCTTTTTCTTTTTTTGTTTTCGTTGAAGCCTTCTTCGTTTTCCTTTCTTCAAAAGCTACTTTTTCAGTAATCGCAATGGTTTGTCTAACTAATTCTAATCGTTCATTTTGATTAGCGGTTTGTTTTAATTGTTGTTTATTAAACTCCTTATTATTTAAGATAGTATCTATAACCGTTGATACTTTATCTAATAGTTGCAAATGCTTAAATAGTAATCCTTCTAACTCTAATAATTCTTCTAAATACGTTTTTATTTGTTTTTCATCCTTTAGTAATTCAATATGAACTAAAATAGATTTTGACATCTCTTTTAATAATGGATAAAAATAATTTTTAGCTGCAATATGACGGGTTTGAACCGTTTGCAAATAATCCTCTGCCCTAGCCTCAAAAATTTGCATTAATTGATTACTAAATTTATCAGCGTTTATTTTTAATGGTTCAATCTTATCACATAATGCTTGTGCCCAATCTTGGTGTTTTTGCTTATTCGACTTGTTTTCTGTCATTGTATAACTCGACACATGATTTTTTAAACAAGTGTAAAGCCACACAAAATCATATGCCTTTAAAACGTATACTTTTAAAAAGAAAATGGTTTCCTTATCAATTAGTAGTTTAACCTCTTCTGTTTTTGGTTTATTTTCTGTATAATCTACCAAAGTTTTATCCTGAGATATAGCATTAAACTGAATTGGAGCCGTTAACACCAATCCATCTAATGATTTCAAACGTGATAACGCTACATATACTTGCCCTGGCGCAAATGCACGATTAATGTCTAAAATAGCTTTTTCAAAAGTTAATCCTTGGCTTTTATGAACGGTAATTGCCCAAGCTAGTTTAATAGGATATTGAATAAAAGTTCCTATTTCAGTTTCATCAATTTCGTTTGTAACTGGATTCAATTCATATTTTATATTTTTCCATTGATAGTTTTCTAATAAAAACGGTTTGGTTCCATCTCTAAAATCAATTTCAATTTCTTTGTCATTTAATGAAGAAACAACGCCAATTTTTCCATTAAAATATTGCTGTTTGCCACTCACATCGTTTTTAATAAACATAATTTGAGCTCCCAATTTTAATTCTAAATAGGATTCAACTGGATAGGCATATTCGTTAAATTCTCCTTCGATATTGGCACTAAAAAAATACGATTTACCTTTTAATTCTTGTAAGGCTGACCTATTTAGGGTATCAGCTTTGTTATTATGAGTAGTTAATGTTATCGTGTTTAAAGCCGAAGTAACATCAAAATTAGGTTTGTAATAGGTGTTTAATAAATCAATATTAGCTTGTGTAACTTTATTATTTCTTAAATTGTTTAACAAATCAATAAAGGTATTATCCGATTGTCTGTATATTTTATCTAACTCAATATATACTGGCTTTTCATTTATTAACACCTGAGCATCAAAAAAATAAATGCTACTGTAATAATTTCGTAAAACGTTCCATTCCTCCTCTTTTACAACTGGGGGTAATTGCATTAAATCTCCAATAAATAATACCTGAACTCCACCAAAAGGTTTATGTTGTTGCCTACGAACACTTTTCAAAACAAAATCAATCGTATCTAACAAATCTGCCCTCAACATACTTACTTCATCAATTATCAATAATTCTAATTCTTGAAGTAACTTTCGCTTTTGGTCGCGCATATTTAAATGCTTAACCATGGTGTAAGGTGTATTTATTTTTGTGTTTGTGTTCTCAATTTTATAGCTACTATCTGGTATAAAAAGACCAAAAGGAACGCCAAATTGCGAATGAATGGTAACTCCACCAGCATTAATAGCCGCGATGCCAGTTGGAGCAACAATAATGGCATTTTTATGGGTATGTTCAATAATATTTCGTAAAAAAGTGGTCTTTCCTGTACCAGCTTTTCCAGTTAAAAAAACAGGTTTATTAGTTTGATTAATACACTTGGCAGCAAGTTCGGCAGGACTAAGATTTATAGGAGGATTGTGCATTTGTTTTGCAAAATTAATCCTTTTGTAAAATATATGACTAAAATTTGTTAAATAGTTAATATTTAGTATCTTGCCTACTTAATTTGTAACAAACGCTTTAACTAATAAACTATGAGTGAACGAATACTTCGAGCCCTAATGCAAATGTTTGCCATCATCGCTAAAGTTGATGGAATTAGCAATACAGGTCGTTCTATTGTTGAGTCTTTCTTAAAACAACAATTAAATAAAGAGCAAGTAGAAAAATACTTGGTCATTTTTGATGAATTTATCGAAGCTCAACAAGCTGGTTCTAAGAAAAAAGATGGGTCTGCTAAGCGTACTTCATTAAACTCAGTTAAAGTATTAAAGATTTGCACTCAAATTAACCAAGAATTAGAGCAACCTCAAAAAATTATCGTTTTAATACGTTTACTTGAATTTATTTATTCTTCTGATGAAATTTCAGAACAAGAAAATGAATTTGTTATAACAGTAGCGGATACGTTTAACATTTCTGTAGAAGAATTTAATCAATTAAGAGCTTTTGTTGAAGATACTGCTGAGAAAATTCCAAATACACCACATATCTTAGTTATAAATAACAAAGAAAACGGTTACGAAAATGCTTGTAAGCACATTTACTGTGATGCTTTAACATCTGATGTTAGAGTAATTCAAATTGATAGCGTGGGCATGTACGCTTTGCGTATTTATGGAAATATTGAATTACAATTAAACGGACAAGGTATATCTAAGGATCGTATACATATTTTAACTCCTGGTTCATCTTTAAGAAATTCGAGAGTGAAACCTATTTACTATAGCGATATTATTGGTCGTTTCTTAGCAGATAGTTCTAAAGCTCGTATTTCGTTTGAAGCAAAAAACATTGAATACAAATTTAAAGGTGGTAAATTAGGCTTACGTAATATCAATATCCGCGAAGAAAGCGGAAAATTAATAGGTATAATGGGCGGTTCTGGTGCCGGTAAATCAACTTTATTAAACGTTTTAAATGGAGTTGAAGTACCAAGTGGTGGACAAGTTTTAATTAACGGAAAAAACATCCACGTTGAAAAGAAATTTGTTGAAGGCGTTATTGGTCATGTTACTCAAGATGATTTATTAATTGAAGAATTAACGGTTTACCAAAATTTATTTTATAATGCTAAATTATGTTTTGGGAACTTAACCGATGAGGAAATTGCTAAAAAGTGTCACGCTTTATTAGCTGATTTAGGTTTATCTGAAACTAAAGATTTAAAAGTTGGCTCTCCTTTAGAAAAAACAATATCGGGCGGACAACGTAAACGATTAAATATTGGGTTAGAGTTGATCCGTGAACCATCTGTATTATACGTTGATGAGCCTACTTCTGGTTTATCATCTCGTGACTCTGAAAATATTATGGACCTTTTAAAAGAATTATCTTTAAAAGGAAAATTAATTTTTGTGGTTATTCATCAACCATCATCCGACATTTTTAAAATGTTTGATAAGCTTCAGATATTAGATGTTGGTGGGTATCCAATTTATTACGGAAATCCAGTAGATGCTGTTTCATACTTCAAAACACTAGTACAACATGTTAATGCAGAAGAAAGTGAATGTTGGAACTGTGGTAACGTTAATCCTGAGTTAATTTTCAATATTATTGAAAGTAAAGTATTAGATGAATACGGTAACTTAACTCATAATCGTAAAACAAGTCCATCAGAATGGAATAAAAGTTACGTAGAAAAAATTGAATCGACTATTGGTGATATTAAACACCAAGATGAAATTCCTGATGCCATCTTTAAAATCCCAAATGCCTTTAAACAATTTAAAGTGTTTATGACAAGGGATGTAAAAAGTAAGTTAACAAATACTCAGTATTTATTAATCAACTTAATTGAAGCACCAGCTTTAGCATTTGTATTAGCAGCCTTAATTCGTTTCTATAACTCGGATGCTAATAATACAAAAGGATATTTTTTCAGAGAAAATGAAAACGTTCCTGCTTACATGTTTATGTCTGTTGTTGTAGCTTTATTTATAGGATTAACTGTTTCTGCCGAAGAAATTATTAGAGATAGAAAAATCCGTAAACGAGAATCCTTTTTAAATTTGAGTAAAGGAAGTTACTTATGGAGCAAAATCATTATCATGTTTATATTATCTGCTATTCAAACATTTATGTTTGTGTTAGTAGGAAATTTAATTATGGGTGTAAAAGGAATGTATTCTGATTATTGGCTAGTTCTATTCTCTGCTTCATGCTTTGCAAATATGCTTGGATTAAATATTTCGAGTGCATTTAATAGTGCGGTAACTATATACATTTCTATTCCTTTTTTAATCATTCCACAATTACTATTGGCTGGTGTCGTTGTTAAATTTGATAAATTAAACCCAGTTTTAGCTAAGCAAGGTGGTGTTCCTTACGTAGGTGAAATGATGGCTAGTAGATGGGCTTTTGAAGCTTTAGCTGTTAATCAATTTAAATCAAACAAATTCCATAAGAATTTTTATAAGTACGAAAAAGCTATCAGTATTGCTGCGTATAAAAAAGTATATTGGCTGCCAGAGTTACAAAATAAAATGACCAAAATTGATGGTATTTTAAAAGACGCATCTAAGCAAGGTGAATTAGAAAGAGATTTCACACTTCTTAAGAATGAGCTATTAAAAGAACAAAAATATTTAAAGAATAAATATCAATTTGAAGGAATTAATCAATTAAATGGAAAAGATTATACACCTGCCATTGCAGCTTCATTAAAACAATTTTTAGCAAAAATTAATGAGCACTACATTAATTTTGAAAACAAGGCAAGAAAACAAGAAGACGAGGTGACTCAAAAGTTAATCAAACAATTAGGTAATGAGCAATTCATTAACATGAAAGATGATTACACGAACGAGGCACTTGATCAGTTTATGTTAAACAGTAATGATTTAGGAGATAGATGTTTGGAACACGAAGGTCGATTAATTCAACGAATTGAACCTATCTATTTAGACCCAAGTGAATCAAATTTAGGATCTGCTCATTTTTATGCCCCTAATAAACTATTTTTAGGAAAATTAATCTCAACATATTGGTTTAACATTGCTATTATTTGGTTAATGAGTATTTCGTTAATGGTGATGTTATATTTTGATGTATTTAAAAAAGTGCTAGACGCCTTAGGAAACATTAGTTTTAAAAGAGGGTAATGAATTATAAGAAGTAGATAATGAAAAATTAATCTACTTCTTATTAACTAACTTTCTTTAACAAATAAAGCTATCCTATTTCATTAAATCGATTAACTTTGCAATCGCTTGAAAAAAATCAGTACATACCTCATTATCCTATCAGCCATTTTATTTGCTAGTTGCGATGGATACAATCGTCTTTTAAAAAGCTCAAATTATGAGTTGAAATTAGAAAGAGCCAATCAATATTATCAAAAAGGCAACTATGTTAAAGCTTTAGCTTTATTTGAAGAGTTAATCCCTGTGTTTAAAGGATCTGACAAAGCCGAGGAGATTTATTATTACTTTTCTTATTGCAATTACTATCAAGGAGATTACAGCTTATCTCAATATCATTTCAAAAACTACTTTAGAAGCTATCCGGGTGGAAAACATGCTGAAGAATGTTTATTTATGAATGCGTATTGTTATTATTTAAACTCTCCTATTTATAAATTAGATCAAACTGATACGAAAAATGCAATGGCCGAATTGCAAAATTTCATTGATTTATATCCTGAAAGCACTCGAATTGATTCTTGTAATAAAATAAATGACATTTTAAGAGGAAAATTAGAACACAAAGAATACGATATCACTAAACAATATTTTAATATTGGTGATTACAAAGCGGCCATTGCTTCAAGTAACAATTTTATTAAAGATTTTCCCGAATCAAATTTTATTGACGAAATTTTATTCACTTCAATAGATTCATATTACCTATTAGCAATTAACAGTCTGGAAACCAAAAAGTTAGAAAGATTAAATTTAGCTATGGAAAGTTATTTAAAATTATTAGATTTGTACCCTAAAAGTAGCTATCTTCCAAAAGCAGAAGCTGTTTATGAGAGTTGTCTTAAAATGAAAAATAATATTAATAATAAATAGTCAAAATGGATTTTAAAAAAACAAACGCA
>Ga0208628_1000267_pt1 | contig 29904 bp, 19 predicted proteins | sample LakWasMet16_LOW5_2_FD_183864 | JGI IMG/M metagenome (GOLD analysis project Ga0208628, IMG submission 183864) | Freshwater sediment methanotrophic microbial communities from Lake Washington under simulated oxygen tension - Sediment Metagenome... | ecosystem: Environmental > Aquatic > Freshwater >... | reverse complement strand
TATCTGAAGTTCTGTTTTTGCGGGATTGGGAGACAACATGATATTTGTATTCAACTCCAATTCATTGGCTGAAGTTACTACAAAATTATTTTTTACATTAGACTTAGATTTATTTACAATTGCATTTGGATTTAGCTTGGCCGTAGGATTACAAGAAAAACCTAACGCATCAACGCGCCAATTACCATTCGGGTAACTCGCATAATTTGGATCAGTAGTTGATAATCCACCAGTATTTACTAATACTTGCCATGTACCATTATTTACATTATCACGCATAAATTGGTAGCCAGTTGCTGGGCTTGATTGACCTTCGATACCATAAGCATTCCAACTAAAATTTTGATTGTTTTGTTGTATAAAAATACTTTCATGATATAAGCCTTGAGTTCCCATAGCTCCGCAATTACCTCTAATCGCTAATTTATATCTACTACTAGAATACTGCGGATTGCCTCCATTTGGGCCGCCAACGGTTCTTGCTGTATCAATTAAAAAATTGGGCTGATTAATAGATTTAGCACCAATTCTTTTATATATCATTGCAAATGCATCATAACGATAAACAATAAATGTATCGGCTAAAGGATAAACAGATTTATCCCAGTAAATGACATTGTTTAGTGCCAAGCTATCTACAGTTACCAAACAAATATTTGGTGCATTATAAAGGCAATTAGTTAGTTTCATCACAAAGCCATCAGTTGCTCCTATGGAACTAAAAGTAGCTACACCTATACCCGGGTCTAAATCTGCAATACCATCAAAAGATCCTGTATAGTATACATTTCCTATTGAATCAACACAAATGCCCAGACCTAAATCACTTCCAGTTCCTCCTGTTAATGTTGCCCATTGAAAATCTCCACTTGAATTCAACTTTGATACGTATGCGTCATTTGAACCAATGGACGTAAGGGTATAAGTAGCGGGCCCCAAATCGAAATCAACAGTTCCTGTAGCTCCGCCAGTAAAGTAAATGTTAGAGTTTACGTCGGTAACTAAATCACGAATGCCAACCGTTTGTTTAGCCCAGAGAAAAAAACCTATAGAATTCAATTTTAAAATATAATAACTACCAGAAGTACTCGGCATTGCACTTGCACCTGCTCCTGGATCAAAATCTATAGTGCCTGTAAAATATCCTGAAATCAGTACATTTGAGTTCTCATCAATATTAATATTTGTTGCATAAACGTAAGTAGAACCTGAAAGTCCTTTTGCCCATACAAAATTTCCGTTTACGTCTAATTTAGATATAAATGACGAAACAACTGTTCCCGTTGAAATCCCCAGCCCTGCAACTGGACTTCCAGGGTCAAAATCTCCTTGACCGATAAAAGTTCCAGCAGTGTATATGTTTCCTAATTTATCGCAGGCAATCGATTTTCCAGCGTCAGTATTTATTCCGCCCATTTGTTTTACCCATAGAAAAGTTCCTGTACTACTTACGTTTAAAATAAATACATCACTATTTCCCGCAGCAGTTAAACTATATGTAGCTGGTCCTGAATCAAAATCGGCACCATAAAAACTGCCAGTAGCTAAAAGTGTTCCATTTTTATTAACTGCCAGTCCAATTATATTAATGTTAGTCGCACCAAGTAGCTCATAGTTCCACATGTAAACACCATTAGTGTTTAATTTTAAAATCTGACCGCCACCAGAAACAGTGTGTGTAGTAGCTCCCGGATCAATATCATAAATTCCTCCGTCTACATCAACACAGGTATAAACATTTCCAACACTATCAATTGTAATAATAGGGTTGCTCGCAGCATTAAAAGCATCAATACTTTTTGCCCACAAAAAATTTCCTGCGCTATTTAATTTTAAAATAAATGTTCCCCAAGAAGAAACTGTTTGGGTTAAGTTGTAAACGCCAATTCCTGGATCAGCATCAACAGTTCCTTTAAATCTCCCTGCTATATATGTATTTCCAAGTTTATCAACTTTTATTTGCGCCATATTATCACCCTGAGTTCCCCCAACCTGATTAGCCCATTCTAAAAAATTTGCTTGCGAAAAAAAAGTTGCACTCATAAACATGAATACAAAAACTGATATTATATATTTTATTTTTCTCATTTGAGTATACTTTAAATTATTCCTTCACAAACTTTTTTGTTGTTTGCAGTTTACCTTGCTTAATATTTAAAAAATAAACACCACTACTCATATCATTTAATAGAATAACTATTTTATTTAATTCTTGTGTTTCTGTTTTCAAAATAATTTTCCCTAAAACATCCGTAATAATAAACTCAGTTTTTATTTGTTGATGATTAGAGAAATTTATCTGAAGTTCTGTTTTTGCGGGATTGGGAGACAACATGATATTTGTATTCAACTCCAATTCATTGGCTGAAGTTACTACAAAATTATTTTTTACATTAGACTTAGATTTATTTACAATTGCATTAGGACTTAATTTTGCAGTTGGATTACAAGAAAAACCTAATGCATCAACGCGCCAATTACCATTTGGATAAGTTGCATAATTAGGATCGGTAGTAGAAAGCCCTCCCGTATTTACCAGTACCTGCCAGTTGCCTATATTTGTATTATCTCTCATAAACTGGTAGCCGGTTGCAGGGCTTGTTTGCCCCTCAATACCATATGCATTCCAACTAAAGTTTTGATTGTTTTGTTGTATGAAAATACTTTCGTGGTATAAGCCTTTGGTTCCAGTAGTGCCGCAGACGTCTCTAATAGCCAATTTATATCTATAACTTGAGTATTGAGGATTTCCCCCATTTGGACCGCCAATGGTTCTTGCTGTATCTATTAAAAAATTTGGTTGGTTAGCCGCCTTAGCACCAACCCTTAAATAATTAGTAGTTAATGCATCATAACGATATACAATAAATGTATCTGCAGATGTAAATAAAGATTTATCCCAATAAATAACATTGTTTAATGCCAAACTATCTACTGTTACCAAACATATATCAGGAGCATTATGAGAACATGGTAAAATTTTAGATACAAACGCATCACGATTTCCAATTGGACTTAAAGTATACGTATTAGAACTTGGGTTAAAATCTGCAATACTTTCAAAATATCCCGTGTAACAAATATTTCCATTATTATCTAAACTCATTGAATTAACTTGGTCGGTACCAATTCCTCCAGCGGAACCTGCCCATAAAAAATTCCCAGAGCCATCTAATTTTTGCATATAAGTATCAGACGAACCGACAGGCGTTAAACTATATGTTCCAGTTCCAGGGTCAGCATCAAATGCATATTGAAACCATCCGAGTGTTATAACATTACCGCTGAAATCGGTATCTAAATAATTGTAAAACGCTTGATTCTTATAGCCTTTTGCCCACAAATAGCCACCATTTAAATCATATTTTGCTGTATAAGTATTTGACCCCCCTCCATAGGCCAGATTATTAATGAGAAGCGAAGGATTGAAGTCTGTCACTGCCCCGTAATATCCACAAATAATAAGAGCACTATTATTTTTATCAACCGTAAGAGCCGTTACATTTTCATTTATCCCTGCTCCAATAGTTTTTACCCATAAAAAATCACCTATCGAATTTAATTTTAACATGAAAATATCAGCAGTAGATGTTGTTCCGGATAGTACTGAAGTTAAAGCACTTGTTCCAGCACTTGGATCAAAATCAACAGTACCTCTAAAATCGCCTGCTACATAAATATTACCATTGTTATCTGTATCTATTTTTGGATATCCAAAACCTTGAGAATTTTCAATACTTTTTGCCCATAAAAAATTACCAGCTTGATCAAGTTTAAGAATAAATAGACCACCGTTAGTGGCAGTTAAATTAAAAACAGAAGAACCTGGATCAAAATCGATAGTTCCTATATAAGTATCTGATATAAATAGACTGTTATTTTGGTCTAATGTAACAGATGTGTTCTGAGCAGCGACAACTGACTTAGCCCACAGGAAATTACCAGAAGAATTAAGTTTAATTAAAAAACCTGCACCAGAAGTAGCTGATGAAATTGTATAAGTGCCAACACCTGGATCGCAATCTAAAACTCCATTATAAGAACCTAATAAATAAACATTATCATTTAAATCAACTACTATTTTAGTTCCATAATTAACATAGTTACTAGCTGTAATTGCTTTAGCCCATTGGAAGTTACCTGATGCATCTAGTTTTTGAATATAAGCTCCATCTGATGCTGAGTTTAAAGTAAATGTATTTGGACTGGGATCAAAATCTACAGTGTTGTTGAATTTACCACTTGTATAAATATTATTTTGTGAGTCAATGGAAACACAAGATCCTTCTATGCCTCCAGTGCCAGTTCTTCCCATATTTTTTGCCCAACCAAAATTTTGAGCTGTTATTTGAAAAGTTAAAAATCCAAATAGTAAGAAAATTATGATGCTATTTTTTTTCATAGGTTTTAATTATAAATATGAAATTACTCTTTTACAAATTTCTTTGTCGTTTGTAATTTACCTTGTTTAATATTCAAGAAATAAACTCCGGGGCTTATGTCATTCAATGGAATAATGATTTTGTTCAGTTCTAAAGTTTCTACTCTTGAAACAACTTTACCCAAAACATCTGTAATTATAAATTCTGTTTTAGTTTGTTGGTGATTGGAAAAGGTTACTGTCAATTCTGTTTTTGCAGGATTTGGAGATAATAAAACATTAGCTTTTAACTCCAACGCATTGGCTGAAGTTACTACGAAATTGTTTTTTACATTAGACTTAGATTTATTTACTGCTGCATTAGGATTTAACTTGGTTGTAGGATTACAAGAAAATCCAAGAGCATCTACTCTCCAATTTCCATTTGGATAACTCGCATAATTAGGGTCTGTAGTTGAAAGACCTCCTGTATTTACTAGTACCTGCCAGTTGCCTATATTTGTATTATCTCTCATAAACTGATAACCGGTTGCCGGGCTTGTTTGCCCCTCAATACCATACGCATTCCAACTAAAATTTTGATTGTTTTGCTGAATAAAAATACTTTCATGATATAAGCCTTTGGTACCAGTAGTCCCACAAACATCTTTAATAGCTAACTTATATCTATAACTTGAATACTGAGGATTTCCACCATTTGGTCCTCCAATTGTTCTTGCAGTGTCTATTAAAAAATTTTGCTGATTAACCGCTTTAGCTCCTACTCTTAAATAATTAGTAGTAAATGCATCATAGCGATATACAATAAATGTATCAGCCGATGGATATACGGTTTTATCCCAATAAATAACATTATTTTGAGCTAAACTATCTACTGTTACTAAACAAATATTTGGAGCATCATGTGTGCAATTCTGTAGCTTCAATAAGTAAGTGCTACTTATGGTTGGTGTAGCAGATGCACTGGTGCTTGGATCAAAATCAGTGCCCGAGGAGGCAATACCGGATAAATGAACATAACCTGAATTATTTATTGCTAAAGTCATAGATTCTTCATTATTAAGCCCGCCAATATTAAATGCCCAATCAAAATTCCCTAACGAATCAATTTTTTGCAAAAACGAGTCAGTATTTCCTACTGGTGTTAAAATATACGATGCTGTACTAGGATCTAAATCAATCGTTACGCCTGTATAAAAACCAAAATAATAACTGTTACCAAATAAATCTGATCTGATTGATTTAACTGAAAAATCAAAATAAGTAGCTCCGGATACTCCCCCTGATTGCACTCCCCCATTTTTTGCCCATAAAAAAGAACCATTCTGATCATAGTGGGCAATATAATAATGTCTAACTCCTGGTGACACAAGATTATTTACATTAGATGAAGGATCAAAATCTTGGGTACCCGCATACTCACCTTTTATCCACATATTACCTGAAGGATCAACATGTAAACGATGCATATATGTCCAGTTATTTGCATTAAATGAAACTATTGTTCCAATACTCTTTGCCCATAAAAAATTACCTGATGGGTCAATTTTAGATATCCAGCCTTGATTTGGATTATTATTGCCATTGAATGTACTCAAGGTATACGTACTTGTTCCCGAATCAAAATCAACAACTCCAGCGTATTGACCTCCTAAATAAACATTACCCGAATTGTCTGTAGCTATGTTGACTATATAACAACTACCAGAAGAGATGCTTCTTTGATAATTTTTTGCCCAAATAAAATTGCCAGCCTGATTAAGCTTTAACAGATAATTATCAGATGTTCCTAAAGATACTAAATTAAAAATCCCTGCATTAGGATCAAAATCTGTCGTTGCATAATATACTCCTGTAAGAATAATATCGTTATTAGAAGTTAAAGCGAAGTCTGTTAATGTAATACCAACTAATTGCTTTGCGAAAATAAAATCACCGTTAACATCTAACTTCAATAAAAATAAATTACTACTTCCTGATGTTGTAAGTGTATATATGGAAACTCCACTAGGATCAAAATTCACGGTACCAGTAAATGTACCCGCAACGAATGTATTCCCTTGAGAATCAACTTGAATAAACGCAGATGTTACTCTACCTGTTGAGGAAGTAAAAGGAGAAAACGCTTTTGCCCAAATTAAATTACCAGATGAATTTATTTTTTGCACAAACATATCAGAGTTACTTACACTAGTTAAACTATTAACGCCAGCACCGAAATCAAAATCACCAGTCCCACTGAACACTCCAGCATTATAAACATTGTTTTGATTATCAATATCTGTAGAATGAAATCTTATTCCTGAACTACCATTATCAAATTTAACCCAATCTAATTTCTGCGCTGATAGCTGAAACGTTGCTAAAACAAGAAGAAAAAGGGTTATATTATTGATTTTTTTCATAATTTATATTTTAAAATTGAACAGGACATTCTTATTTCAAATATAAAGATATATAGTCATGTTTTTCCTATAAGTATAAACAATTTATATGTATTTTTATAAATCAAGAATAAAACATTTTTTAATTGAAAAATCTAAAACTCATAACTTTTATAGCATTTTTTTTAGGCTTTAAAAGCTTAGTTTTTTCCCAAGAGGGCAATAAATACCTTCATAATTTCACACCATTTGATTATAATGCTAGCGATCAAAATTGGAGTTCAGTTCAAGATAAAAACGGCTTCATCTATGTTGCTAATTTAAATGGTGTACTAGTATACAATGGCAAACATTGGAAAACGGTTCGATTGCCAGAAGAGGTTAATGTTTTTTCTTTAGATATAGATAACAAAAACACGGTGTATGTTGGTGGCGAAAGCGAATTTGGTTATATCAATAAGAAAAAAAATGGAGAATTTGAGTATGTCTCAATTTCAAAAAACTTAAAAGACAAAGACAAAGAATTCACGAAAACATGGGCTACGATCTGCATTAATGATAATGTGTTTTTTTGTTGTAATGAAAAAATATTCAGATTAAACAACAACGTGTTAAGCATTTTTCTTCCTGAAAACGATCGTTTTCACACCTTTTTCAAAATTAATAATAATTTATTTGTGCGAGAATTTGGCGTTGGATTTAAGGTTTTTGAAAACAATGATTTAAGATTTGTTTTAGGAAGTGAAATCTTTTCTGATTTAAAAACATATAGTATTATACACCGCAGTGGCACTACCTACAATTTGTTTTCAAGAAATGGCGGTGTATTTCAAATGTTATTAAATGAAACTCATCCATCTCAAAGTTCATTTAAAAAAGTAAACACCCCTCTTCAATCATGGCTATTAGATAATGAATTGTACTGTGGCCAAAAAATAAACAACAATCTATATGTTTTAGGAAGCTTAAAAAATGGATTAGCCTTTATTGATAGTTCATTTAATATTACTACAAGTATCAATACAAAAAATGGTCTTCAGGACAATGCTGTTAAACATATTTATACAGACGCTAATTTAAATTTATGGCTTAGTTTAAATAATGGCATTTCAATGGTTGAGTATAATACTCCTATTACAAAGTGGGGTAAATCAAATGGAATTAATGGCACAGTAGAAAATTCTATAATTTACAAAAACAATCTATACGTTTCAACTGATAAAGGGTTACTAAAACTTGACGATAAAACTCAACAATTTCTGGAAACAGAAATCACTTCACCTTGTTACTTATTATCAATAGCAAATAACCAATTAATTATATGCTCAGATGATGGCACTTACAGTTTCGATGGTAATTCATTCGAATTAATTAATAGCGAAAGCTCATATAGTTGCTACTTTGATTCTAACAAAAAATTATTATACATTGGCACAGAAAGTTCTTTATTACTTTTTAACGAAAAAAACATTATATCATCTAGATTTGATGACATCGGAACCGTGCGTTCTATAGTTTGTGATAATCAAGGAGATTGTCTTATTGGAACTAGTAATAACGGCATTTATTTTTTACAAAATTTTAAAAAGATTTTTAATATCACTAAACAAGAAGGGCTACCTTCTATGTCAGAAACAAATGTACTTGCATTTAATAATAATTTTATAGTTACTACCGATCTTGGATTTTACGAATTTGACAAAAAAAAGTTGAAAGTTTTTAAATCAAAAAAATTAAACACTCAACAAAACATGAATTTAACGAAAGCTTTTCCTATCAATAATCAAATTTGGTTTCAGTACGCAAAAAGCGATAAATTAAAAGAAAGGATTCAAGAAATAATGGTTCTTGAAAATAAAATGTTAGAATGGAAAGAGGTTCAAACATCACTTAATCGTATTCAAAACAGTAGCATAAAACATTGTTTTCTAGATTCTAGTAAAGTTTATATTTCTAGTAATCAGGGATTGTACAGTTACGAATTCAATAAATTTCAACATATTGATAAATTTAATGTCTCTATATCAGATATTACTATAAACAAAGATTCTACATATTCATTAGAAAACTACTGTTTAAATGATAGCGTGAAAATTATAGAAATAGACTATAAAAACAATAACATTAAACTTACAGTAGCTGCTACCTCATATTTTGATAAAAATAAAATAGAATTTACTTATTATTTAGAAGGTAAAGAAACAGAATTTAATAGTTGGACAACCTCTGAAGTAATAGAATACAATAATTTATTTGAAGGAGAATATACATTTCATGTTAAAGCGAGAGACATTATTGGCAATGAAACTAATGAATTAATTATACAATTTAAAATTTTTCCACCTTGGTACAGAACTATGTTTGCATATATAGCATATGGCATTTTTAGTATTTTGTTCATTATAGCTATCATTAAAATATATACATTCCAACTTAAGGAGCGCAATAAAATATTAGAAAAAACAGTTGCTCAAAGGACAGAAACCATCTTTGATCAAAAGCGAGAATTAGAACATAAAAATATTGAGATATTAGATAGTATTAATTATGCGCAACGTATTCAAAAATCATTATTAGCTAGCGAGCAAATGTTGCAAAAAAATCTATCAAACTACTTTGTGTTTTTTAATCCTAAAGACATTGTAAGTGGAGATTTTTATTGGGGATATGAGCTAGATAATGAGAAGTTCGCCTTGGTTACAGCTGATAGTACAGGCCATGGAGTTCCAGGTGCCATTATGAGTATGCTAAATATTTCGTGTTTAAATGAAGCTGTAGATGGGCAGAAATTAAAAAAAACTTCAGATGTTTTAAACTACACCAGAACAAAAATTATAAAAAACTTATCTAATGATGGTAGTGAACAAGGTGGTAAGGATGGCATGGATTGTAGTTTAATTATAATCCATAAAGAAACTAAAGTTTTAGAATACTCAGCTGCAAATAATCCTGTATGGATTGTGAGAAATAATCAAGAATTAATTGAATTAAAACCTGATAAAATGCCAGTTGGAAAACATGATAAAGATTCAGAGCCTTTTACTCAAAATAACTTTAAGTTAATGAGTAATGATATTATTTATACTTTAACTGATGGTATGCCAGACCAATTTGGCGGACCAAAAGGCAAAAAATTTATGTATAAACAACTTAAAGAATTTCTAGTTAACATTAGTACATTAACTATGCAAGAACAAAAACAAATACTCGAAGACGCTTTTAAAAAATGGAAAGGAGATTTAGAACAAGTTGATGATGTTTTAATTATAGGAATAAAAATACCCTAACCCGCCCCTCTCTTTAACGCAATCCTAAAGATTGTCCCTATTACTTCTTCTCTATATAACACAAATATTTTACCGTTATAGTAATTTTAAATAATGCGCGCACAAGTGATGCCATTGCATTAGCTGTTCGTTTTAATTGCCCAATATTTACTTACAAAATCATATTAAACTCAGCAAGTATTGTATTAGATAACGAAACATTGCCGTCAAACGAAAGTGCTATGACATCAGCGCCAGCAGAAGAAATAACTTCATCATCAAATCCTGAAGGCAAATGTCAATCTAAATCAACTGAAGAGTTAAAAAACTTATTACAAACAGCCTTAGATGATGAACAATACGAACTAGCCTCAAAAATAAGAGATGTAATAAATAACAGAAAACAATCTTAATATCAAAACAATACTATGAAGAAAATCCTGTAATGTAACATTACAGGATTTTTTATTTAGGATTAAACCTTTTATTGCTTTACGAATTTCTTAATCACTTGTAATTTACCTTGTTTGATTTTTAAGAAATAAACACCAGTACTTATATCATATAATGGAATTACTATTTTATCTAATTCTTGCGTTTCAATTTTTGAAATAACCTTCCCTAAAACATCTGCAATAGTAAACTCAGTTTTTATTAACTGATGATTTGAAAAATTTACTGTCAATTCTGTTTTTGCGGGATTGGGAGACAATAAAACATTTGCGTTAAGCTCTAATTCACTTGCAGAGGTTACTACAAAATTATTTTTCACATTAGATTTAGATTTATTTACAGCTGCGTTTGGATTTAATTTTGCCGTAGGATTACAAGTGAATCCTAAAGCGTCTACACGCCAGTTTCCATTTGGATAACTCAAGTAGTTTGGATCAGTAGTTGATAAACCTCCTGTATTTACTAATACTTGCCACGTGCCAGTATTAGTATTGTCACGCATGAATTGATAGCCAGTTGCTGGGCTTGATTGGCCTTCAATACCATAAGCATTCCAACTAAAATTTTGATTGTTTTGTTGAATAAAAATACTTTGGTGATACAAGCCTTGAGTTCCAATTACACCGCAAACTCCTCTAATTGCTAATTTATATCTACTGCTAGAATACTGAGGATCGCCGCCATTTGGACCACCCACTGTTCTTGCTGTATCAATTAAAAAATTAGCTTGATTAATAGATTTAGCACCAATTCTTTTATAAATCATAGCAAAGGCATCATAGCGATATACTATAAAACTATCTGCATTGGCAAAAGGTGTTTTATCCCAATAAATCACATTATTTTGCGCTAAGCTATCTACTGAAACTAAACAAATATTTGGCGCATTATATACACAATTTGAAAGCTTACCAAAGCAATGATCGTAATTTCCTTTCGTGGTTAATGTGAGTGGAACGGCATTTACAGTAAAACTTGCAGTTGGATTAAAATAGCCACTCCAAACAACATTACCTAAATTATCAATATCAAAGTCAGTAGTCGCAAAATTAGTTCCAAAGTTAGACGTCCAAAGCAAATTGCCATCATTATCATATTTAGTTGAAATATGATTCCCATCCATAAAATAAAGATCTCCATTCCTATCAGTCTTAACATTATAGGCACCTAAGTTTTTTGTCCAAATACCATTACCTACTAAATCATATTTATTAGTATTGTTATTAAAACCAGAAAGCATCGTTACAAAAACGCCTTTCCCAACAGCTAATTTTTTTCCTTCAGACCCTAAAAAATAATTAAAACCTGCAACACCACTGCCATCAAATTTAATTAATCTGCTGTTTAATATTATTGTACTGCCACCTCCAATTGTAAAATTACCTATTAACACATAACAAGCGCCTAAGCTATCTGCTTCTATATCTAATGCATTAACTTTATTATTATTAGTTGGATAGTAATTATCACTCGTATTAGAACCTACGTCATTTGCAAAAACATAAACACCATTTGCGGTTAGTTTCCAACAAAAAAGGTGTTTACGATATGCGCTACCTGGCCCAAAAACAGGGTCTGTATACGTGTAAAAAGTACCCGTTAATGCATTTGTTCCAGAGCCTGGATTAAAATCCACCTGAGAATAATACTCTCCGCACGCTAAAATATTACCCTGCTTATCTAAAGCAATTTGACCAACTCCAGCTGAAGAGCTAGATAATACATTACGCAAAGTTTTATACCATTTAAAATCTCCTAAAGAATCTAATTTTAAAATTCCTGACGAGTAATTGGTTGTAACGCCAACTCCAGGGTCAAGGTCTAAAGTTCCTGTAGCAACTCCAAGTATTATTTGACCTATTGAGTCAATTTCAAAATCTGATATTACCAAATTTGTTCCATGCCATGTTTTAACCCATATAAAGTTTCCGTCTTTATCATATTTTGATAAAAAAGTTGATTGAGTTAAAGTGCCAGTTAATGCAACGTTTACAACTCCAAGTCCTGGATCTGCATCCATTGTTCCTTTGTATATACTAGCTATATATACATCACCTTTGGAATCAATTCGTATTTTTGAATTACCATCTATATCATTGTTAACACTACCTATAGATTTAGCCCATTGCAAAAAATTGGCTTGTGAAAAACTATTAGAGTAAACAAATAGAAATGCCAATATAAAAATACGGCTTAGGAATTTATTCATGTAAATAAGATATTGTAGCTACAAATTGAACAACATGCTACAATATCTGCCAGAATAACAATTCAAAGATACATTTTATTTGCAAAAAATATAAATCTGCTCGTTAATTAACAATTAGGAAATTAAAAATTAACAAAAAAAATCTCGGCTTAAAACTAACCTCTCTTCAACACAATCCTAAAGGTTGTGCCTTTTCCTTCTTCGCTATGCAACACAAATATTTTACCGCTATGGTAATTTTCGATGATACGTTTGCATAAAGATAAGCCTAAGCCCCAGCCACGTTTTTTGGTTGTGTAGCCTGGTTTAAAAACAGATTTATGTTTAGATTTCGGAATACCTTTTCCAGTATCTGCTAAATCAATGGCCACGCCTTCTGGTATGTCAATAATAGTGACTTTAAATTCGCCTTTGCCATCCATGGCATCCACTGCATTTTTACAAAGGTTTTCTATGACCCATTCAAATAATGGTACAGAAAGTTGTGCGTGAATTTCGGTTTCTGGAATTTCTAAAACATAGTTTACATTTTTGGAAGTGCGTTGCTTTAAATAATCCATTGCGTTTTTAATCACTAAGCAAACGTCTTCGTCTTGCAAGGTTGGATGTGAGCCAATTTTAGAGAAGCGCTCTGTAATCATGTTTAAACGCATTACATCACGATTCATTTCATTCACAATACTTTCATCTGTTCCGTTTGCACGCAAATAATCTGTCCATGCCATTAAAGAAGATAAAGGAGTCCCTAATTGATGCGCGGTTTCTTTACTCATACCAACCCACACCTGATCTTGCTCCGCCTTACGCGACACACTAAATAAAATATAAGCAATTAATAAAAAGATGCCAATAACCCCAAACTGCACATATGGATAATATTGTAATTGTGTGAGTAAAGGTGATTGCTCGTAGAAAATATAATTTTTAAATCCTTCGCCTAAGTCAACCGGAATGGGAGTGTTTTGCAATTCCATTTCTTTAATGGTATTACTTAATTTTTCGGGTGTACTGATTTTTAAGGTATCAATATTACCTACCGCTAATACATTTGTTTTAGTAGAATCAGTATAAATAACGGGCACCGCCGCGCTATTAATAGCCACATCAGAAATAAAAGATTTAATTAAACTATCAAACACCACTTTGATATCCGAAAACAAACGACTGTCTTTATGGTATAAATAATTTTTCTTCCCTCTGTAAACATCAATCACCACGGGCTCATACATGGCTTTCATGTTTGCTAATTCTTTTTTAAGCGCTTCGTTGTTTCGCTCAGTTGCTGAATCTAAATTTCTACTAGCTGTAATGTTATCATTATCATCCGTTAAAATAACTGGCACAGTGGTATTATCTTGTAACACTTTCAATACAAATTCAGAAACAGTAAATACATCTGAACTTAATTGCTTAGTGGCTAAAGCGTAAAGCTCTGCTTTTTTACGTTCTTCGGTTTGTAGTTTTTGAAATAAGTCGTTGGTGAATTTTACCAATCCCGCTTTTTTTTGAACGGCTTCCGCCCATAACCTTACTTTTTTCTCTTCATCACTTTTAATGCTGTTTACTAATTTATTAGTGTACCATAATGATGTAAACACAATGATGATGGCCACTATAAGTAAAGCCCATTTCCATTGTTGTTTTCGAGAGTAGATATTCATTGATACTAAAGTATAAATTATATAACGCTATTGCAAGTGAGATATTGTTTTTGAGGACAGTTTAACCGCAAAGGATGCAAGGAAAATGCAAAGAGCGCAGGGAATATTACCTTGCGCTCTCTTATTAAGTTTTTTACTTGTTTTTCTTTGTGCTCTGCGAAAAAACTTAGCGTTCTTTGCGGTTAAATAATTAAGCAATGATATCAAAGCCTGTATAAGGCACTAATACTTTAGGGATTTTAATGCCAGCTTCTGTTTGATTATTTTCTAATAAAGAAGCGACGATACGAGGCAATGCTAAGGCACTTCCATTTAAGCTGTGAGCTAATTGAGTTTTTCCATTAGCATCTTTATAACGGCATTTTAAACGATTAGTTTGAAATGTTTCAAAATTAGAAACAGAACTTACTTCTAACCAACGGCCTTGTGCAGCACTCCATACTTCTAAATCATATGTTAAAGCCGAACCAAAACTCATATCGCCGCCACATAATTTTAAGGTACGGTATGGTAATTCTAATTCTTGCAATAAACTGCACACAAACTCTCTCATGGCCTCTAATGTTTTATAAGAATTTTCTGGAGCTACAATTTGTACAATCTCTACTTTATCAAATTGGTGTAAACGATTTAAACCACGTACATCTTTTCCGTAGCTTCCTGCTTCTCTTCTAAAACAAGGTGTGTAGCCACAATTTTTAATTGGCAAATCACTTTCTTTTAAAATCACATCACGGTACATATTTGTAATAGGCACCTCAGCTGTTGGAATTAAATATAAATCATCCACTTGGCAATGATACATTTGACCTTCTTTATCAGGTAATTGTCCAGTACCATAACCGCTATCTGCATTTACTAAAATAGGAACTTGTACTTCATTAAATCCAGCAGAAGTTGCTTTATCTAAAAAATAATTAATTAAAGCTCGTTGTAATTTAGCCCCTCTTCCTTTATATACTGGGAAACCAGCGCCCGTTAATTTAACGCCCAATTCAAAATCAATTAAATCGTACTTAGTCGTTAATTCCCAATGTGGAGTTGCACCTGCATGTAATTTAGGTATCGCTCCGTGTTCGTTAACTACTTCATTATCTTCGGGAGTTTTACCAACTGGCACTGTTACATTAGGCAAGTTAGGAACCGTTACTAAAATTTTATGAATATCTTGTTCGATGTTTTTTAATGTTTCATCAAACTCTTTTTCTTTCCCTTTTAATTCAGCGGTTTTTATTTTTAATGTTTCCGCTTCCTCTTTCTTTCCTGATTTCATTAACTCGCCAATTTGCTTGGCTAAACCATTAGCTTCTGCTTTTACATCATCGGCTAAACGTTGAGCTGATTTTCTATTGTTATCTAATTCGATAATTGAATTGATAATGCTTTCAGCATCTTTAAAATTTTTAATAGCTAAACGTTTTAATACGTCTTCTTTATTCTCTCTGATGTAACTAAGTTGTAACATAGTATTGATTTTTTGTGTGTGACAAAATTAATGGTTGAAATGGATTTTGACAGTAGATTAAAGAAAGTAATTATCTTTTTTTTAACCAAATAGAAACATAGTGTTTTCTAAACTGCAGCATAACATAGAAGCTTTGCTTTTAACATAAATACTATGTGCAAAAACGTGTTTTCTGTTTTTAACTCCTACTTATTATGTTCCTATAACTCTATGTGGATATATTATGACAGATAAATACGATTGTTCACTAAACACAAGAAGCCCATCCGCCAGCTGGCGGAAGGGCTTCAAGTACTTAATAAATTAAGCTTCTATTATCCCTTATGCAGGAACAACCGAAACGTAAGATCTGTCGTCTTTTTTCTTTTTGAAAACAACTTTACCATCTACTAAAGCAAATAAAGTATGGTCTTTTCCCATTCCTACATTTACTCCTGGATTATGTTTTGTACCACGCTGACGAACAATAATGTTCCCAGAGATACAAGCCTGACCACCAAAGATTTTAACGCCTAAACGTTTACTATGTGATTCACGACCGTTGTTTGTGGAGCCGGCTCCTTTTTTATGTGCCATTGTTTAAAAATTTAATGGTTAATGTTTAATTATTCTTCAGTTTTTTTAGCTGCTTTTTTTGCAGGTGCTTTTTTAGCTGCTGCTTTTTTAGCTGGAGCTTTTTTCTCAACCACTACTTCTTCTCTAACTACAGGATTTCTGTGGCTTGGAGCTAAGAACTCGCGAACTGATTTTTCAGCTTTTAATTCATCTTTTAAAGTCTCACCTTTAGTTAAGATACCTTGAACTAAGATTTGAGTTAAGTGTTGACGGTGGTTATTCCATTTTTGGTAACCTTTACGACGTAATTTCTTAAATACGATAACTTTATCGCCTTTTAAGTGTTCAATTACTGTGGCAGCAACTTTTGCGCCATCAACAGTTGGTGCACCAACAGTGATTTTTCCGCCGTTATCGATTAAGAAAACTTTGTCAAATTCCACTTTAGCACCTTCGTTAGCATCTAGGCGGTGAACGTAAACTTTGTTTCCACGTTCCACTTTAAATTGTTGCCCTGCTATTTCTACAATTGCATACATGAGTGTTAATTTTAATTGTTAATAATTTTTTTAAGGACGGCAAAGATAGGTGGTTTTTTGTATTTGCCAAAGATTTTGAGTACTATTTTGGCTAAAACACTCGTTATTTTTAGGCTATAAGGGCTTTTAACAAATCTACAATTGGCAACGTGCTGCAAATCAGTTATTTATCAATTTCGGTGTTTTTAGCCTTACCTGAAGAATTAATCATCCAAATGCCTCCAATAATCACTACTACGGCCAATAATTGTATCAAATTAATCACTTCCCCATCAAACAAACCCCAACCAATAGCTACAATCGGAATTAAATAAGTGCAACTTGCCGCAAACACAGTTCCTGATAGTTTAATTAAGGTATTATAAACCACCACCGAAAGAGCTGACCCCACAATAGCCAAAATGCTCACAAAACCTAACGATCTCATTCCTTCAGGATGTTGTGTCGCGTGCGCTATCACATCAGTAAATCCAAATAAATAAATAGCAGCTACTGGTCCAATTAAAGTAAAAGACCAAACTGTAGCTGTTAACGAATTAACATGGCCTAAATACGCTTTAATGCCATTCACACTAATAGCATAACATAAAGTAGCCGCAGCAACTAACAAACTATACATGATGTTTTTAGTTTGATCATTTTCGTTATCTCCTAAAGCTACTAAAGCAATAGCGCCTACAAAACCAATTAATACGCCTATAATTTGATGTTTAGAGATTTTGTGGTTAAACGCTATCATTCCAATAATGATAGTAAACATAGGAGTAAGCGCATTTAACATACCGGTTAAACTACTACTAATTTGAGTTTCGGCTTTGGTAAATAAAAAGGCGGGAATTAAATTTCCAAAAACACCCATTAATAACAGTCCGAGTAAATTTTTTTTTAAATCAATTTTATAATGAGTAATTAAAAAAGGCAACATAAAAGCAGAAGCAATCGTAATTCGTAAGCCTGCTACTTCATCGCTCGTAAAAGCTCGCAAACCTTGCTTCATCAACATAAACGAACTTCCCCAAACTAATGAAAGCGCTATTAATATAATCCAAGAGATGGCTTTTTTACTCATAATTACGGCCTTAACTTAATGCCATGGCATCTAATTTCATTTGTTTAATCATGCTCACTAAACCATTGGCGCGAGTAGGAGATAAATGTTCGGTTAATCCAATTTTATTAATGAAATCTAAATTAGCATTCACAACATCCTGAGGTTTTTGATGAGACAAAACTCTTACCATCAAAGCCACCATTCCTTTAGTAATAATGGCATCGCTATCAGCCGTGTAAATTATTACTCCATCTTTTTTCTCAGAATGAAGCCATACTTTACTTTGGCATCCTTTAATAATTCTATCTTCTGTTTTTAAATTTTCTTCTATTTTTGGTAACGATTTTCCAAGCTCTATTAAGTGTTCATACTTCCCTTCCCAATCATCACCAAACAATTCAAATTCATCAATAATTTCGTTTTCTATTTCAGCAATTGTCATGGCGTCAAAAGTACAATCAATTTCGATAAAAATAGGTTTCCATTGTAGTTTTATCATTCACATTGTCAAGAAATTAGACAGAAACTGTAATTATTATAAATGTTTAAACACTATTATCTATTTAAGGTTAATAACTTTGCCCCCTAAATATTGCATATTTACTCATAAATTAGTTGCTTAGTCGCTTGATTTCAGCGCAATAGATTAGATAATTGAGCTTAAATACAATATAACACAAGTATGAAGATTGGATTAGATATTATGGGGGGAGATTATGCCCCTGCAAACTGCATAGATGGTGCTATTTTAGCCTTAGACTCATTACCGTCTGGCGTGAAAATGGTATTAATTGGCGATAGCGAAAAAGCTAAAAGTCATTTAAAAGCTAAAGGTGTAGCCGAAGATAAATTTGAATTTGTTCACGCCACTGATGTGATTGAAATGGGCGAACACCCAACAAAAGCATTAGCACAAAAACCACAAAGCAGTATTGCTGTTGGTTTTAAATTATTAAAAGAAAACGATATTCAATGTTTTGCAAGTGCTGGGAATACTGGTGCTATGTTAGTTGGATCTATGTTTTCTGTAAAAGCAGTACCAGGAGTTATTCGCCCTTGTATTACTTCTATTTTACCAAAAGAAAACGGTGGATTTGGAATTGTGTTAGACGTTGGCACTAACGCTGATTGCAAACCAGATGTATTGTATCAATTTGCCATATTAGGATCTGTATTCGCTAAAGAAGTTTATAAAATTAATAATCCAAAAGTTGGTTTGTTAAACATTGGTGAAGAACCAGAAAAAGGAAACTTAGTAGCTCAGGCAGCTCACTCTTTAATGAAAGACAGCAAAGACTTTAATTTTGTTGGAAATATTGAAGGATTAGAAGTTTTTGAAGACAAAGCAGATGTTATTGTTTGTGAAGGTTTTACAGGAAACGTTTTACTTAAAACAGCAGAAGCATTTTATTCTTTAATCAAAAAGCGTAATCGTAGCGATGAGTTTTTTGACAAATTTAATTACGAATTATATGGAGGCGCTCCTATTTTAGGAATCAACTCTAATGTTATGATTGCGCATGGTAAGTCAACACCACTAGCTTTTAAAAATTTGATGATGTTAAGTAAAGACATCGTTGACGCAAACTTAAACGAAAAAATTAAAACTGTATTTCAATAATGAAAAGAGCAGCAATTACTGCCGTTGGCGGCTACGTTCCTGATTTTGTAATGACTAATGATGAGTTAGCAAAATTTGTAGATACTAATGACGAATGGATTACATCAAGAACAGGGATTAAAGAAAGACGTGTTTTAAATATACCTGGCAAAGCTACATCAGACATGATGGTTTTTGCAGTAGAAGAGTTATTAAAAAAACGTGGCATTACCGCTTTAGATATTGATTTATTAATTGTTGGTACTATTACGGGCGATTATATTTTTCCGAGTACTGCTAATGTTATCTGCGATAAAATTGGCGCTAAAAATGCTTGGGGTTATGATTTATCTGCTGCTTGTTCAGGTTTTATTTTTGCATTAGCAACAGGCTCTCAATTTATTGAAACTGGTCGCTATAAAAAAGTAGTAGTAATTGGTGTAGATAAAATGAGTGCTATTTTAAATTACGAAGATCGCGCAACATGCGTTATTTTTGGTGATGGTGGTGGCGCGGTTCTATTAGAGCCATCTGAGGACGAAACTGGAATTCAAGATTTTATTTTAAAAAGTGATGGTTCTGGCCGTAATTATTTATACCAAGTTGCTGGCGGGTCGTTTATGCCTCCGTCACACGAAAGCATTGACAAAAAATTACACTACGTTCATCAAGAAGGGCAAACTGTATTTAAACATGCTGTGGTAAACATGGCAGAAGTAAGTGCTGAGATTATGGCTAAAAATAATTTAACATCGGAGGATGTTACATACTTATTACCACATCAAGCTAATAAACGTATTTGCGAAGCTACTGCTAATCGCATGGGATTGAGCCCAGATAAAATGTTAATGAACATTGAACGCTACGGTAATACAACAGCTGGCACTATTCCATTATTATTATGGGATTATGAAAAGCTATTTAAAAAAGGCGATAATTTAATCTTATCTGCTTTTGGTGGTGGTTTTACTTGGGGCTCTATTTGGATTAAATGGGCTTATGATGGAAGTAAAGTAGGCAAATAAGCCAATTTCAATATATTTTTAAATGTCAGTTTGTGCCAACAAACTGACATTTTTTATTGCATACCAGTTAAAAACGGTAATATTGTCGCCTTAATACTAAAAAACGGCTATTGGCACATTTTTAGACAATTAGCCACCGTAAAAATTTTATATAACTAAAATCACATAATTATGGCAAAATCAAGTACAAGTGTAAGCGTAAAGCCTTTAGCTGATAGAGTATTAGTTGAAGCGGCTCCAGCAGAAACAAAAACAGCAGGCGGATTAATTATCCCTGACACAGCAAAAGAAAAACCCATGAAAGGTAAAGTATTAGCTGTAGGAAACGGCAAGGTAGATGAACCAATGACTGTAAAAGTTGGTGATACTGTATTATACGGAAAATACGCAGGAACTGAAATCCAAGTAGACGGAAAAGATTTATTAATTATGCGCGAAAGCGATATCTACGCAATTATCTAATTACAATTTAAAACAACTAAACATTTATAAAAATGGCAAAAGACATATCATTTAACATCGAAGCTCGCGACGCATTAAAGCGCGGAGTTGATGCATTAGCAAATGCAGTAAAAGTAACTTTAGGTCCAAAAGGACGCAACGTTATTATTGACAAAAAATTTGGTTCACCACAAATTACTAAAGATGGTGTAACAGTTGCAAAAGAAATCGAATTATCGAACCCTGTTGAAAACATGGGTGCGCAGTTATTAAAAGAAGTTGCTTCTAAAACAGCTGATGCAGCTGGTGATGGAACAACAACGGCTACAGTATTGGCTCAAGCTATTGTAACTGGTGGTTTAAAAAATGTGGCTGCTGGTGCAAATCCAATGGATTTGAAACGCGGTATTGACAAAGCAGTTGAAGCAGTTGTTGAGAATTTGAAAAAACAATCTCAAATGGTTGGCAACGACAATAAAAAAATTGAACAAGTTGCTACAATCTCTGCAAACAACGATAGCACTATTGGTAAATTAATTGCTGAAGCGATGGCTAAAGTAAAAAAAGAAGGTGTTATTACAGTTGAAGAAGCAAAAGGAACTGATACTACTGTTGAGGTGGTTGAAGGGATGGAATTTGACAGAGGATATATCTCTCCATATTTCATTACTGACGTAGATAAAATGGAAGCAGTTTTAGAAAGTCCATTAATTTTAATTTACGAGAAGAAAATTTCTTCGATGAAAGAATTATTACCTGTATTAGAAAAAGCAGTTCAAACAGGTAAACCAATTTTAATTATTGCTGAAGATATCGACGGAGAAGCTTTACAAACATTAGTTGTAAACCGTTTACGTTCTAACTTAAAAATCTGTGCAGTTAAAGCTCCAGGATTTGGTGACAGAAGAAAAGCAATGTTAGAAGATCTTGCTATCTTAACTGGTGGTATTTTTATTGCTGAAGACAGAGGTTTCTTATTAGAAAACGCTGACTTAACTTTCTTAGGTAAAGCAGAAAAAGTTACGGTTGATAAAGACAATACAACGATTGTTGGTGGTGCTGGTAAAAAAGCAGATATCACAGCTCGTGTTAATCAAATCAAAGCGCAAATCGAATCAACTACATCTGACTACGATAAAGAAAAATTACAAGAGCGTTTAGCTAAATTAGCTGGTGGTGTTGCAGTGCTTTACGTTGGTGCAGCTACTGAAGTTGAAATGAAAGAGAAAAAAGACCGTGTAGACGATGCTTTAGCAGCGACTCGTGCAGCAGTTGAAGAAGGTATTGTACCGGGCGGTGGTGTTGCATACATTCGTGCTATTGCATCTTTAGAAAAATTAAAAGGTGCTAACGAAGATGAGAACACTGGTATTCAAATTGTACGTCGTGCGATTGAAGAACCTTTACGCCAAATTTGTGCTAACTGTGGAATCGAAGGTTCTATTGTTGTGCAAAAAGTAAAAGAAGGAAAAGATGATTATGGTTTCAATGCTCGTACTGAGAAATACGAAAACTTATTAAAAGCAGGTGTTATTGATCCTACTAAAGTAAGCCGTATTGCATTAGAAAACGCAGCATCAGTTGCCGCTATGTTATTGACTACTGACTGCGTATTAGCAGAGAAAAAAGAAGATGCTCCAGCAATGCCAATGGGTAACCCAGGCATGGGTGGAATGGGTGGAATGATGTAATCGTTTTACTCAGAATAAATAATAAAAACGCCTCACAGAAATGTGGGGCGTTTTTGTTTGCAAACGTTATAAACTATTTAACAAAAGCGGTTAACAACATTAAACCGAAAACGTGAATAGTTGAAAAGTAATGGTGTTAAAAAACGTTGGAGTAAGAATTGTGTAACATTGCAACAGAATTAATGCCGTAAATTTACACCAGTACCCACCACCCGACATTTTAGCTTAAGCAACAAATGGGATACGGGATAGATGTCCGATTTAAATCAAAGAGCCGCTTATAGTAAGTGGCTTTTTGGTTTTTATAAAACGTCATTGCGAGGAGGTACGACGAAGCAATCTCAAACTTAGTTTTAATGTATTATACAAAGTGCTTCTCGACTACACTCGAAGTGACAAAAAATTAATCCTCTTTTCCAGCCAATACCACTACAATCTCACCTTTCACCGTCTTAGCTTTAAAGTGTGCAATGAGTTCGTCAACCGTGCCGCGTGCATTTTCTTCAAACATTTTTGAGAGTTCTCGAGATACAGAGACTTGTCTATCCCCACTTAAATATTCTTTAAACTCTTCTAGTAATTTCACTAATCTAAAGGGTGATTCATAAAACACCATCGTGCGAGTCTCATCTTTTAAAGACAATAGTTTCGTGTGGCGTCCTTTTTTTTGCGGCAAGAATCCATAAAACACAAAACTGTCGCAAGGTAAGCCACTATTAACTAATGCCGGAACAAAGGCTGTGGCGCCAGGTAACGTTTCAACAGCTACGCCATGTTTAATACATTCACGCACTAATAAAAAACCAGGATCAGAAATAGCAGGTGTTCCCGCATCCGAAACTAAAGCAACCGATTTATTAGATTCAATCATCTCCACAATTTGTTCTACCGTGGCGTGTTCATTGTGAGCATGATAAGAGCGCAAAGGTTTTTCAATTTCAAAATGACGTAATAAATGAATGGTATTACGTGTATCTTCTGCTAAAATTAAATCCACAGATTTTAAAACCGTAATGGCTCTAAACGTCATGTCTTGTAAATTACCAATGGGTGTAGGTACTATGTAAAGTTTTGGTGTCATTATTAATCAAATATAATTTTTATTTTAACCATAAAAGACATAAAAGTTCATATTAGTTTTCTTTTTTTGTTTTCTTTTATGACTTTTATGGTTCAATTATTTACTTAAATCCATTTTCTCATCACCAGGTTGATAAGGTAAATATGAAAAAATAAACTGAAACATTTCTTCCGTCGTTTGCATACTTCTCACACCTTCGCCTTGAGTCACCACTTTTGGCGGATGATTGGGATTAAATGGATTTTTATCAGTGTTGTCAAATGTGGCATACGCATGAATCACTGTTCCTGCTTTAATAATAATTGGATGTTCATACGTGTAATAATATTGCCATCTAAAATCCCATTTCTTAATTTTAATTAAAGGAATGGTATCTCCATTTTGCTGAACCGCAAATGCCCAAAAAGATTTGCCCAATAAATGTAAATGCGGATTAACCGACAATAATGAAATATCATTAGGTAAAGAGGCTTGTGTGTGAAAGGTTTGAATTTGATTAGGTTGTAAAATTAATTCAGGTTCAATTTTCGAAATCCCAAAAGTTCCCAATTGTGTTTCAATAATAGGGCGTTTTGGTTTTGGCCCGTAAAACACATTAATGTAAGAACTATCTAACACATCACTATTACTTGGTCCGTAATGAATATTTTTAAGTAATATGGTCGATGTTTTATTTGTTTTATATCCTCCAATACCATCTGGATAATTAACTGGCATGTACCCTGGCAAATAATAAACAGTGTTTGGATTTAAAACAGGAAAGGTACCGTCATCGTTTAAAATATTCATTTGAGAAAATAAATCTTTGTAATCAGAAAACTCATCTAAAGCATGAGTTACGCCACTCACAACCTCTTTTTTCTTTCCAGCATCATAACTAATTAAATGTCCATTGATATGGTGCGCTAGTTTACGATGATTAGGAACAAACTCAAAGTAACGTACAAAAGTATCTTTAGCTAATTGCAAGGGCAATTTTATAATATAAAAATGATCGGCTCCATTACCTTTAATTGGAACAGGCTTCAAAAATTTAATAACTGTATCTGGCTTGCCTAAAAATGAACCCGCATAAAAAACTGGGGAAGAAGGGATTTTTGATTCATCGCCTCTTGGAGCTCCGTTTTCTGCCCATACCTTAATGAGTTCTAATTCTCCTTTCGATAATTTACGTTCGCCAATAAAATGCGTGTAACTATCGTCTGCTGGCCAAGGTGGCATATATCCACTTTGAGTGACAAATTTTATTTTGTTGACGTTTTTCTTCACGTCATCATAGGTCATGAATTCAATTGGACCACTCTCTCCTGCTCTATGGCAAGGTGTGCAGTTTTTGTAGATAATGGGAGCTATATCTTCGAAAGTAGGATTTGATTTAACCGTGATTTTATTTTCTGGAGTGCAAGCAATAACAATGAATGAAAACAAAAAGCAAAAAGAATAAAGCAAAAAATGAGATTGCTTCGTTCCTCGCAATGACGACATCGAAAAATTATTCCTGAACATACACTCTTTTTACACGTGAAGAAATACTGGTTAACACTTCGTAGGGAATAGTTTCCATGGCTTTTGATAATTCCATTAAATGTTCATTTGTTTCAAATACAATTACCTCATCACCTTCTTTGCAATCTATATTAGTCACATCAACCATACACATATCCATACAAATATTACCAATGGTGTTACATGCTATTTGATTAATAAAAACTTTGCCTTTTCCATTACCTAGTTTTCTACTAAAACCATCTGCATAACCAATTGGAATAGTAGCAATCGTGGTCTTTTTAGAAACCACGCCTTTTCTATTATAACCTACAGTTTCTCCAGCTTCTAATTGTTTAATTTGAGACACACGTGTTTTTAAGGAGCTAATATTTTCTATATTATGTTTTTCAATATCATTAAAACCAACGCCATACATTCCAATTCCTAAACGCACCATGTTATAGTGAGCGTTTTTCCAACGTGTAATAGCACCCGAATTACAAATATGTTTTAAAGCATGGTAGCCAATTGATTTTTCAATTTGAGTAGCTAATGTTTCGAATAAAGTAATTTGAGTGTTCGTAAAATCATCAAATGATTTATCATCACTCGCTACTAAATGAGAGAAGATACTTTTTACTCTCAATAAATTTTCACTATTTAAAAACTCACACAGTTCATTAATATCATCAATTTCAAAGCCTAATCGTTTCATCCCAGTATCTAATTTAATATGCACTGGATAAGATTCTGAAATGGCTTTTTGTTGAAGAGCTTGCAGAAATTCCTTCGCTACTTTAAACGAATAAATTTCTGGTTCTAAATGATAATCAATCATATCATCATACGATGATTCTTCGGGACTCATTACCATAATTGGTAAATGAATACCTGCTTTTCTTAATTCCACTCCTTCATCGGCATAAGCTACTGCTAAATAATCGGCATGATGGTGTTGCAGTGTAAAAGCTATTTCAGCACTTCCACTGCCGTAACCAGTAGCTTTTACCATGCACATCAACAAAGTATCTTTGTTAGTTTGTGAACGGTAAAAATTTAAATTATGTACCAAACGATTCAAATTAATTTCTAAAACTGTATCGTGGCTTTTTTGTTGAAGTAACTTGCTGATGTTTTCAAAACCATAACTGCGGGCGCCTTTTAATAAGATAATAGCATTATGAAATTGTAGTGAAGAATTCGTTTTACGCTCTTTAAGAAAACTTTCGGTGTCATTAAAAAAATGCGCGTCTTTTTCAAACAATTCTTTTTGCGAAGATATTTCTTTACCAATTCCAATAACCGTATCAATATGAAATTGCGCCATCAATTTAGATACATGTTCATATAACTCCCAACTTAATTTACCGCTTTGTTCAATATCCGAAAGTATCACTACTTTCTTTCCACCACGATGTTGTTGCTTTTGATGATGCAATGCAATTTCTAAAGCATTAATATCGGAGTTATAAAAATCATTAATTAAAACACAATTGTTATTGCCAAGCTTTAATTCTAAACGCATAGCTACTGCCTGTAGTAATAACATGCGTTTTTCAATGTCTTGCTGAGGAATATTTAAATGCAATAATGTAGCCCAACAGGTAATAGCATTATCAATGCTTGCCGAATCTGTGAATGGAATATTAATACTGATTTTCTCACCCCTATATTTTGCAAAAACAATTGTATGAGTAAACAAATTTTCAATCTCTATAATTTGAAGTGTTGCTTTATCACTTTTAGAGATCAAAAAAGTATAGTGATTTAACAGCTCCAAATGTTCTTGTTTAAAGGATAATGCATTTACAATCACCGTTTCACATTGAGCAAACAGTTGCATTTTTTCTGTTAACTTTTCAGAAATATTTTCAAACCCTTCGTCATGAGCGGTTCCTAAAGATGTGAAAATCCCAATTGTTGGTTTAATAATTTCTCTTAATAAATTCATCTCGCCAACTTCAGAAACACCAGCTTCAAAAATTCCTAAAGTGTGTTTACTGTTCAATTGCCATACAGATAAAGGAACTCCAACTTGAGAGTTATAACTTTTAGGACTTCGCGCAATATTATAATCAGTTTTTAATAATTGATACAACCATTCTTTCACAATGGTTTTACCATTACTACCAGTAACACCTATCACAGGCAAATTAAATTGCTCGCGATGATTGGTTGCTAATTGCTGCAACGCTTTTAAAGTATCAGTAACAATTAAAAAACAAATATCATCTTCTAATCCAATACAATTTTCAGGAATATGGTTAACGATAAATGTTTTAACTCCTTTTTGGCATAATCCAAAAATATATTGATGCCCATCATTTCTTTCGGAAGTTAAAGCCACAAAAATACTGTGAGCAGGTTCTGTTAACTGTCGGCTATCAATTACTAAATGCTGAACCGTATGATTTGATTCTCCAACCAAATTGGAATTGATTATTTTGGAAATATGTTGAGGAGTATACAAAATAAAAAAGTGGTTTATTTTATACAAAATAAACCACTTTTTAGTGAAATAACTAATCTATTATGAATTAACTAATAATTTAAATCCTTTACCGTGTATGTTCACGATTTCTACTTTAGAATCATCTTTTAAGTATTTACGGAGCTTTGCAATATAAACGTCCATACTACGACCGTTAAAGTAATTATCATCATGCCAAATAGTTTTTAAGGCAAAATTTCTATCTAATACATCATTTTTATGTACGCATAACAAACGCATTAGCTGACTTTCTTTAGTAGTTAACTTTTGCTCGGCACCATTATTCACTAAAACTTGAGTATCAGAATTAAATGAATAGTTTCCAATAGTAAAATTTACATCTTCTGTATTATGAACACGTTGCTTATTACTTCTACGTAAAACCGCAGTTACACGTGCTAATAACTCGTCCATGCTAAACGGTTTTGTGATATAGTCATCAGCCCCAGCATTAAATCCTTCAATAGTATCTTCTTTCATGCTTTTAGCAGTTAAAAAGATAATAGGAACGTTTTTATCAGTGACTCTAATTTCTTTTGCTAAAGTTAATCCATCCTTAACAGGCATCATAACATCTAATAATAGTAAATCGAATTCCTGCTTGCAAAATGCATCAAAGCCTTTTTTTCCGTCAGTAGCTAATTTTGTTTCAAACCCCTTTGCTTCTAAATATTCTTGTAATAATGTCCCTAAATTTGGATCATCTTCAACCAGTAATATTTGTGTTTTTACATTTTCCATAATTCTATTTATTCTTTTATGATTAATCTACATTTTTATAAGGCATAACAATTTTAAAAGTACTGCCCTTTCCTAGTTCACTTACTACATTAATTGTGCCATTGTGCTTTTCCACTACGGCCAGAACGTAACTAAGACCTAAGCCAAAGCCTTTTACATTATGAACGTTGCCCGTTGGAACTCTGTAAAATTTATCGAAAATTTTACGTTGGTTCTCTTTACTAATACCAATTCCGTTGTCTTTTATGCTAATTTCTATCCCTTCTAACGTATCTTTAGTAGTAATTAGTATGTTCGGACTCTCTTTTGTGTATTTTATGGCGTTATCTATCAAATTAAATATAATGTTTGTCAAATGCACTTTATCAGCATTAATTAAACACTTAAGGGCATCTAATTGTTTAGTTATAGTTCCTTGTCTTTGATCAATTAAAAGCTGAGTATTTTGAATAGCCTGATTAATGATTTCGTGAATATCAATATCACTTCGCTTGAGCTTAAATTCTCCTTTATCTAAAATAGAAGTTTGAAGGATGCTTTCCACCAAAATACTTAAACGCTTGTTTTCATCCCTAATCATCTTTACAAAACGCTGTTGTTTTTCGGGAGTCTTTGTTACGGTGTCATCATTCAGCATCTCAGCAGCCAAAGAAATAGTGCTAATTGGCGTTTTAAACTCATGTGTCATATTGCTAATGAAATCATTTTTGATAACAGATAATTTCTTTTGTCTTGAAATAGTGGCAATAGTATAATAAAACGCAAAAATGAGTATTAAAATAACCATAACAGAAACTCCAAGCATCATCCACATGGTTTTTAAAAGGTAATTTTTTTGATTAGGGAATTGAACACTTAAATATTGTGGTGTAACAAATACATTATTGGGAGATAAATTTATTTTAATAGAGCAACCTGTTGAGTCACAATTTTTTTGAGCTTCCTTGTAATTTCCATTAATTTTTGAATCTGATAAACGACTAGACACTGAATACACAAAATTAGTGGTGATTCCTTCGGCTAATAATTCCTGACGAAGAATCGTATCCAACATTAAAGAATCTACTTTTGGTTTATAATCTTTATATACATTAATACTAATCAACTCGTCAAATAAATCATTTACGATTTCAGTTTTTGTTTGAAATAATTCGTCTCTTAAACTTTCAATATTTTTAGAAGTAGACTGAGAGGCATTTAATAATTCGTAGGGTAAAAAATGATTGTGAGAATTTGCAGAGTCACCAATAAATTCTTTTTGAGACATTTTACTAGTAATAACTCCCGAAGAATCTGTACTTAACTCTTCGAAAATACGAACTTGAACGTCGCTACCGCTTGGATTACCAACAGTTACCATTCCTGGTTTAGTGATACGAACC
>Ga0208628_1000264_pt1 | contig 30152 bp, 23 predicted proteins | sample LakWasMet16_LOW5_2_FD_183864 | JGI IMG/M metagenome (GOLD analysis project Ga0208628, IMG submission 183864) | Freshwater sediment methanotrophic microbial communities from Lake Washington under simulated oxygen tension - Sediment Metagenome... | ecosystem: Environmental > Aquatic > Freshwater >... | reverse complement strand
TCGCAGGGCCTCGGCTGGTCGCCGAGGCGGCACTCGCAGCCCGCCCGGGTGTTGGGGAGGCGGCCGCAGTAGCACTGGTCGGTGACGCTGGCGTCGTCGTCGTCGCAGTCGACGTTGATGCAGCCAAGGCCGAAGCCGTAGCGGTCATGGTCGCGGTCGACGCACCGGGTCGTCGGAACGTCGCTCTCCTCGGAGGTCTCGGCGAGGTCCGAGGCGCCGTCGCGGGTGCCGAGGTCGTCGCTGGCGTCCATGCCCGTCGGCGCGTCGAAGGCGATGGTGATGGAGGCGTCATCGAAGCCGACGAGCGAGCCGCCGCCGCCGCAGCCCACGAGGGCCTGCAGCGCGGCACCCAGGATCGCTGACGGTATCCACCGGGCCTTCATCGGGCGCCTCGACCCTTCGACCCCAGAGGCGCGGATGGGACGACATGGAACACCACCAACATATCGATAGGAGCTACGCGCTTCCACAGCGAGCGCAATTGATAACGATCAACCTATTGAATACCGCTGATGCAGCACCGAGGCATGTGACAGAAATGCCTTGAAACAAAGCCGTTTTATAGAAACATCACCGCATCACACTACTCATTATCCACAAGGTACTTAATTGCGGACTACGCAACCTTTATGGACCGCGCAATCGTTAACCAACAGCTACGCAACGATTGCCGACCATGGCCCGATGTGGCGGTCGCGCTGGCCCCCTCACCGCCGCGCGGTCGCATCTGACCGAGGTCAACTCGCGCTCGGCCGGGCGCTCCCAGAGTCGGCGCCCGTGATGACCTCTTCCCCTCGCTTCGTGTCCTGCGCGCTGGGCGCGTGGCTCCTCACCTCGACCGCGCTCGCGCAGCCCTCGCGAAGCGCCGCCGCGACCCCTCCGCCCACGGCCCCCGTGGCGCTGAGCGCGCCCGCGAGCGACCGGGTCGTCGACCAGGCGAGGTTCCTGTTTCCGCAGACGCAGGGGTGGTTTCGGCTCGTCGCGGGGGCGGTCTTCACCGCCGGCTACGACGGCCGGCTGGTGCCCGACTACGACTCGCTCACCCACCCCCGGGTGAGGCGCGCCGACAACGCCGGGTACACGATCGTCCCTCGCTACCCGCTGCGCTTCGACGGCTGGATGCGCATCGCCAGCGGGCAGCACCCCGACGCCTGGGTCGAGCTCAGGCCCGTGGACGCCCGCGGCTCGGTGGCCTCGCAGCAGGACGGCGTGCTCGTCTACCCCGACGCCTTCGTCGACACCGACGTGCTCTACAAGTCCACGCCCACGCACGCGGACGAGTACCTCCTGGTGCGCTCCAGGGCCGCTCCCACCGAGTGGACCTACCGCGTTCGCAGGGGCCCTCGCATCACGGCCATCCGCCAGACGGGCACCGCCATCGAGGCCGTCGACTCCCAGGGCCGCGCGTGGCTGCGCGCGGGGAGGCCCGTCGCCGTCGACCGGAGCGGCCACCGGGTGACCGGCGAGGTCGTGGTGCGCGACAACACCCTGGTGGTGCGCATCGACCTGAGCACCCTCGAGATGCCCGCGCTGGTCGACCCCGACTGGACCTCCACCGCGGACATGTCCTACGGGCGCTTCTACGCCGCCGCCAACGTGCTGCCCTCCGGGCGCGTGCTCGCCACCGGCGGCTGCTCGGCCTCGGTGTGCAGCGGCGACCTGACCCTTCCCGCCTGCCGCACGGTGCTGCGCGAGGCCGAGACGCTGGAGCTCGGCTCCCGCACCTGGTCGCGCGCTGGCGACGACACCGTGGGGCGCTTCTTCCACGCCGCCGAGAGCCTGGAGTCGGGCGCCGTGCTGGTCGCCGGAGGCTGCACCGACCCGGCCTGCGCGAGCACCACCCCCTCGGTGACCGTCTACGACCCGGCGAGCTCCAGCTTCGGCGCCGTCGGGTCGCTCGCCGAGGGGCGCGCTGGCATCGCCAGCATCCGGCTGAGGGACGGGCGGGTGCTGCTCGCGGGCGGCTGCTCGGGGGCGACCTGCTCCGCGAGGGTCGAGCTCTACGACCCGAGGACCCGCACGCTCACCCCAGGCGCCCCGATGGCCACCGCGCGGGGCCGCGCCGAGGTCGTGCTGCTGCGCGACGGCAGGGCGCTGGTGACCGGCGGATGCACCTCCATCCAGTGCGCGGGCGTGCTCGCCTCCGCGGAGGTCTACGACCCGACCGCCGACCGATGGACGAGCGCGACCCCGATGTCCACGCCTCGCGGCGGGCACTTCGCGGCGCTGCTCGACGACGGGCGGGTGCTGGTCGGAGGCGGCTGCCCGGACGGGACCTGCACCAGCTTCCTGCGCTCGACGGAGATCTACGACCCCGCGATGGCGCGCTTCGCTCCGGGTCCCTCGATGATGCAGATGCGCGTCGGGGCGGAGGCGGTGCGGATGCCCGACGGGCGGGTGCTCATCAACCAGGGCTGCTCGGGGCGCACCGACTGCGATCTCAGCAACGAGGTCTTCAACCCCAGGACCTCGACCTTCGCCCGCATCGAGGACGCCGTCACCTCGCGAGCCTTCCACTCCTTCGTGCTCCACGAGCGCTCCCACATGGCGGTGGCCATCGGAGGCTGCCAGCCCCGCACCTGCTCCTGGTGGAACGAGACCTACGACCTCTCCAACATCCACCCCGTCGAGGACGCCGGGGTCGATGCCGGGGCCTCGGATGTTCCCTCCGACGCGTCGAGCGACGTGCCCCGCAGCGACGGCGGCCCGAGGCCCGACGTCACCGACGCGGCGACCCCCGACGCGCCCGCTCCCCTCGACGGCGCCACGATCCCTCCGCCTGGAGCGCGCAGCAACGCCTGCGGCTGCGTCGTGGTCGGCAGCGCCGGGGGCGGCCACCTCGGGAAGATCGCGCTGGCGGCGCTGGGCCTCGCGCTGACCGCTCGCCGCCGCCGCAGGGGCGCGCGATGAAGACCACCGCCCTCCTCGGCGTCGCGGCCCTGATCGCCGGCTGCGGGGCCTCTTCCCCCTCCCCTCCCCCGGTCGACGCCGGAGCCGACGTGGTCCTCGACGTGGTCCTCGACGCGGGTGTCGACGTGGGCGAGGCGATCGATGTGCTCGACGCGGGCCTCGACGAGGCGGCCGCGGATGTCGCCCCGGCGGACGCTGCGTGCGCGGCGGCGTGCGGCGAGTGCGAGGCCTGCCGCGGAGGGCGCTGCGAGTCCATCGGTCCGTCGGCCACCGGGCGCTTCGTGACCACCGGGTGGAGCCACTCGCTCACCATCGACGGCGCCCAGCGGCTCTGGGCCTGGGGCGACAACGGCACCGGTCAGCTCGGCGTCGGCGACCTGCTCTCCCGACGCGTCGGCACTGCCGTCTCGGGCGGTGGCGCATGGCGGCTCGTGGCCGCTGGATCACGGCACTCCTGCGGCATCCGCACCGACGGGTCACTCTGGTGCTGGGGGGTGAACGTGCACGGCCAGCTCGGCGTCGGGGACACCACCGACCGCAACGCTCCGACGCGGGTGGGCGACGCGATCGACTGGACGGAGGTGACCTGCGGAGGGCTCCACACCTGCGCGACGCGGGAGGGCGGGACGCTCTGGTGCTGGGGCGCCAACCCCGCCGGGCAGCTCGGTCTCGGCGACGCCACCGGAGACCGCTCGACGCCGCAGCGAGTGGGCACCGAGCTCGGATGGCGGGGGATCGCCGCGAAGGGACGCTTCAACTGCGGGATGCTGGGCGGCGGATCGCTCTGGTGCTGGGGCGACAACTCCGACGGTCAGCTAGGAGTCGGCGACCGCACCGACCGGAGGGCGCCGACGCCCATCGCCTCCGCGAGGGTCTGGGCGGCAGTGGGGCCGAGCCCCCTGCACGCGTGCGCGGTCACCAGCGCGGGGGAGCTTTTCTGCTGGGGTTCCAACGACTATGGCCAGCTCGGAACGGGCGACCGCAGCCCCTCGCTCACCCCCGTCCGCTCGGGCTCCGACTCCGACTGGACCTCCGTGGCTTCGGGCTTCCAGCACACCTGCGGGCTGCGCCGCGACGGCCGTCTGCGCTGCTGGGGCGACGGCGCCGCCGGGCAGCTCGGCACCGGCGACCTGGCGCTCCGCGAGCTGCCGACGCTGGTGATGTCCGAGGCCACCTTCACCTCGGTGGCCGCGGGCATCGGCCACACCTGCGCCCTGGAGACGGCGGGCCGGGTGCGCTGCTGGGGCGACGGTGGCCGTGGGCAGCTCGGCGACGGCGGCAACCGGGCGCGCTCGTCGCCGACGGGCTCGTGCCTCGCGACGGGGCGCTGATTCATGCGGCCGATGATGTTGTCCGGTCGCTGCGCCTCGCGTCCGCGGGTTGAGAGGGCCTATCGCTTCTTCACATCTCGCTCAGGCCTCCTGGCCAGACAACATCAACAGCTGCGTGAATGAGCGCTCTCCGCTACTCCCACCAGCTCCGGTTGGTGTGGTGGTCGTGGCCGAAGGTGAGGCCTGCCGCGGTCGCGGTCCCTTCGAGGCCCGAGCCGTGGTCTCCGCGCGGGTCGTAGACGCCGTTGTCGTTGAGGTCGATGAAGAGAAACACCCGGTACGCCACGCCAGGGCGCAGCACGTTGGGCAGGCGCAGCGCGAAGGCGTCGGCGCCGCTCATCGCCTCGTCGCGGTAGAGGGCCACGGTGCGCTCCGAGCCGACCTCCGTGACCGTGACGTCGAAGCGGACGCCCTCGTGCACCTCGAAGCCTCGGAGGTTGCCCACCAGGTCGGAGCGGTCCGCCGGGAGCGGCGCGGGGTCTCCGGGAACGGCCTCGGAGGAGAGGGTGAGCGAGTAGGGCGGCGCCGTGGGAGCGAGCGCGTGAGACGCGGTGTCGGATGGCCCGAAGCGACCGTCGCCGTCGCGGTCGATGTACCAGTCGAGGCGAGCTGGCGAGGCGCCCATCGCTCCGGCCAGGAGGAAGCGCTCCGTCCCGGTCGAGACCGCGCGCAGCACCACCAGCGAGTCGACCAAGCCCTCTCGGCCCACCAGTCGAAACTCCGCGCGACGCCCGCGCTCCGCGCTCCAGTCGCCGAGCCGAAGCTCCAGGTCTCGCGAGCGGTCCCTCGGGGCGTCCGCGCTCACGGCGTCGTGAGCGACGTGCGCAGACGTCTCCGGCGCGTCGACGTCGAGCGCCGCGTCGAGCGCGTGCACGTGGGCGTCGGGCGCGGTCGTGTGAGTCTCGTGGCAGCCAGACGCGAGGACGAAGGCCGCCCCGAGGGTCAACCAGGGTCGAAGGAGCGTGGCGGGTTTCATCGGCGCTGATCATCGAAGGGCGACGACGAACGGCTCTTGACCGGGGTCATGCCGACGGCCCTCGCGCCTCACCCCGGCTGCCAGCGCACCAGCCTCCGCTCCAGCGCGACGAGCGCGCCGGAGAGCGCGGCCTTGAGCCCACCGGAGAGCAGCACCAGCAGCCGGAGGCGCGAGCCCACCCGCATCTCCGTCACCACCTCGATCACGCGCCGGGGGGAACCCGGGAGAGCGCCGCGGCCACCAGGAGTTTCGCCACGCCGAACTCCTGTCCAATGGATCTTGGGGGCTGAACGGTTCCCTGTTGTGGCCACACGCCCACGTCCGTCGACCGCCAGATCGACGCGCTGGTACTGTCGCCCGATGCGACGGGCGGTAGCTGCGGCGGGGTGGGTGTTGCTCGTGGCAGGGTGCGAGCAACCGCGCACGGAGCTGGTGGCGCGCGTGGAGTCCGAGGTCGCGTGGGGCGCGGGGCGCACCGTCCAGAGCGTCACCCTCACCGTGCGCCGTGGCGGACCCACCGGCTCGCTGCGGAGCGCCCGCACGACGGCGCTGGGCGTGGGTGGCGAGCGGCGACCGCTCCCGCTGCTGGTGGGCATCGTCCCGGCCGATGACACCGACACGCCCGTCTGGATCGAAGCCCTGGGGTGCCGCGCCCCCAACGGGTGCACGGTGGCCACCGCGGCGGTGGCGCAACGCGCGGTGGTGCGCTTCGCGGTCGGGCAGACCGAAGAGGTGCCGCTGCTCCTGGCGTCGGCGTGCGTGGGCGTCACCTGTGGGAGCGATGAGCGATGTGGGTCCACCGGCCGCTGCGAACCAGCGACGCGGGCGACGGTGCGCCCGTTCAATGGGAGCGACGCCGGGACCGTGGCCGATGTCCCGATGGACGTTGGTAGGGTCGATGCGGCGCGCGATGTCCCGAGCATCAGCGACATATCCGCCGACATGGCGGTGTCCGTGGATGCGCCGACTATCGACCTCCCCGCAATGGACACCGCGCCGCCTGTCGATTCACCGACACCGGACACGGCGGCATCGTGCGGCGCACTGGAACTGCGATGCGGCGGGGGGTGCGTGGCCGTGCTGCGCGACCCGACGAACTGCGGCGCTTGCGGAGAGGTCTGCCCCGCCGTCGCGGGCGCCACGGCAACGTGCATGGGTGGCCGATGCGGGTACGCCTGTGACGCCGCCCACGCCGACTGCGATGAGCGACCGAGCAACGGGTGCGAGTCGGAGCGCGCGACCGATCACGCGAACTGCGGAACGTGCGGACGATCGTGCACCGACCGTCAGGAGTGCCGAGCTGGTGTCTGCGTCGCCTGCGGCGGCGAACTCGACTGGTGCGCGGGGCTCGGGTGCATCGACACCGCCACCGACCGCACGAACTGCGGAGGATGCGGGCGGATCTGCATGTCGGGGTCTGTCTGCCAAGGCTCCAGTTGCGTCGCCGACCGCTGCACGCCCGCAACCATGCCGCCCGACGCGGGCGTGTACAGCGTCTGGCTGCGATGCCCCGATGGGTGCGTGGACATCGAGAGCAACCCCCGCAACTGTAGTTGGTGCGGACGGGTATGCCCATCGGGGCCTTGTGTTGCGGGTAGTTGCCCCATGCCACCGTGTCCTGCCGGAATGCGTCTGATCCCCGCGGGGATGTTCCTGATGGGCTCCACCACGGGATCTTCCAACGAGCGACCCGTTCACGGTGTCCGATTGGATTCGTTCTGCCTCGACGAAGCCGAAGTGACAAAGGCCGAATACCGATCGTGTACCGCGTCGGGATGCACGACGCCAGGCACCGGCCCCTACTGCAACTGGCCCGTCTCTGGCCGGGACGATCATCCGATCAACTGCGTCGATTGGAATCAGGCCCGCGCCTATTGCCAGTCTCGCGGAGGCGATCTCCCAACGGAAGCGCAGTGGGAGTACGCCGCAAGCAGCGGCGATGGCCGCACCTACCCGTGGGGTGAAGATCCACCGAGTTCGCAACTTTGCTGGAACCGCCTCCCAGCACCCGGCTCGACGTGCCCTGTCCGATCGTATCCAGGATCGTCTGGTTTGTTCGATATGGCGGGCAATCTATGGGAGTGGACCCTGGACGTATTCGGTATGTACGTCGGCGATTCGGGCTCGTATGTCTCGAACCCGACAGGCCCCGCCAGTGGCCCCTTGCGAGTGTACCGCGGGGGGTCGTGGGCCGGAGCAGTCGGGTTGACGACGAGAAACCGCGAAGGTTTCGACCCGTCCCGCGGTGATAACGTTGTCGGCTTCCGCTGCGCGCGTCCTCCGCTCTGATTACCACTCGTCACAAGCAACATCCATTCTCATCAGCCGTCGATAAAGTGGACTATCCCCTCCGATTCTCATAGCGTACCCCCATCGGAGTGCGACCGATAACGCACCATACCCGTGCGCTGCATTCGCTCCCGTGTCAGTCCCCGCGTCCACGCGCTGCAACGGAAGTTCACCCGCATTCGCAACCCCAACGGCGCTCCGCCGGTGCGCGGCGTACCGAAGGTGCCCCGTCGCCCGCGGGATCAACCGCGCTCCCAGCTGGAGTCCCAGCGCGCCTTCCCCGATGAGGCGGCGTGCGCCGACTCCATGGAGCGCGTGCGATGGCCCGACGGCTTCGCCTGTCCCCACTGCAGCGTCTCCGCAGAACCCTATCGCTTCACCGCACGCCCCGCCGTGCTCCGGCGCCGCACCTGTCAGAAGGACACGTCCCTGACGGCGGGGACCGTGATGCCATTGCCGTCTGACGTTGGGACCGCACGCGGGTGGGACGAATCTCAAATGACCGACGCGATCGGGTCCCTTGTTCGCGGAGGGTAAGACGTCTGGCGAGCGCTGGGCGTGGTATGGAGTGGAACATGGCCCCGATGGAGTGCCCACGGTGCGTGGCGGAGCGGCGGGGGCGGAGCGTGCGGGTGGCGGTACGCATCACGGCAACCATCGCGCTCGCGGCCTTCGTGGTCTTCTCGCTAGCGATCCAGATCGTGGCCCGTGGCCCGTGGCCCGTGGATGAGAGATGGGTCTATACGCTCGCGCTGCTGTCCTTTGTGTTCGCGTGCGCCTCGTTGGTATTCAGCGCCCTCGTTCGCCGCCTGGCACTGCACGCCGCCACGCCGCTCCCCGTGCCGCCAGCCGACCCGCTGGCGCACTACCGCGAGGGCGGGCCGCTGGAGTGCCCGCGGCACCCGTTCGCGCGGTCGCCCGGGGCTGCCCATTCAAGGTCCGATGCGCCCGTCGCCGCGCCCTGATGGGCTGATCCTTCCCGGAAGGTTCACGACGGCTCGGGCAAGGCGGAAGCGACGAGAGCGACCGGCCACGCCCACGGACGACGCCTCACCGTCGCGGAGCGACGGGGCGCCCGACCACGCCCTCCCAGCGCGCCTCACCGTCGCGAAGCGACGGGAGCGACCGCGACGCCAACTCAATGCGCCCTCGTGGAATCGGCGATTTCACTGGACCGGGTTCGAGCGGTCTCGGTCTCGGAGCGTGGGGCCGCTGGGACGCATTGAGCTGGCGTCGCGGTAGCCCCGTCGCTTCGCGACGGTGAGGCGCATTGAGCTGGCGTCGCGGTAGCCCCGTCGCTTCGCGACGGTGAGGCGCATTGGGCTGGCGTCGCGGTAGCCCCGTCGCTCCGCGACGGTGAGGCGCATTGGGCTGGCGTCGCGATCGCTCCCCACGATCCACGAATACAGCGGCCCCCACCGTCGGAAGTGGGACCAGAGGACAGGCGCCTCACCCCGGCTGCCAGCGCACCAGCCTCCGCTCCAGCGCGACGAGCGCTCCGGAGAGCGCGGCGTTGAGCCCACCGGAGAGCAGCACCACCAGCCAGAGGCGCTCGGGGCGGTACTCCTGAAGGGCAGCCAGCGCCCTCACCCCGAGGCCGTAGCGCGAGCCCACCAGCATCTCCGTCACCACCACGATCACCAGCGCGGTGGTGAGCGCCAGCCGCGCGCCCATGAGCAGCGCCGGGAGGGCCTCGGGGGCGTACAGCACCCGAAACGCCGCCCAGCCCCGCAGGCCCGAGAGGCGCACCACGTCGACGCGCGCCGCGGGCACCCGGGAGAGCGCCGAGGCCACCGGGAGCAGCACCACGCCGATCGCCCCGAAGGCCACCGCCGCGAGCCGGGAGCCCTCGTGGTAGCCGTAGCCCATCAGCAGCAGCGGGTACACCAGGATGGGCGGAACCGACCGGACGAAGTCCGCCGTGGGCTCCACCGCGCGCCAGAGCGAAGGACGCCCTCCGAGCCACACGCCCGCCCCACCGCCCAGCAGCACCGCGACCCCGGCGCCCGCAATCACCCTCGCCAGCGTGTCGCCGAGGTCACGGAGCAGCGTCCCGTCGCCCGCCCCCTCGACGGCGGCGCGGGTCATCTCGGCGAGCGTGGGCACCGAGTGCTCGCGCCCCCACGCGGTCATCGAGGCCATCCCCCAGAGCGCCAGCAGCGCGAGCGGCGCCATCGCCCTCCGCAGCGACCACGGCGCGCTCATGGAGCCTTCGCCCCGAGCACCGCGGCCTCCAGCGCACCTCGACCCGCGGACACCGGCTGGTCCTCGACCACCTCCCCCGCGTCGCCGCCTAGCACCACCCAGCGCGTGGCGAGCGAGAGCACGTCGTCGAGGTCGTGGCTCACCAGCACGCACGCGAGGCCCCGCGCCTCCAGCGAGGCCGCGAGTCGGACGCGGAGCGAGGCGCGCGTCGACACGTCGAGGGCCGAGAGCGGCTCGTCGAAGAGCACCACCTGACCCTGCCAGGCGAGCGAGCGGGCGAGGGCCACCAGCTGCTGCTCGCCGCCGGAGAGGCGCTGCGGCGTCTGACCCAGCAGCGAGCTCGGGAGCGCCACCGCGGCGATCGCCTCGTCGAGTCGAGCGTCGCGCTCCCTGGTGCTGAGCGCGAGCGCCCGCAGCGGCAGCGCCACGTTGTCCCTCACCGAGAGCCACGGGAGCAGGCTGGCGCGGTAGTCCTGGGGCATGTAGCCGACGCAGGGAGGGCGGCGGAGCGATCCGCTCTCGGGGCGAGCGAGGCCCGCGATGGCGCGCAGCAGGGTGGACTTGCCGATGCCGTTGCGCCCGAGCAGCGCCACCCGCTCTCCTCGCCCGATGCGTAGCGAGACGGGCGCGGCCCCGGCGAAGGCCCGCACCGCGCGCAGCTCGATGAGCGCCTCGGAGCTCACTGCGCCTGCGGCAGGAAGGCCCTCACCGACACCTCCCGGTCGAGGATGCCGAGGGCGCGCTCCCGGGTGATCTCCTCGGCCACGGCGTCTCCTGCCTCGCGGGAGGTGCGGTAGAGGGACGGGGGGTAGGCGTCGACGAAGGCCCGCTCCTCCGGGCGGAGGTAGTCGGCCATCGCCCTACGGGCGGCCGCGGGGTCGGCGCGGGCGGCCTCGATGGCCTCGTCGACGGCGGCGACGAGCCTGGCGGCGACGGAGGGTGAGCGCTCGGCGAAAGCACCGGAGAGCACGAAGGTGCCGAAGCGGAAGGGCGAGCCGAGGCGCCTGGCGCAGGGCGGTCCGTCGTCGATCACCTCGGCCACGCCGCGGGCGATCATCGCGGTGGCCATCGGGTCGTTGGTGAACATCATGTCGACGCCTCCCCGGGCGAGCGTCTGCGCCTGAAGCGCGGGCTCGACCGGCACCACGGTGACCGTCGCCGGGTCGACGTGGGCCGCGCGCAGCATCGCCGGGAGCCAGCGTCGGTACGCCACCGTCGGCAGCACCCCCACCCGGCGTCCCGCGGCGTCGGCGGGGAAGCGGAGCCCGCCTCCCCGGCGACCCAGCACGTAGCTGAGACGGTGGGCCTCGTCCTCCTCCAGGGTGGTCACCACGCGAGGGGGGACGGCCGCTCGTGACGAGGCCAGCAGCACGATGGGCCACGCCGCGAAGCCCGCGGCGTCGATGCGCCCCTGGGTCACGTCGTCGACCATCGGCTGCGCGGTGGGGTAGGAGCGCAGCCTCACCCGAAGGCCGTGGCGGGCGAAGAGGTCCCGCTTCGCCGCGAGGAAGAGCGGCAGGCTGATGCGCAGCGCGCTCACCCCGAGGGTCACCTCGTCGGGTCGAATGGTGTGGGCGTTCCCCCGGGGGACGAAGCCGACGAAGGCCGCCACCACCACCGCCATCACCACCGCCAACCCGGCCTTGAACTGCGTCCTGGAGGTCTTCACGAACGGCCGATCCCTTCTCTGCGCTGCGCGAAATCCATCGCCAGCTCGAGCCGGCTGCGCATCTGCGTGTGCCCGTCGCCGTTCACCTCCAGCGAGAGGAAGCCCACCGGCCCTTTGCGGGAGAGCGCGTGGAGCACGGCGTCAGAGGTCGAGCTCGACGGGATCGACGCGAAGGGCTTGAGCGACACCACCAGGTCGGCCCGGCGGGAGCGCGCTACGTCCAGGTAGACCGCGATCTCCGTGAAGCCCGCGCCCGAGCACAGCGACACGGGCACCCACTCCTCCGCGGCCTCGACCCACGCGGAGGCGTCCACCGGGGGGGAGAGCGGGTGTCCCGTCGCGGCGGCGTGGCGCGCCCACGCGTCGAGGATCATCGCCCTCACCCTCGCCAGCTCCCCGTCACAGCGGCTCGCCCTCCACGCCTGGTGCAACGCCCACTCGCACGCCAGCGGGGCCTCCACCTCCGCGCCGCGAGACTCCATCCAGCGCACCAGGTGGGCGCCCGGGTCTCCGTCCGACATCGCCGGGAGCAGCTCTCCGGTCACCCTCACCCTCAGCCTCGGCGCATGGCTGCTCCGTCCGGGGCGGAGCGACGGAGCGTGGCGTCGGATGGCCTCCGCCGTGTCCCCGCCGGACTCCAGCGCCTCGGTCACCGAGCGGATCGCCTCGCCCACCCTGCGGTCGACCTCGTCGGGATCGCCGCTTCGAGAGCGCAGCCTCCGCCCCGCGGCGGAGAGCGCGTCCCCGGCCGCCATGGCGTCGAGCACGGCCTGCCAGACCAGACCCCGGGCGCCTCCCAGGAGCGCGTCGAGGGCCCCGAGGCCCCTCTCCGGCGAAGGGGCGAGCACCGTCGCGGAGGTGGCCCCGGAGGCGTGGAGCGCCCTCTGGAGGTCGGTCGCGTAGGAGCCGCAGCGATCACCCGGGGTGACGAAGCAGTGCGCTCCAGGGCGGGCCCGAGCGTGGAGCACCATCGTCCCCGCGAGGTAGTAGACGGAGCAGGGGTGCCCTCTCGGCATGAGCGCCCTTCCCAGGGCGAGGGCCTCGTCGGTGGGCGCCGCCGCGGCCTCGGCGTCGATGCCGCAGCCCCTCAGCGCCGCGGCCAGCAGCGGGTCGTGGAGGGCGCCCGTCCCGAGGATCACGACCATGGACCGAGCCCCCGCTCCTGCATGGTCTTCGCGAAGGTGCGGAGCCGCATCCGGAGGGAGATGCGAGGGCGCGTCTCGTCGAGGTCGTGGAGGGCGCAGTACGCGGTCCCCGACTGGGAGAGCAGCGCCCTCACCGGGGCGTAGGTGGGAGCGTCCTGGGCGCACTTGAAGCTGGAGAGGTCGAGCACCCCGAGGCCCCCGTGGCGCGCGGCGACCCGGGCGGCCCAGAGGCGCTCTCCTCCGCCGGAGTTGTCGCACTCGGGCAGGAGGTCTCTCACGTCGAAGGGGTCCTCGATGACGCCCCGGCGCAGCTCGTCGGCCATGATCCCCCGGAGCCACGCCTCGTCGCGAGGGATCGCCCGGGTGCTCATGGCGGGATAGCCCAGCGATTGCAGCTCGGCGCCCACGTGGTGGGAGAGCCCCGGGTCGGCGTGGTAGGGCCTCGCCAGCACCAGCACCGCCCCCCGGCCCTGGGAGCGCGCGGAGAGCAGCGCCCCCGCCCTGGCGTGGAGGCGCGCCTCGAAGCGGCGCACCGCGGCGGCTCCGGCGTCCACCGCGGCGTCGCTCTCGTCTCGGGACATCCCCAGCAGCGCCCGGAAGGCGCCGAACAACTGCGAGCGCAGCCGCTCGGGCTGGGAGAGCGCCACCTCGGGGTCGAGGAGCGCGATGCCCCGCGCGTCGAGGGCGTCGCCGCCGAAGGAGGCGCGCACCAGGGCGGGCGAGGAGGCCACGACGGGGCAAGAGGCGCAGTCGGCCGCGTGCCTCACGGGCGTGACGGCGTGGGTGACGCGAGGCACGAAGAGCGCGTCCAGGCGGCGCCCCCGGTCGTGGACCCGGTGCAGCAGGTGGTGCACGTGGGCCAGGGTCACCTTCACCGGGAAGCACGGGTCGGTGGAGCCGTGGTGGGCGCCCTCTCGCCAGAGGGCGTCGGTGGTGGCGGGGGAGAACACCACGTCGCGAGGAGCGACCCCCAGCGCCTCGAGGTAGGCGCGGAAGAAGGGCGCGGCGCGGTACTGGGCGAGCACCCTGGGGATGCCGATGCGCAGCGGTCGGGACAGGCGCCGCAGGGCCTTCACCGCCGGATCGGAGACGAAGAGTTGATGCGCCTCGAAGGAGTAGAGGTCGGGCACCCGGGCCTCTCGCTCCCTCCGCCGAAGCGCGCCGTCTCGGGCCGAGGCCTCGCCCCCGGCCTCGCAGCCGTGGCCGACCAGGAAGGTGCGGCGCTCTCCCTGGTCGACGAGCTCCAGCTCGGCGCGGGGGCAGCGGTTCTCGCAGAGGTCGCAGCGCAGCGCGTCGTCGGCGCGGAGCGTGGCGACCGGGAGGTGCAGCGGCCTCGGGGCCCTTGCCGAGGCCCCATCGAGGGCGAGCAGCGCCGCCCCCAGGGCGCCCGCGAGCTCGGGGTAGGGGTGCACCGCCACGCGCACCCCGGGGACGGTCGCGTCGAGGTGGTCGACCTGGGCCCGCACCGCGGCCTCGTTGCGCTGCGCTCCGCCCTGGAGCAGCACCGAGCGCCCCAGCGAGGCGGGGGAAACCCCGTTCATCACCTGCGTCCAGACGATGCGAGGGAGGGCGCGCGCCAGGCCCGCGAGGATCTCCCCGGGCTCATAGCCCTCTCGCTGGAAGCCCACCCTCGCGGCGTCGACGAAGACCACGCAGCCGTCGTCGAAGCGGGGCGCCCGGCGCGCGGCGAAGGCCCGCTCGGCGTAGCGGTCCCGCTCCACGCCGAACTCCCTGGCGGTCGACTCCAGCACCATGCCGATGCCCGCGCTGCACTGGCTCGACACCCAGAACTCCCGGAGCGATCCGTCCTTCTCGAGGGCCAGCACCTTGATGTCCTGCCCTCCGACGTCGCAGACCACCTCGACCCCGGGCATCACCGCGCGGGCCGAGCGCGCGTGGGCCAGCGTCTCGACGACCTCCAGGTCGGCGCCCACCAGCGGCGCCACCCAGGCCGACGCGTACCCCGTGACCGCGATGGCCGAGAGGGCCGCGCCCGGGTCGAACTCCGCGAGGCTCGCCTTCACCGCCGAGAGCAGCGAGCGAGCGTCGTCGACCGGGTCTCCGCTGGCGCGCTGCGACTGCGCCACGAGGCGTCGAGAGCCATCGAGGATGACGGCCTTGGTGACCGTCGAGCCGGCGTCGATGCCCAGCGCGTAGCGCCCCACCGGCGCGGCGACGAGGGGCCATGCGGGGCGCTCTCCATGCGGCGGCGTCGACTCGAGGGCCCGCTCCTCCCGGGCGAGCGAGGCGGGCCGGGGCGTGGCCGCGGCGCGCAGCAGCCAGGAGCGGGAGCGGGTGCGGGTCTCGGGCTCGGGCTCGCAGCGGAGGGCAGCGCCGAGCGCGGGGTAGTAGAGCGCGTCGTCGGGCACGAACACGTCTCGGCCGCGAGCATCGAAGTCGATGCCCCGCTCCTTCCAGAGGGCGGCGAGCTGGCGCCTCCACGCCATCGTCAGCGCCGGCAGGAACACATGCGGCCCCCCCAGCAGCACCACCGGCGGCCTCGGGGTGATCCCTCGGGCCAGCGCTCCGAGGCTCGCCAGCACGATGGCGTCGGTGAGGCTCGCCACCAGGGCGTCGACCCCTACGCCTCGCCGGGCGAGGTTCACCAGGTCGGTCTCGGCGAAGACCCCGCAGCGGGCCGAGAGCGGGTGCACCTCCTCGGCGCGGTACACCACCCTGCTCGCGGCCTCGGCGCTCACCCCGATGCGTCGCAGGCAGCGCTCCAGGGTGACCCCGGTGCCCGCCGCGCATCGGTCGTTCATGGCCACGTGGGGCCTTCCCCCGTCGGGTCCTCCTCGCTCGAAGGTCACCAGCTTGGCGTCCTGACCTCCGAGGTCGATGAGGGTGCGGGCCTCGGGGTGACGCCTCGCCACCGCCTCGGCCGCCGCGGTCACCTCGTGGACCCCGTAGGCTCCCAGCGGGGCGGCGACGGCGCTGCCGCTGCCGGTCACTGCGAGCCGGGCGCGGGGCGGGAGCACCTCGTCGAGCAGCGAGGCGACGGTCTCGGCGAGGCGCCCCTGGTGCCGGGCGCAGCGCACGACCGGGGCGGCGTCGGCGGAGGTCACGACGACCTTCACGGTGGTCGAGCCCACGTCGAGCCCTACGGTGGCGCTCTCTCCGTAGGGGGATGGGGATGGCGCTCGCCGCACGACCTGCCGAATGTGGAGCGACCGTGCGGCATCCATTTGACCGGGGACAAGAGCGGGGCTCTCCCAGGGCCCTCTCTCCCCTCCGCTCCAGAACGGACCACCGCGCCGAAACGGACCACCGCCCCGTGGGCCCGAATGATCCATCCCTCGGGTGTCCTCCACGGCGCACTCCGAGCTCGTCCCGGGTGGCACGTGCGCTGCTCAAGCCCGCTTCGCCGGGTGCGCAGTGCGCCCTGTGTTCAAGAGAGTTCGAGGCGCGCCATGTCGATGAAGGTGACGTTCTGGGGAGTCCGGGGGAGCATCGCCTCGCCGGGGGCGGAGACGGCCCTGGTGGGGGGCAACACCTCCTGTGTGGAGGTGACGGTCGGCGAGACCTGCATCGTGCTCGACGCGGGCACCGGGCTGCGGCGCCTGGGCAACGAGCTGATGAAGCGGGGTCCGGTCGACCTCACCCTGCTGCTCTCCCATGTGCACTGGGACCACATCCAGGGCCTGCCCTTCTTCGCCCCGCTCTACGCGCCGGGCACGAAGGTCCACGTGGTCAACGGCGCCAACGGCACGCCCACCCACGAGGTGCTGCGCCGCCAGATGAGCGCTCCGACCTTCCCGGTGGACCTCAACGACGTGCCCGCGGCGCTGACCTTCGCGGAGGTGCGGGAGCGGCAGCGCTTCCACGTCGGCGAGGCGGAGGTCACCGTCGCCAAGGCCAACCACCCCGACCAGGTGTACGCGTACCGGGTGTCGAGCGGCGGCAGCTCGGTGGTCTACGCCACGGACACAGAGCACTACCGTTGCGTCGATCCTCGCCTCGTGTCCCTGGCCCGCGACGCCGACGTGCTCATCTACGACGCGCAGTACCTCCCTGGGGAGTACTCGGGCGAAGGGGGGATGAGCCGGGTGGGCTGGGGCCACTCGACCTGGGAGGCCGCGGTGGAGCTCGCCCGCGCCGCGGGCGTCGGGAGGCTGGTGCTCTTCCACCACGACCCTTCGCGCACCGACGACGGGGTGGCGGAGATCGAGGCGCAGGCGCAGCAGGGCTTCGGGGACGTGGTGGCGGCGAGGGAGGGGCTGTCGATCCACCTGGGCGCAGCACGGTCCGCGCGCGCGGCGTGAGCGGGCTCTCCGCCGTGCTAGCCTCGGCGGCAGTGATCGAGCGGGAACACAAGCTCTCGCTGCTGCTGGAGCTCGGCGCGCTGCTCGCACAGGAGCTCGACCTCGACGCGCTGCTCGGCGACATCGGGCACCGGGTCGCCTGCGCGATGGGCGCCGAGCGGGCGACGGTCTTCGTCGTCGACTCGGCCACCGGCGACCTCCGGGCTCGCATCGCCGAGCGGCCCGACCTGCCCGAGCTCCACCTCGCTCGGGGCATGGGGGTCGCGGGCTGGGTGGCCGAGAGCGGCGAGGCGGTGAACCTCATCGACGCCGCCAGCGACCCGCGGCACTTCGCGGGCGTCGACCGGGCGACGGGCTTCACCACGCGCACCCTGCTCTCGGTTCCGGTGCGCGACGGGCGGCGCGCCATCCGGGGCGTGCTCCAGGTGCTCAACAAGCACGGCGGGGCGTTCTCCCCGGAGGACGAGACCTTCCTCCAGGCGCTGGCCAACCAGGTCGCGCTGGCGCTGGACCGCACCACCCTGCGCGCGGCCGAGGGCAGCGAGCGCGGGGTGCAGGTGCGCGGGCTCTTCAACCACATCGTCGGGTCGAGCCCCGCGGTGCGGGCCGTGTACGAGCAGGTGACGCGGGCGGCGGCGGTCGACGCGACGGTGCTGCTGCGCGGGGAGACGGGCGCGGGGAAGGGTCTCTTCGCCCGGGCCATCCACGCCAACAGCCGGCGTCGCGCGGGGCCCTTCGTGACCGTCGACTGCACCACGCTCCCCGACGCGCTCGTCGAGAGCGAGCTCTTCGGGCACGAGAAGGGCAGCTTCACCGGCGCCGACCGACGGGTGCCCGGCAAGGTCGACGCGGCGGACGGAGGCACGCTCTTCCTCGACGAGGTCGGCGAGCTCACCCTGGCCGTGCAGGCGCGGCTGCTGCGCTTCCTCCAGGAGCACGCCTTCGAGCGGGTGGGCGGCCGCGCCACCATCAAGGTCGACGTGCGTGTGCTCACGGCGACGCACCGCGACCTCGAGGCCCTCGTCGCCCAGGGGCGCTTCCGCCAGGACCTCTTCTACCGACTCCGCGTGGTCGAGATCACGGTGCCTCCGTTGCGCGCTCGTGGCGGCGACGAGGTCATCTCGCTGGCCGAGCACTTCCTCGATGGCTTCACCCGGCGCTACGGTCGGCCCGGGCTGAGGCTCTCGTCCGCGTCCCGCCTCGCGCTGCGAGCGCACGACTGGCCCGGCAACGTGAGGGAGCTGGAGCACACCATCGAGCGCGCGGTGGTGCTCTGCCCCGACGAGCTCATCGGCACCGAGCACCTGGGGCTGCCGGTGCGCCGAGTCGCCGCGCCTGAGCCGGCGAGCGCCGCGCCTGTCGAGGGGGTCGTGCTGCCGCTGGGGCTCAGCCTGTCGGAGGTCGAGGCGCGCTACATCGAGGCCACGCTGCGCGCCTGCGGCAACAACCGCAGCCAGGCCGCGCGGGCGCTCGGGGTCGGCCGCAACACCCTTCGGCGCAAGGCCCTGAAGGCCTGAAGGGAGACCGCCCGCTGGGCCGTCGGCGAGGAGTCCCCGGTACGACCGCTGGGCCGTCGGCGAGGAGTCCCCGGTACGACCGCGAGGCCGTCAGCGACCGGAACCAGACCGCGACCGTGAGGGAGCGGGAGCGACCTACCACGCCACCCCAGCGCGCCTTTCCGTCACGCTGGGCGGGCGTCAGCCGTCGATCCAGTCGGCGAGGCCCTCGCGGCGGTGCACCTCTCGCAGCCCGGGGTCCTGCCGCATCCGGTCGAGGTAGGCCTTCACATGGGTCCAGCGCGTCGCGGCGCGGGGCATGTTGCGGGACCAGCGGGCGAGCATGGTGGCCAGGTGATCGGCGGCGGTCTTGCGATCGCCGAGCAGGAAGGCGCGGCCGTCGGCGAGCTCGGCGTCGATGCGCTCCCACGCGGCCTCGATCTGCAGCCGGGCCCGCTCACGGATCGCCCCGGCCCCTTCGGGGTCACCGTCCTCGTCGGCGTAGAACCAGTTGCGATAGGAGGGCAGCAGGCTGTTCGCCAGGAAGACCATGGTCTGGAGGTAGGCCGCGCGTCCGGGCGCTCCCGGCGCGACGTCGAAGCGGGCCTCCGGGTGGCGCTCGGCCAGCAGCATGAGGATCGCGGCGGACTCGGTGACCGGCGCGCCGTCGACGATGAGCGTGGGCACCCTGCCCTGGGGGTTAAGTCTCAGGTAGTCGGGAGAGCGCTGCTCACGGCTCGCGAAGTCCAACATGTGGAGCTCGAAGGGGACGCCGAGGTCGAGCAGCATCCAGTGGACGCAGAGGCTCGCCGTCGAGGGGCTGCCGTAGAGGACGTAGCTCACGTGGCTTTTGTATCACCCGTCGCCGGGGGGGCAGAGTCGCGTCGAGCGAGCGCCCGCGGGACCGCCGTTGGGGGCCGGTGCAGGGAGTTGCGTTCCGCACCCGTACGAGTGAGGACCTGGCGATGATCGACACCACGCTCTTCGACGCCTCGGGGCGCGTCACCGACGCCATCGACAAGACCATCGAGGTCGCTGCGACTCCCAGCGCCCTCTTCGACGCCTGGACGACCTCCGAGGGCCTGCGCTCCTGGCTGGGCATCCCATCGAGGATCGAGCTGCGCATCGGCGGCGCCTATGAGTGGGTGTTCATGGAGGACGCGGCGCCCGGCGAACAGGGCTCCGAGGGCTGCCAGATCCTCGCCTACGTCCCCGACGAGATGCTCGCGTTCTCCTGGAACGCGCCGCCCGGGATCCCCTTCGCCCGCACGCGCCGCGCGTGGTGCGTGCTGACGCTCCGTCCCACCGCGACCGGGACTCAGCTGCGACTGCAGCACCTGGGCTTCGGCGCCGACGGCGACTGGCCGATGGTGCGACCGTACTTCGATCGCGCCTGGGCGCGGGTGCTCGATCGCCTCGCCGAGCACTTCAGCCCGACTGCGCCCACCTGAGCTTCCCTTGGGCTCCCACGGTCGGCATCCCCAACTCGCGATCCAGCGTGTCTCGCAGCGCCTGCTCGGTCAGCCTGACCACCGTGCTCGCCGGGGTGACCGCTCGGCGCTCGCTGACATCGGCGAAGGTGCGCTGCTGGCACTACTGCGCCGAGTCCGTGTTGCGTCGCGCAGTAGTGCTAGGGAGCGGTCCACATCGGACCGATGGCCAGGCCCAGCAGTACGATCGTCCCGGCGATCAGCGCGACGAGCTGCGCGCTCACCTTATCCAGATCCGGGTCAGGGTCGTGATCCCGTGATGGCGCATCGCTCGTGACGACGAGGTCGTCGGCGCTGAGCTCAGGCGCCTCCCCGTTGTCGGGCCTTCCGGGCTGTGCTGCCATTCGGAACGGCACCTCGCGAGACTACCGCACCGGCGTCGGGCCATGGCCGAGTTGATCGTCGCACGGGCGGCCGAACCGACCCTGCGCCAGGCCAGACTGACCTGACACAGCAGTGAGGCATTGCCCCAGACGCTGCGAAAGATCGCCTGAAGGAGATCACGGTGTGTTGGCGCTCACGCCTCCTCCACGTGCTGCGCCAGCGCGACGACCAGCGCCGCGAGCGAGTCGCTGGCGCCATGACAGAGGTACTTGTCGACCTTGCCGTGGAAGTTGACCTTCACCCCCTCGCCCTCGCCCGTCGCGAGCACGATGGGCGTCCCCTGCTGGGGCTCGTACCGCCACGACCCGCCCCATCGGCGGCGCGCGCACTCGCCCGCGTACGAGCCCGCGAGCACGAGGAGCTCGCCGTCCTCGAGGTCCGGAGACTCGTCGTCGGGGCCGAAGCCCGCCTCCGCGCGGCGGGCGCCGAGCACGTCATCGAGCGCGCCCAGCGCCGCCTGCGTCGGCGGCCACGGGAGCTCGTGCTCGTCGGCGAAGCGCCGCGCCGAGGCCTCGACCAGCGGACCGAGCGCGGGCCCGCCGTGGCCGTCCTCGGCGTAGCCCGACGGCCGCCCGACGGAGGGTGAGCGCGCCTCGCCGTCGATCGTGGTGCACTCGACGCCACGATCCTTCAGCCAGCGCAGCAGCGTGTCGGGCGGCTCCTCGAGGGTCACCAGCTCCAGCTCCGCGGGCCGCCCCGGACCGACCTGATCGGCGGCGCGACGCTGGTACATCGTGAACTTGATGATCGCCTGCAGCGTGAGCAGCGCCTCGTCCTCGGGGAGCCACCCCCGGGTGTTCACGGCGATGAAGCGCCGCGCCTGGGTCGGGTCGTCGTCGCCGTTGTCGACGATGAGGTCGATGTGATGGAAGGAGTCGAGGCTCATGGCGCGCGAGGGTAGCTCGACGGCTCGCGTCGCGCGCTCGTCACGTGGCGCTCGACGTGCGGCCGGCCCGTCAGGAGCGCCGCATGGGCGGGGACTCGAAGCACCGCTCGACCGACGCCAGCGCGTTGACCCACACCGTGGTCGCCTGATCCGGGCGGGCGTCCGGCGTCTCCCAGCACGTCACCGTCGCGAAGCCCGCCGCGCCCAGCCGGAGCCCCAGCGAGGCCATCGTCTCGTCGTGGAAGAAGCGCCCTCCCTCGACGCGCTCGCCGCTCCCTCGCTTGTACGAGACGTACAACACGCCGCCGGGGGCCAGGGCCCGGGCGAGGCGCGCGAGCACCTCGGGCGTGCTCGTCACTGGCACGTGCAGCAGCGACGCGCAGGCCCACACGCCGTCGTAGACGCCGCGCTCGTCGAGGTCCTCGACCCGGGCGCGATGTACCGGAAACCCGAGCGAAGCCTCCGCGATCCGGGCGAGCGCCTCGCAGGGTTCGAGGGCAGTCACCCGACACCCCATGGCCACGAAGGCGCGGGAGTCGCGCCCGCTGCCGCAGCCGACGTCGAGCACCCGGGCGCCGGCCGGGAGGCGCGCGACGAAGGCGGTGTGCAGCGCCGAGAGATCCACGGTGTCGGCCGCGGTGGCGAAGGTCGCTGCGTTGGCGGCGTACCAGTCGAGGGTGTCGTTCATGCCAGTTCGAGCTCCCAGACGCCTTCCTTGCCGTGCCTTCGGTGCGTTCATATCGAAATGCCGATGAACCGATCGACTTATCGATATTCCGGAGCAGCCTCGTCCAGCGCGTCAAGGCGGCTGGGCGCGACAGTCCATCGGAATCGCCATGATCCCGCCGCCCGCGAACTGCTGGGTGAAGCTGATGAAGACGAGCGCCCCCCGGCGCGTCGCGACGACCCGCGCGGCGTCCAGCGACCGGAGCTGCATGCTGGCGAGCTGCAGCCGCGGATCACCCCGCGGGACACCCCGCTCATCGAGCGCCGCGAACACCGCGCGCCCCAGCTCCGCCCCTGGCGCCACGACCGTGAGCACCTCCGGGCCTCGGACGACGGCGTGCATCCCCACGGTCTGCAGCCCATAGGGGATCAGCCGTCCGACCGGGCCCGAGGGCGTTCCGTCCGCCGACAACGGAAGGACGAGCACCTCGCTGGCGCCGGGCGTCGCGTCGCCCTCCGACCTCCACACCGCGAGCAGGCCGCTCCCCGTCTCCAACACGCGGACGTCGCGAATCGTACCGACCGCCCGATGGACGATGCGGTCTTCTCCGCGGGGCGTGGCCGACTCGTCGAAGCGGCGAAGATGGAGCGCGCTCTCGCCGGGCGCATCCGCGGCGGGCTCGACCCACGTCGCCACGAAGCCGTCCGTCATCGCGCTGCGGGTCACCTCGGCCTGCGGCGGCCGCGCGGTCATGGGAAGGGTCGCTGATCCCACGGCGCGTCCATCGTCGCCCAGGTGGATGAGGTCGGTGCCCCAGAGCGCGCGGAGCTGCGAGGTGAGCAGGCTCCACCCCGTCGCGGTCCTCTGGAGCGAGCCGCAGCCCGCTCGGGAGAAGCCCTCGGCCACGGTCAGATCGACGGCCTGCCAGCGTTGAACGTCGCCCGCCCCGAACGCGGCAAAGGTGCACGGGCCGCGCTCGGTCGCGCCGCCGACGAGCATCGCGAGGCGATCCACGGCCGCGTCCCACGCCATCGAGAACTCGAGCGGGGCGTCGTTCGCGAGCGTCGCCACCGCGCCGAGGCTCCCTCGCCCCGGCGCCGACCAGTCGTGGAGGGAGCCGTCGTCCCGCACGCGCCGAACGCGGAGCACGTCGCTCGGACGCGCGAGACCGCGCTCGCGCCAGGCCACCGCCGCGCCGTCGCTCGTACCGACCGCGTCGAGGAGCTCGAGTCTGCCTTCGGGCGCGGAGGTCACCGCGACGAGCACCATGTCCCCTTCGGACCAGCGACAGGGCCCGGCGGCGAAGGGCGTGTCCACCGACGCGTCAGCGCTCGACGGGACGGCGGTCGTCGAGGAGGAGCACGCTCCGACCGGGAGCATCACGGCGAGCAGGGCGAGTACTTCCGCGCGAAGCGAAGGGTGCCTGGAGATCATCGTCCACCGGACCATCGAAGTCGTCGCGAGGCCATCGCTACCGGGCGAGGGTCGTCGCCACGCTTGCGGGCTCCCACAGCCACGTCCTCGGCGTCTCCCCGATGGGCCACTGGCCTCCGCGGAGCACCATGATCCCCTGCTCCACCGCGCGCGCGTCGGCGCCGGGGCTGCTCAACGACAGCACGATCTCCGCGCGGCCGTCGCCGTCGAGGTCGCAGCCCTGCGCGCCCCGCCCGGAGAGCGCCCGGTCGTCGATCGCGAAGTACGCCGGAGCGCCCGCGTCGGACCCTGCCGCTCCGCCCCGGAAGAGCTGCACGGCCACCCTCCCCCGCTGCGTAGCGAGCACGGCCAGGTCGTCGCGGCCGTCGCCGTCGAAGTCGCCAGGGCTGATGGAAGACCCTCCCATGAGGTTGCCCATGAAGGGCGTGAGGAGCAGCGGCACGGCGGGCGGAGCCGCGGCCCACTCTCGGGCGCCCCGGTGCAGATCGATGTGCGAGGGCGATCGCCCTTCGGAGTCCGGGCGCCAGCCGTTGCCGACCGCCACGTCGGCGAAGCCGTCGCCGTCGTGGTCGAAGGGCGCGTCGGGCAGCACGCCGTACCCGGTGTCGCTCCTCACCGGGCTCTGGAGCGTCACCGGCGAGCGGGCGAAGCCGTCGGCGCCGCCGAAGTACACGAGCACGCTGCCCGGGAGGATCGTCCCGCCCATCAAGAAGCCCGCTCGCATCACAACGGCCGCGTCCGCGAAGCCGTCTCCGTTGACGTCCCCGAGCGCCGTCGGCTCGCCGAAGCTGTTGTACTCGTTGCCGCCCTCGAGGGCCGTAGACGGGGTCAGCGGTCGATCGGCGGGACCTCCCAGGTAGAGTTCGATGCGACGGCCGAAGCCACCGCCGGTGCTGGCGCGCACCGGGGACTCGGCCAGCAGGTCGGCGTAGCCATCGCGGTTGACGTCCCCGACGCCGACGAAGGGACGGCCGAGGATGCAGGTCGAAGGAGGCCAGGCGATCGACCACGACGGCGAGGGCGCAGGTCCATCGGGGCCGCCGCGATGGATCTCGATGCGATTGAGGCCGGGCTCCGCGCACGCTCGGCTCACCGCGAGCTCGCCGTAGCCGTCCCCGTCGAGGTCGCCCACCGCTCTCACCAGTTCGTTGTCCGCCGCCGAGAGGGCCGGTCCCGGCGCGGGGAGGTCGCCAGCGCGACCCAGGTAGGCGCGGGCGGTCACACCCCCCGCGTCGCCCGCCTGCGAGGTCACCACGAGGTCCGCGCGGCCGTCGCCGTTGAAGTCGGCGAGCGAGCTCCAGCTGGTGTCGGCCTCGCCCGAGCGCGCGGGAACGAGGAAGGGCCACACGGGGCTGGTTGCGCCTCCCAGAGAGAGGCGCCAGAAGTGGACGCCCGGCGAGAGATCGGCCGGCGGTCGCCCCTCGGACGCAGCCGACGTCCAGCCGTGCTCGACGACGGAGCAGGCCCGGTCGGCGCACACCTCGACGCGGACGCCGGGCGCGCCGGCAGGGAGCGTCCAGCGAAGGGTCGGGCGGCGCTGGGTGACGCGCGCGCCTGCGAGCGGGCTGACCTGCCGCGGCCACCCGGCAGCAACGTCTGGTGCATCGGGGATGGTCGCGTCCTCGCGGGCGACCGCATCGAGCGGCGCGGCGGCGTCACGATCGAGTCCGACATCGGCGACGTCGGGATGATCGAAGGCGACGGTGACGTCCGACCTGGCTGCGTCGGCTACGTCGTAGTCCGGCGAGGCGTCCGCCGCGGTGCTTCGACTCCCGCATCCGACGCTGCCGAGCAGCGCGACGGAGCCGACGACCATGAGCTGGAGAGTCGTCGGTTGGACCATTGCAGAAACGCTACATCGGTCCGCGGCTCAGGGCCGGCGGGGTCGTCAGAACGTGTCGCCGCTCGCCAGCACCTCGGCCCTGGCGTTGTCGCCTCGGGTGGGGCCCTTGCCGCGGAGGTCCGCGAGCTGGGCGTCGAGCATGGCGCGGAGCACCCCGGCGCCCGCGTCGAGCTGACGGCCGGTGAGCAGCGAGGGCCAGTGGACGAACACCCTGGGCGCCTGGCGCAGGTCGCGGTCGAGCCGCACCGGAACCCGGTTGGGGACGCCGCGGCGGGCGCTGCTCGCCTGGAGCAGGGTGAGCGTGCGCCCGGGGTGGTCCATGGCGTAGTTCACCACGTAGCTGATGTTGTTACAGAGGTAGGTATTGCTGTCCCGGGGGAACCCGCCGAGCTTCACCCCGGTGAGCACCTCCCCGAGGGAGCGACCGCCCGCCTCCACCCCGGCGCTCTCCTCGATGGCTCCCTGCGCCGCGGCGCGCACCGCGTCCCAGGAGAGCAGCAGTCCGCGAGCGCGCTCGGCGGCGGTCGCCGAGGGCACGAGCGGCGCCCAGGTCATCCCCGAAGGCGCCCTCGGAACCAGCAGGTCGGAGCCATCCCGCAGGGTCATCGCGCGGTTGACCGAGCCCAGCTCGATCCAGAGGTCCTGCGCGGGGCCGGCGATGCCGTTCATCACCACGAGGTCGGGCGCGAAGCGCTGCGCCTCCTTCAGCGCGAGGATCGCCGCGAGGTCCCAGTACACGGGCACGACCATGGCGCAGAGGTCCACGGGTCCGACGGTCGGGAGCGTCACCGTCGCCTGGGCCACGACGGTCTGCGGCGCGGGGTCGTCGGGGCCCACCGCGGGCCGCCGGGTGATCGGGTAGCGCATCCCCGGGACGAGCGCGCTCACGACCTGGCCGCTGACGTTGACGCCGTTGTCGAGGAAGCGCCCGAAGCCGGTGAGCAGCACCCTCGGCCGCGCCGTCCCGGAGGGCGTGCACCGCGCCCGGTAGCGCAGCGCGAAGGAGACGTTGGCGTCGTACTGGGCCCGCGCCGCGGGGTCGCTCGTGTCGACGGTGACCGCGTCGGCCTCCGGCACCTCATCGGCCGCGACGGGCTCCCCGGCCGCGCCGCAGCCGGCCAGCGAGAGGGCGAAGGCCGCGGCGAGCGCGCGAGGAACGGTGGGTACGACCGGGGTCATCACGGCGGTACGATACCTCGCGGGACGCCATCCCTGGGGTTCGGGTCAGTCGCAGACGCGCAGCGGCGCGACCGAGAGGGCGTGGTCCGGAGCGCCGCGCTCTGTCGTGTAGACGAGCATCCCGCCGAGCGACGTGGGAAGCAGCATGAACCCGCTGGCGGTGTGGTTCGAGCCTTCGAGGTAGAGCGGGGCGTCGACCGTGCCGAGCGCGTTGACCTCCTGGAGGTAGATGCGTCCGTCGAGGGTCGAGTCGTCGAGCACGACGGCGAAGGCGCGTCCGAGCGCGCCGAGCATCGCCCGCGGACCATGCGTGGCAGGGAGCGCGAGGTCGCGCCGGGTCCCCTGGGCCGAGCCCGTCCGATCGAACGCGGCGAGCGCCAGACCCGAGTTCCCCACCCGCAGGCCCAGGAGGTAGCCGGCGTGCGTCGGGGCGATCGGCGGCCACAGCGGCGAGCCCGGGCCGCGCCACGTCCCGACGGGACCGATGGGTTGACCGCGCACGTCGAAGCGTTGGTAGTCCAGCGCGCCAGCCTCCCCCGCGCTCGGCAGGATCAGCACGACGCTGTCGTCGAGCAGCGAGACGAGGGTGAGCGAGGCGAGGTCTTCCGGTGCGTTCAGCGGCAGCACGGACGCGGTTCTCAGGTCCCCCTCGCGAGAGACGAAGAGCTGCACCAGAGCGCGGAGCCCGGCGGGCGTGCTGGAGAAGAAGGTCCAGCCGCCCTCCACCGCCCGAAGTCCGCGGACGCCGGTCAGGGCGACGCCCGAGACGTCCGCGCGCATCGCGATCGCCCGCGAGCTCACCGCACCGTGGACACCCCCGACGTGCAGGGTGGCCGAGCCCGGCGCCTCGAAGGTCAGCACGGCCGGCTCACCGGTGAAGTGGTCCCAGGCGGTCGCCACCTGGCGGGCGCGACTCTCGGGGACGCGCGTCAGCGTGATCGGCCGCGCGTCCACCGCGTCTCCGAGGGCGTTGAAGCGCTGCACCATCACCCCGAAGTTCCTATCGAGCGCGAACTCGGCCCAGAAGACGGCCGTGTTGTCGCCGTCCGCGCGCACGGCCTCGTACACATGCTTCGCCTGCCCGAGGTATCGCGGAGCGAGGAGGCTCGCACGGCAGGGTCCGTCGGGCGGCGAAGCGTCGCTCGCGGCGGTCGGGCGGTCGTCCGTCGGCGGGGTCACGCGCAGCGCCCCGGCATCGAGGGCGCCCGCGTCGGTGACGTCGGCGGGAGAGGCGCTCGCGTCGGAGACGTTGGCGGGCGAGGCCTGCACGCTCTCCACGCATCCGGTCGCCGCGACCAGCAGCGCCAGGCCGACGCGCGACGCCAGCGCCGTGAGGACGAGGGCGTAGGGCGTCTTCACGGCGTCACCGTAGCCTCCGATAAGGCTCGTTTTCCCGTCGAAGGTACGCGTTCACCGCGCGCACGATGGCGTGCAGGTCGCACCAGTAGAAGCCCGCGCTGTTGAAGCAGTTGGTCTCCACCACGCGCAGGCCCTCCTCGACCTCGCCCACGTCGAGCACGAACACCGGCGCCGGTGCGTACCTCGCGGCCATCTCCTCCGCGAAGGCCGTCACCGCCGGCGGAACCTCGCCGCTGACCTTCAGTCGTCCGTGGCTGCGGTACTGGCTCGACGCCACCACCCGCCCGTCGACCACGACGGTGCGCCACTCCGTGGTGATCGCGAGGGGCGGCGCGACCTGGATGCGCGTGTCCAGCCCGAGCGGCCCGTTGCTCGACGAGAGGCCGTCGCGCCAGCCGCGCAGCTCGCCGAAGGAGTGCACCGCGCCCTGAAACTCCTTGAGGTCCCCGGCGGGTCGGACGAAGAACTCCGCCTCCGGGTCGAGGTCGCGCGACACGAACTCCCCGACCGCGACCACCTCGCTGGCCGCGTTGAGCAGCGCGGGGCCGTAGCCGTCGCGCAGCGCCTCGAAGGCGAAGCGCGCCTCGTCGAAGAACACGCCAGGGTCCCACCGGCCGTCGCGCGCGACGTTTCGCATCAGGGTGGTCGACCCGTAGAACACCACGGCCCCGTCGGCGGGCACGTCGGGCGGGGTGTCGTCGAAGGGGATCACCTTCAAGGGCACCCAGGGGAGCCCGAGGCGCTCCAGGAAGGCCGTGAGCCTGGCGACGTCGTCTGCGCTGCCGAGGTTCGTCTGGACGGCCCACCGGATCGGTCTCATGGCCCGGAGGACCATGCACGACGTCCGCGCCGGGGTCGATAGCTACATCCCCGGGACATAGGACGTACACAGCCCCGCGCGGCAGTCGACGGCGATCATCGTCGAGAAGTTCCCGACGTTGCCATCGTCTGCGACCGGCGGGCGCGCGGGGCAGCCGCAGGCCGGATACATCGGCGCGCAGATCGCCTCGGCGGCCTCGAAGGCCGCCCGCTGGCTCACGTTCATCCCCATCGCTCGGGAGTTGCCGCAGCAGTCGGTCTGGTGCGTGCCGACGAAGCAGTCCGAGGCCGCGCGGCAGCTCCGGTCGAAGGTCGGGAAGCTCCCGACGCTGCCGCCGCATACGATGGGCGCGCCCGCGTCGGCGCAGACCAGACGCGGACAGCTCGGCGGCGAGCACGAGACCGGACCCTCGTAATGGCAGCCCGGAGGTGGGGCGGCGCACTCCACGGCGCACATGGCATCGACCGGTGGCCCCGCGTCCACGCACGCTCGCAGCGTGCACAGCACGCTCCCGTTGGGACCGCACGAGCAGGTGTTGCAGCGGTCTGGAGACGGACAGCTCGCGCCGACCGCGCAGAAGCTTCCGTCGGAGAGCCTGCACCCGGCGCCGAGGTCTGCCACGACGGGCACGTCCGTGGGCGCATCTGGCACATCCGCGACACCAGAGTCGGTAGTCGGCACGGAGACGGCGGTTCCGCCGCAGCCGGACGCGGCGCCGAGGAGCGTGAGCAGCAGCGCGAAGGTGCTGAGCGGAAGCGGAAGCGGCGGGAGCATGCGAGGGGACATCACGAGACCTCCTTCGGTGGACGCAATGGACTGTGCAAGCCGGGCACCATGCATCGAGCGCCGGGACGGAGGGTGTTTGAAGTGGAGGCATCCGCCGAACTGAGGTGGACCCGACGCGCGATGACCTCCGGGCAGTCAGACCCGCGACCCACGCGGCGTCTGACAGGCTCAGGTGCGTCCGGCAAGCCGCTTCCATTCCCCTCGGGCGCCCGACTACGATCGCGCCGCGAAGGGGTTTCAGGGACCGTGACGCACCAGAGAGCAGCGACCCGATGAAGCCCGCGTCCGAGAACTTCGGCTTCCTAGCGAACCACTACCCCAGGATCGAAGGCGTCGCCGCCAACGCCGAGCACGACTGGTCGCGCGATCCCGTCGGCAGCCTCATGCGCGTGCGGCTCTTCGCCGAGCTCATCGCGCGGCAGTGCGCCACGAAGCTCCGGGTGTTCCTTCCGGTCAGCGTGAACTTCGCCGATGTCGTCGATGCCCTCGGGGCGCGCGGCATCCACGCCGACGCCCTCGACCGCTCCACCCTCACCCGCGCCTTCCGCGGCGAGCTCGTCCCCCAGGACCCGGCCGACGAGCCCGCCTCGGTGCTCCTCGATCGCATCCGCGCCGAGCGCGCGGCCGCTCCTGCGAAGGCCCGCCGCACGTCCCGCAAGGCCACGCCATGAACTCCGCCACGCTCAAGCTCTACCTCCCCTTCGGCGATCCGCGTCGGCTGCGCACGGCGGAGATCTCCAATTGGAGTGGCAAGTCCATCGCGTCGCCGCGCACGGACTTCGATGAGCTCCTCGCGCGGGAGGAGCTCGGCCAGGCGGGCGTCTATCTCCTGCTCGGGACGAACCCCGACACCGGGCGCCCGGCCGTGTACGTCGGTGAGGCCGAGGTGCTCGGCAAGCGCCTGAAGCAGCACCGCGACAAGGACTTCTGGAACCAGGTGGTCGTGTTCTTCAGCAAGGACGACAACCTGACGCGGGCGCACATCAAGTTCCTGGAGGGGCGGCTGATCGAGCGGGCGCGG
>Ga0208628_1000260_pt1 | contig 30481 bp, 38 predicted proteins | sample LakWasMet16_LOW5_2_FD_183864 | JGI IMG/M metagenome (GOLD analysis project Ga0208628, IMG submission 183864) | Freshwater sediment methanotrophic microbial communities from Lake Washington under simulated oxygen tension - Sediment Metagenome... | ecosystem: Environmental > Aquatic > Freshwater >... | reverse complement strand
CCCCTCCAAACTGCGCGAGGGTAAAGCGTTTCTCGGGTCCGAGGACCAGCTCGAATACTTTGCCGGCTGCGTGTATATCAAAGACCAGCACCGCGTATTCACGCCGTCGGGCGCGATACTAAAACCCGAGCAGTTTAAGACCGTTTACGGCGGCCGCTCGTTTGTCATGGACAGCGGGAACGAAAAGACGAGCCGCAACGCCTGGGAGGCTTTCACCGAGTCGAGCGTTAACGCGTGCCCGACGGCGGATTTTAGCCAGTTCAGGCCCGAGCTTGCGCCCGGCGCGATCACTCGCGACGAGGGGCAAAGCTTCGTTAACACCTACGTCCCGGTATCGACCGAGCGCGCGGCCGGCGACGTGTCGCGCTTCCTGTATCACTTGGCGCTATTGTTGCCGGTACAACGTGACCGCGACATATTGCTCGCTTACCTCGCCGCGTGCGTTCAGCACGTAGGCGTCAAGTTCCAGTGGTGCCCGCTTATACAGGGCGTCGAGGGTAACGGTAAAACCCTATTCTCGCGATGCGTCGAGGCCGCTCTCGGGCGCCGCTATACGCACTGGCCGAGGGCCGACCAGATAGCCGCCAAGTTTAACGCGTGGCAGGAAAATAAACTCCTGATCGCGGTCGAGGACATTTATCTGCCCGAGGATCGGGGCGAGGTTCTCGAGGTCCTTAAACCGATGATTACAAACAACCGCCTCGCCATCGAGAACAAGGGCGTCGATCAGCGCATCGCGTGGATATGCTGTAATTTTATTTTAAATAGCAATCATAAGGATGCGCTCCGCAAGACGCGCAATGACCGCCGCTTCGCGAATTTCTACTGCGCGCAGCAACACGCCGACGACCTAACCCGCGACGGTATGCAGGGAAACTACTTCCCGAGCTTGTACCAGTGGCTTAACGGCGGCGGCTACGCGGCCGTGTCGGAGTACCTCGCGACCTACGCCATACCCGCCGAGCTAAACCCCGCCGGCGAGTGCCAGCGCGCGCCCATTACCTCGAGCACCGAGGAGGCGATCGGCGCCAGTATTGGCGGTATTGAACAAGAAATTATGGAAGCGATCGAGGCCGGTACGCCTGGCTTCATTGGCGGTTGGATCTCGACCCACGCCGTCGCGCGCTTGCTCGACAAGATCGGCCGCTCGAGGGTACTCACGCATCGCAAGCGCGAGCAGCTCCTCGTCGATATGGGATATATAAAGCACCCGGGGCTCGACGGCGGCCGCGTTAATAACATCGTAGCGCCTGACTCGAGCAAGCCCGTGTTATACGTCAAGGCTCGATCGATACAAGCGGGCATCGTGGGCGCCGCGGCCATTGCCGCCGCGTATAGCAAAGCGCAAACGGGGGGTATTGAGTTCGGCGTGCGGGCCGCTTAGTATTGACCGGTCGGCGCACGCTCCCCTCGTAGCCGCCGACACTTGCCCCGCAAGGTATGGACAGCCTTGCGGGGCTTTTTATTGTCTGATAGATTGGGGCCGTACCAGTCTAATCCACTAAACGAAACGCCCCGAGAGGGGCGTTTTTATTTGCGAAGGGCGCGGGCTAGTCGCTCCCAAAGTGCCGGCGGCGGGGGCTCCTCGCCTGGCCCGATAATCGTACCGTTTACCGCGAGCCCGTAAGGTACGGCGGCGACCGCCCCGCACCGGCAGCACGGCCAGCGCACCACGCCCGAGGCGTCGCGGGGCATGAGATCGTCCGTATGGTAGAAATGGGCGCAGCTCACCGGGGCGCCCTCCGCTTAACCTTACCGCACGCGCACCGGTAAATCCCGCGCCGCGTGTAGGCGTGGGCCGTGCGGATAATGGCCTCGCCGGCGAATGTGTAGACGTGACGCTTCGAGGCGGTACGGGCGAGGGGGCAGGTCATAGGAGCGCCGCCGCGATACGCGCGCCGATCCACGCCATGCAGGGGACGGCCATCGAGTTACCGAGCGCCTTGTAGCGAGGGCCGGCGGCGGCCGGCTTGTTACGATGCGGGACGAGCGTGTAATCGTCGGGGAAGCCTTGCAGACGCTCGCATTCGCGCGGGGTTAGGCGGCGGACTTGCATCGCGGACGTAAAAGCCGTCGGGTATCCTTGCCCTGGTTTTCCGCCGCCCGAATTTAGAGCGCCTGCCGTATCGTTTAGCGTTATTTCCGCGCGCTGATTTTCGTGTATTGAAAGTACGTGCGGCTTATCTCCTCCGCCGCTACTAGCTCGAAGGGCGAAGGCGCACTCGTCGCCGACTTCTGCAGTCGCTCCGCCTTCGCGGCCCCGTAAGGCTAGAGCGACCGCCGCCCCCTGCGAACAGGTTAGCGAGGGGGCGGCGGTTGTATCGGTGTTTTCGCTCGGTAGCTGGCAGGCTTGGGCGTTATGGTTGAAGGCGATTACCGCCCCCGCCTCGACATCGCGCGCGCCCAGCGAATTAAACATACGGGCCGTAATGGTGCCCATTACGGCCGGGACGAACAGGCTCGCGCCGCCCAGCGCGTGCTGATCCTCTAGCCCCATTTTGTCCCCAAAATGGGCGTTTAGCGTGCTGGCGACTTGGGCGGGCCAAACCGCTACCGGCGGTAGCGGGTAGCCTCCTCCGCTCGGCGAACCTTTCAGCAGGGGTCCGGTAGGGTCGTCGGGGCCGTGCCCGTTGTTTTCGTAACTGCCGATTCCAGCGCAGCCATAAGTGCCGGCGGTAGCTTCTTGCCCCGTTTCTCGGCTCGGCGGAGAATCCCGGCGCACGCCTTCGAACTCAAAAAGTATCGCGGCGGGATCGATGTCGTTTCTAGCACTTGCGACAACGAACACACGGCGGCGGCGTTGGGCCAAGCCGAAATATTGGGCGTCAAGAATCCGCCAAGCGATTGCTCGCGCGGGTCCAACAATAACACCAGCGTCCGACCATTTACCCCCTGGCGGGAGTAGCGCATCACTTTCCCCGGCAAGGCCAGCAAGGAAGCAGCCGAAAGCATTGTCTTTTGTGGAGAGAACGCCGGGGACATTTTCCCATACGGCGATACAGGCGGGTTCGTTTCGTTCGGCTCGAGCATGATCGATGGCGTCCAATAAGTGAAAGTAAGAGAGGGTTAAATTGCCGCGATCGTCGGCGAGCGAGTGTCGCAAGCCGGCAACGCTGAACGCCTGGCAGGGCGTACCGCCGACCAATACGTCGGGCGCTTCAAGGAGGCCGAGCCGCACGAGGTCGGGGAGTTTGGTCATGTCGCCCATATTGGGGACGGTCGGGTAATGGTGCGCGAGCACCGCCGAGGGGAAGGGCTCGATCTCGGCGCACCAGGCCGCGCGCCATCCGAGAGGGTGCCACGCAACAGCGGCCGCTTCAATGCCGGAGCATACCGAACCGAACCTCACGAGAGCGCCTCGTACTCAGCGAGCAAGGCTTTAAACTGCGCGTACGTGCGTTTACTGCGTATCTCGTCGGCGTCGACCCTGTCGCAAAACTCGCGGAGGGCGGCGGCCATTGAGTCGCAAAGCAATATAGCCCTAGTCGTATTGTTTAAAGCCTCGACCATGCCGCGCCTGTCTGTGTAGGTCGGCGCGCCCTCGACCGCTTCGCCGTTTACATGCGTCACTTTATCATCGCAGAAAACCGCCAAGCCGGAACGCGTCCCGTCCATTTTAAATAGTAGGCGCTGCCCGTCGTTAAATTGGAGCTCGGCGTGTAGGCCGTTTTCGCCCGCGACATAGGCGTCGAGGGTTTCATCGCGAGGGCCTCCGGTAGCGACGAGAACGCGGTCGCCCGCTTTTAATTGAACGTCTGCGCGCTTCATACCTTCACCCCTTTAATGTGCGTAATACGGTAGCGGCCCGAGGGGCGCGTCACGTAATGAAATATTTTTTGACCGTTCGGGAATACGATGCGGACCAAGGGGCCGGAGACTTGCGTCACCTTGCCGACTTGGGCCTCGAGCTCGCCTTTAAACTGGACGGTAATCTCGTCGTTTAGTTTCACTCGTCACCCCCGAAAGCGCCTTGTGTCATGACCCCAAAGAGTACCCCCATAAACAACGAGAAAAACATGCCCGTACCAGCGGGCTCCGTCCCCCATTTCCCGCCTCCGGCGAATAGCACCATAAAAAACGCCGCGACGAAAAACGCTACGACTCCGAGAAATATCCCTAACCTTTTAAGCATGTCGCGCTCCTCTCTTGAATGTCCCGCGACCATACTAGGTATTGACTGCCCCGTCAATAGTGCCGCGCGCCGCCGGAGCGCGGCGAGAGGGAAGCGTGCGGCGCTGCGAGAGCGCGAGAGCGTACCCGCCGTTACCCCGTAACTTTTTAGCGGGTACGATAAGTCATTGATTTATTAGGGCTTACCCCGTAACCCAATACCCCGTGTCACTTTTTCACTCTCCCGCGCCCACGCTTCCCTATATCCCGTGCGTCCCTCTCCCATATCCTATATACGTATAGTGCTATTAGTATTATTACAGGGTATTAGGGTATCGGGGTATTTAAGAACGTAAAGTATTGATAAGTAAGACATTAGGAAAATACCCCGACTTTTACCCCGAGTACCCGCCGCCGCTTCGCTTGATTGTGACGACCAAGTCAGTAAGAATTGACCCATGTTAACGCCTAAGCAAGAAGCCTTTTGTATCGCCCGCGCACGTCCCGACTGTCACTCAGACGCGGACGCCTATCGCGTGGCCTACGATGCGGGCAGAATGAAGCCGGCGACCGTTTCGAGCCGCGTCGCCGAGTTAATGCGGGACGGTAAAATAACGGCCCGTATCAAAGAGTTACGAGACGCGGCGGCCGAGCCGATCATGTTCGAGATCGCCGACATACTCCGCGAATGGGTCACTATCGCGACGGCCGACCCCTCCGAGCTGAGTCGGACGCGGCACCTCTCCTGTCGTCATTGTTGGGGAGAGGGCCATGCGTACCAATGGAAAAACCCGACCGAGTACGCGATGGCCGTTGCGGCCGTTATGGACCATAACGCCGCGGCCGAACAAAAGCGCGGCGCCAAACAACAGGACATGCCGGACGCCTCGGGCGGGTTCGGCTACCGAAAGCTCGACCCGCCCCATCCGAAGTGCCCCGAGTGCGACGGCGAGGGCATCCTCGACACGTACCTCGCGGACATTTCAAGCGTGTCGCCCGCGGCGCGCAAACTGTTCGCCGGCATCAAGCAAACGGCAAACGGCCCCGAGATCAAACTCCGCGACCAATGCGGCGCCCTGCTCAACCTTGCCAAGTACTACGGGATGCACTCGGATACCTTACGTTTGGCGCTTCCGCCGGGAACGACCGCTATCGTGACTAGCGACATGCCCCCGGCGGAGGCGGCCAAGCTATACGCGACGGTCGTGTCGGGCGGCAAGTAGTGGCCTACCCGTACGCGTTCGACTTTAAGAACCCCGATTATTCGGCGGTTTTCGCTTGGCGTTTGCAATTGCTGGAAAAGCTCCGCGCCGACCCAGCCATGCTCGCGGCGTTCAAAGTGCATTACCGCGACAACCCTGCGGACTTCATAGGCGATTGGGGGTGCACGTACGACCCCCGCAACCTCGAGCGCGGCCTGCCCTCGGTCGTGCCGTTTATCCTATTCCCGAAACAGGTCGAGTTTGTCGAGTGGATCGTCCGGCTATGGAAAACGGGGAACCCGGGCGTATCGGCAAAGTCCCGCGACGTCGGCGCGTCCTGGCTATCGGTCGCGACGTCGGTCTCGCTCTGCTTGTCGCATGACGGCATGGCGATCGGGTTCGGCTCGCGAAAAGAGGAGTACGTCGACGCGTCGGACAAACCGCGCGCGCTATTCTGGAAAGCCCGTAAATTTCTGGAGCTATTGCCGCCGGAGTTTCGCGGCGGCTGGTCGCCTAAGCACGCCCCGCATATGCGGATAAGCTTTCCGAGCACGGGGAGCGTTATCAGTGGCGAGGCGGGCGATAACATCGGTCGCGGCGATCGTACGTCGATATATTTTGTCGACGAGGCGCACCATATCGACCGCCCTATGCTCGTCGAGGCGTCACTCTCCGCGACGACAAACTGCAGGATCGACCTCTCGTCGCTTAACGGCTCGAGCGGCCCGTTTATTGACAAGCTCGACGGCTATCCGCCCGAGCAAGTGTTCACGTTTCACTGGCGCGACGACCCGCGCAAGGATGACGAGTGGTATGCGGCGCAAGTGCGCAAGCTCGACGCCGTCACGCTCGCCCAGGAAGTCGACATGGATCGCAACGCGAGCAAGTCGGGAATCCTCATCCCGTCGGCCTGGGTGCAGTCAGCCATTGGCGCCGCGCAGCGTCTCGGGGCCGAGGTCTTGGGCAGTGCGCGCGGCGCGCTCGACGTTGCCGACGAGGGGCTCGACGCTAACGCGTTCGCCGCCGGCCGGGGCGTCGAGCTCTCGTTTCTCGAGGAGTGGTCGGGCGTCGGGTCCGACACGTTACGCACGACCGAGCGCGCGTTCAATCATGCCGACGCGTGCGGCGCGCTCGAGTTCGTGTACGACGCGGACGGCCTCGGCTCCGGCATACGCGGCGACGCGCGCATGATTAACGAACGCCGGAAAGAGTCGGGGCGCGGGCAGCTTAACGTCGAGGCGTTTCGTGGGTCGGGCGCGGTTATTAACCCCGAGTCGTTTATCGACGAGGACAAGACGAAAAGCAAAAACGACCCGAGCGGCCGGCGCAATAAAGACTTCTTTCGCAACTTCAAGGCCCAGGCGTGGTGGGCCCTGCGCTTGCGCTTCCAGCATACGCACCGCGCAGTCGTCGACGGCGAACCGTTCGACGAGTCGCTGATTATCAGCCTTGACCCGCGCCTGCCCTTGCTTACTAAGCTATGCACCGAGCTTTCACAACCGACCTATGACCACGACACTTCCGGCCGGATGATTGTCGACAAGACCCCGCCGGGCACCCGTTCGCCAAACTTGGCGGATGCGGTTAATATGTTCTACAGTCCCCGGACGGTTAAGCCGGTCGGGTTTATGACACGAAAGAGGACTCCGCATGCGCTGGCTAGATAGTTTCAAACAGACCGCCGCGACGGTCGTCACGAAAGGCCGCGCAGTGTTGGCGCGCGAGCCGAGCGGCCCGAAAGCGAGCGGCGTCGCCGAGTCGCTCGCCGGTCAACTCCTCGAGCTCAAGGGGCGCGCCCCGAAAGCGACCGGCCTCGGCGCCGCGGATAGCGCAGCCTGTGAGTCCTCCGTGAATAGCGCCTACGCCCTACGCGAGACGCAAATTAACGAGGCCGTGCTCGGTTTTTTCATCGGTCAAGGGTTTATCGGGTATCAAATCTGCGCCCTCCTCGCGCAGCATTGGCTAATATCGAAAGCCTGCCTCATGCCCGCGCGCGATGCGATTCGCAAGGGGTTCGAGCCGGTAAGCGACGACGGCAAAGACTTGCCGCCGGAGCTCGTGAACCGCCTGCGCCGATCGGACAAAAAGCACCGCCTGAATAAAAACTTGATCGAGTTTATCAACCTTGGCCGGGTGTTCGGTATCCGTATCGCCTTTCCGATCATTGAGAGCACCGACCCGAATTACTACGCGCACCCGTTCAACCCCGACGGCGTTACGAAGGGCAGTTTTAAGGGGTGGAGCCAAGTCGATCCGTATTGGTGTTCGCCCGAGCTGGACGCGAACGCGGCGGCCAACCCGACAAGCCCGCACTTTTACGAGCCGACGTTCTGGAATATCAACGGCAAGAAGTACCACCGCTCGCACTTGATGATATTCCGCGGGCCCGACGTGCCGGACCTATTGAAGCCGCGTTACATGTACGGCGGGATCTCGGTGCCGCAGAAAATCGTCGAGCGCGTTTACTGCGCCGAGCGCACCGCGAACGAAGCGCCGCAGCTCGCCATGACCAAACGGCAAACGGTACTCGCGACCGATAGCGCCGCCGCGATGGCCGACGAGGACAACTTTCTCGCCAACTTGCGCACGTGGGTCGCATGGCGCGACAACTTCCAAGTAAAAGTTATCGACAAAGATAGCGAAGCGATCCAGCAATTCGACACGACGCTCGCCGGTTTTGACGACGTTATCATGGGGCAGTACCAGCTCGTCGCGGCATGCTCGGACGTGCCGGCAACGAAGTTACTCGGGACGGCGGCCAAGGGGCTAAACGCCACCGGCGAGGGCGACGAGGCCAATTATCACGAAGAGCTCGAGAGTATCCAGACCGGCGACCTCGCGGCGTTTATCGAGCGTCATTGGCTGCTAACGCTGCGCTCGGACGGCGTCACCGACGCGCCGAGCTTGTCGGTCAACTTCTTGCCGCTTGACACGCCGACCGCGAAAGAATTGGCCGAGACCAACAAACTTAAAGCCGAGACGGGCGGGGCGCTTATCGCCTCCGGCGCGATCGATACTGTCGACGAGCGCAACCGCTTACGCAATGACAAACAGAGCGGATACCTCGGCCTCGAGCCGGGCGTCCGCGATGATCCGCTAGATGACCCCGAAGCGCCCGCAATTTAAGGGCCTTGTCCTGCGCGTGTCGGCCGGCGCCGAGGCCCGGTACGCCGCGCGTATTGCGAAGCTCGTCGACAGGATGATCGCGACGACCGAGCGCGAAGTCGTGCGCCTGTTCGAGTCGCGCGTCGCCGTCGAGTCTCACGTGACGACCGACGCGAGCATCTCTAGCCAGGCGCGCATTTTGACAAACGCCCTCATGTCGCGTTTCGAGGTCATGTTTGCGCGCTACGCCAAACCGTACGCCATAACCATGGTCGACGACGCAGACGTGTCGAGCGAGTTAGGCGTAAAGCGAAGTCTGCGCGCGGCGTCCGACAAAATTAAACTGAAGGGAAAGATAACCGACGGCGTGACGCGGGATGTCGCGCGCGCGAGCATCGCGGAGAACGTCGGCCTGATTAAATCGATTCCGCAAAAATACCTCGCCGCGGTTCAGGGCGCCGTAATGCGATCGATCACCACTGGTAACGGACTGCAGGACCTGCAGCCTTTCCTAGAGAAACAAAAAGGGCAGACGAAACGCTCGGCGAAAAACATGGCGCTCGATCAAACGCGCAAAGCGTACAACTCGCTTAACAAGGCACGGATGCAAAAACTCGGCGTTCAATCGTTCGAGTGGATACATACGGGCGGGAGTCAAAAGCCGCGGCCGCAGCATGTCGAAATGAGCGGCGAGATTTACTCGTTCGCAGAATTACCGATTATTGACAACGCGACAGGCGAACGGGGGATACCCGGGCAGCTCCCCAATTGTCGGTGCGTCATGCGCCCGATTGTCGATTTAAATTTCGGCGAGCCGGACGAGTGACGCGCCGCCATTGCAAAGCGCGAGCGAAAGACTGTACGCTATGCGCTACTGTACGGAGGTTTACCGCGTGTCGAATCGCGTCGCCTGTTTAAATGGATGGTTTGAAAGCAAAGGGAATCCGATCTCTAAGGTCGGCGTATTTCCTTACCTCGGCGCGCAGCTCCCGAACGCGCCGGACCCCGGCCGCGTGTACCAAGTCTACCGCCCCGCCGAGGAGCTGGGCCGCCGCGAGTGCCTCGAGTCGTTCAAGCTGATTCCGTTTATCGACGAACATACGATGCTGGGCCCGTCCGATTCGCCGGGCCTGACGCCTGCCGAACAAAAAGGCGTGCACGGCGTCGTCGGCGAAGAGATCGAGTTTGACGGTACGTATATTCGCGGGAACCTGAAAGTATTTAGCGAGGCAATGGCGAATCTCATAACCCGCGTCAAAAAAGAATTAAGCGCGGGCTATCGTTGCCTCTACGACTGGACGCCGGGCGTTACCCCCGACGGCGTTCGGTATGACGCCGTTCAGCGTGATATTCGCGCTAACCACCTTGCGCTCGTCGCGCAGGGCCGCATGGGTCCCGACGTTGCCGTCTTGGATCATAACTGTTTTACCATCGACTCTATGGAGTACATAGCTATGCCCGACGCAATTGAAAGCAAAGACGGCGACCTCGCGAGCATTAAAGCGGCTCTCGAATCACTCGCCCCCCTGTTAGCGCAAGTCGAAGAGATTAAAGCCTCTCTCGCCGGCGCCGCAGCCAAACCGGCCGAATCCCCGGAAATGTCGGACGATGAAAAGGCCGCCAAGGCCAAAGCCGACGCCGCCATGCTCGACACCCAGGCCGCCGAGCAATTGGCCGCAATGGACGCGCGCTTAAAAGCCACCGAGGCGCAACTCGCCACCGTGACCGACAGCGCGGACATTAAAACCGTGCTCGCCCACGTTCAAAAACGCGACGCCCTGGTCGCCAAAGTGACGCCGTTTATCGGCGTTTTCGATTCGGCCTTGATGACCGTCTCGGACGTTGCCAAGTATGCCGCCGACAAGCTCGAGCTGAACGCTCCCGCCGGCGCCGAGGAAGCCACGCTGAACGGCTACCTGCACGGCCGCGCGCCATCCGTAGCAACCGTCGCAACCGACTCGGCCGTCCGCGGCTCGCTGGTTGCTAATTACCTCGCCGGCAAAAAGGAGTAAGTCATGGGCTTCCAATCTACCTTAAACACCCTTCAAGGCTTTGGCGTCATTGGCGAGTTCGCCTTTGACGGTCCGCGCCGAGTTCAGCCTCTCAACTTAAACAGTGACGATGCGGCGAATAACGTCGTCGGTCGCGCGTTCTTTTTCCGTAACGGTACTGACGCTGGTGCCGGCGCGGTCGGTACGATATTCGCCGGTATCCTCGGGATGCCGAAAGAATACGCCTCGCGCGGCACCGTCGCAGACGGTTCTCTGGCCCCGACTCTGACCCTCGCAAATGACGAAGTGGGCCAGTTCGTGCAAATGGGCGAGGTCGTTGTTGCGCTGCCCGGCATCGCCGCCATCGGCGACCCGATTACGTATAGCACCACTACCGGTGCCCTCGATAGCATCGCTGGGCTGACTAGCTTTACCGGCGTGATCGCCGTGACCACCGGAATCTTGACCGTCTCGGCTTTGGCTGCCGGCGGGTATTTGGCGGCCGGCGCGAAGCTTACCGGCACGGGGGTGCCTGTCGGCACGGTCATCACGGAGCAATTGACCGGCACCGCTGGCTCGAACGGCACGTATAAAACCAACATCACCGTCGCCGTCGCAAGCACCACAATGGAAGCGACGAACAACGCCCTCGCCTCCGGTGCCGGGTACGCTCTCGTGCCTAACGCCTACGTGTCGCGCTACGCTCCCGACGCGGTCGGTGCGCAGCTCGCCGTCATCCGCTTGACCAACTAAGGACCTTGACCAATGAACGCGAATAAAATCATTAGCAGCGTCGCGGGCCGAGACGTCCGCGAATTATCCATGACCGCCGACCAGTGCGACCAGTTCCGCGATCTAGCGGCGCTGGGCATCTGCTTGGATGAAGGGCAGCTCTCCGCGATGGCCCGCAATCTCGGCTTCACTGTCGACTCCCTGCAGGGCTTGACCACTACCGCAAGCATCTCGACCCCGGTCCAATTCTTGCAGGCTTGGCTCCCAGGCTTCGTAAACGTCATCACGCAACCGCAGACAATCGACGAGATGGTCGGCATGGTCGTCGCCGGTTCGTGGGAAGACGAAGAAGTCGTACAAGGCGTTATGGAGCCGACCGGCCTCGCAGCAAACTATGGCGACGCCGCAAACGTGCCGCTCGCTTCGTGGAATGTCAACTTCGAGCGCCGTACTGTTGTACGCGGCGAGCTGGGCTTCGAAGTCGGCAAACTTGAAGAAGCACGCGCGGGCCGTATGAACGTCAATTCGGGCGCAGAAAAACGCGGCTCAGTTGCTCAAGCTTTGGAAATCCGCCGCAATCAAATCGGTTACAACGGCTACAACGGCGGCGCAAACCGTACGTACGGCTTCCTGAACGACCCGGCCCTGCCGGCGTACGTTACGGCGGCGAACGGCGCGAGCTCGTCCCCGCTTTGGTCGACTAAGACCTTTTTGGAAATCACCGCCGACCTGCGCGCCATGTTTACCCGCCTACGTACTCAAGGCGGCGGCCGTATCGATCCAGCGAAAACCCCGATTACTTTCGGCGTCTCGAATGACCGTTACGAATATCTGACCATCACCAACACCCTGGGCACTCAGTCGGTTCTCGACTGGTTGAAATCTAACAATCCCAATGTTCGCGTCGTAGCCGCTCCAGAATTGGACGGCGCAAACGGCGGCGAGAGCGTCGGGTACATGTTCGCCGATAAAGTCGTGGACGGCGCGAGCACCGACGGCGGCTCGGTCATGATCCAAATCGTGCCGACTAAGTTTAAAACCTTGGGTACGGAAACCCGCGCAAAGGCCTACCTTGAAGACTCGACCAACGCAACGGCCGGGTGCATGGTGAAACGCCCTTGGGCAGTGACCCGCATCACCGGCATTTAAATCGCGCCGGAGTGGTGTAATATCGAAAGGCCCGCTCGTAATGGGCGGGCCTTTTTCTAAACCGAGGGAAATACCATGTCTAAAAATATTACCGTTTTTTCGACGATCACCGCCGACGTGCGGTACGTTGAATGGAAAAAAGGCGGCGGCGACGTCCCCGTCGAGGGCCGCAGCGTGCTGATTAAAGGCGGCGCCGGGCTTGCCACAAAACACCTGATTACGCCCCAAGGCATCGCGACATTTATCGACGCCGAGGAGCTTGCCGTGCTGCGTGCGGACTACACTTTTAAACGGCACGAGGCGAACGGATTTATCAAAGTCGTAGAAGGAAGCGGGGCGAAAGCGGACGCGAACGTCGTAGCGGCCGATATGGCGAGCCGAGACAACTCGGCGCCTATCGTTCCGGGCGATTTCCCCGACGCCCCGGACGACCAAAAAGTCGAGCTGAGTACCGGTAAAAAATCCACCAAAAAGAAGTAGTCGATAGGAGCGCACGAGATGGCCTTACATACGTTTGACGTTGCGGCTTTTCGTGCGCTCTTCGCTCAATTCACGAGCGATACCGTCTACCCGGACGCGACGCTGCAGCTCTACTGGGACACCGCGACCAGCTATATCAGCGCGTACGACGCTTGCCGCCTGACCGGCGCGCCGTTGCAGCTTGCGCTCAACCTCATGACCGCGCATCTCGCGCAGCTATTCACCGTGGCCGCGTCGGGCGTAACGCCGGTCGGCGGGGTCATCACGTCGGCGACGATCGATAAAGTTTCCGTGACTGCCTCGGCCCCGCCTACAGGCCCTAGTGGCTGGCGTTATTGGCTGGCGACGACGCCTTACGGCTTGCAATTGTGGGCCCTGTTGTCGGCTAAGTCGGTCGGTGGCTGGGCCGTCGGCGGTTCGCCGGAGCGTCGCGCGATTCGCAAAGTCGGCGGCCGATTCTGATGGGGCGCATGATCCGCAAGAAAGGCACAACGACCGATGTCGCCCAGGCGGCCGCGTCGTTGAACGACTTGCGCGGTAAAGTCGGGTTTTTTGAGGCGTCCAAGTACGCAGACGGTACGCCCGTCGCCTACGTGGCAAGTATTCAAGAGTTTGGAGCGAGCGCGCAAAACATACCGCCGCGCCCTTTCATGCGCCCGGCCGTTGCGGCCAATTCTGACAAGTGGGCCAAGGCGTTCGGCAAAGGCGCGACCGCCGTCATGAAGGGGCGTTTTACGGCCGCTCATGTTATGGCGAGCGTTTGCGAAGACGCCGCCGGCGAGGTCCGCAAGTCGATCGCCGCGGTCAACACCCCGCCGCTTGCCGATAGCACCGTCGCGGCCCGCCGTCGCGGGTACGCCGACAAGAAAACGACGGGCAGCTTAACGAAGCCTCTCGTCGCTACTGGCCTCATGGTCGCCTCGGTAAGCTATGAGGTCACAGCGAAATGATCCCCGGCTCTAACCTATTACGCCAGGCGCTTAGCATGATCGGCTCGCAGTCGGTCACGTATTACGCTGACGCGGGCCGCAGTACGTCCGCGACCGGGCGCGACATTACGTACTTTCAGGAACCCGTAACGATAGCCGAGGGCAGCGTTCAGGCCGTTCCGCGCAGCCGTTACGAGGTCCTCGGGCTAAACTTTTCGCGTAATTACGTCACGTGGTTCGTGCCGCAGAATGTAATCGGCCTCGGCCGCGACGTTTCGGGCGATCAAATCGAATTTAATGGGCGCCGGTACGATATTGAGAATATGACAAATTGGTTCGCCCAGGATGGCTGGGTCGAGTGCCTATGCGTGGAGAAAGCGACCAATGCTCGATAATCAAGTCATTATCTCGCTGCGCTCCGCCATCGTGCCCCGCCTCGCGGCGCGCGGGATCGCGGCGGACGTCAAGCAGGGAAACCAGCCGACGCAGCAGGGCGTCCCCTCGGGGCCGCTCGTCTCGCTTTTCAAGATCACCGACAAGCAGTACGGCTACCCCGAGCGGTCGACCCGATGGGACGAGGACGAGCTCGTAATGTACGGGACCGAGTCGCAACAAATGGAAAGCACCTACCAGTTTACCGCCGTTGCGCAACAAGACCCGAGCAACGATTTCGAATTAACGCCCGCCGATATTCTCAAGGCGACCGCCGCCATACTGCGCTCGGACGCGGCCCGCGCCGCGCTCTTGGCCGACGGCGTCTCGGTCCTACGCGTGCAGGACGTCCGCACCGGCTACACGATCGACGACTCCGGCGAGTTTATGCCGAACCCCACTTTTGACATCACCGTTACCCACCGCGACACCACGACCGAAATTATTGGTATTATCAACGCACAAGAAGTTATCATTAACCGAGTTTAGGAGCCCGCCCCATGATCCCCTTTTCAAAATACGTAAGCATTACGAGCGGCGTCGGCGGAGTTTCCCAAGTCGCCAACCGAGAGCTGATCGGCCGCGTTTTTAGCGAGTCTTTGCTGATCTCCGCCGATTCAGTCTTAGAGTTCAATAGCGCCGACGACGTGTCGTCGTTTTTCGGGGCGAGCTCCGACGAGGCGGCACGCGCGGCTTTTTACTTTGACTTTGTTTCGGCGAGTATCAGCGCGCCGCAAAAATTGTCCTTTTCCTCGTTTGCCCCGTCCGGCCGCGCGCCTCGCGTGTACGGCGGCCCGCTCGCTCGTACGCTCGGCTACTTAAACACCGTGACCGCCGGCACGATGCGCTTTAATTTTGGCGCCTCGACCGTCACGCTAACTGCGATTGACTTCTCGACCGCCGTCTCGCTTGCCCAGGTCGCGACCTTGTTGACGGCCGAGTTTGCGGCGGACGCCGACCCGAACGTCGCCGCGACGACCGTCTCGTACGACGCCACGAATAACCGCTTTGTTATCGCCGGCTCGTTGCTCGACTTGACCGCTATGTCGTTTGACCAGCTCGGCAGCGGTCTAACCGACGTCGGCAACGCTCTCAGCCTGTATACCTCCCTTGGCGCTATCAACGTAACCGGCGTCGCCGCCGCGCAGACCCCGCTCGAAGCCCTGCAGGCGTCAATAAACATCTCGAACAATTTCGGGTCCTTCGTATTTAGCTCGGAGCTGACGATCTCCGAGCATGGCGACATCGCCGAATATAATTCGGGCCTGAATGTGTTATTCCAATACATGGTCCCCGTTGCTTTGGCCGATTACGTGTCGTGGTCCGCCGCGCTCATTGGGTACGCCGGTACTGGCTTAACCTTGTCGGTAACGGCGGGCGAATATCCCGAGATGGTGCCAATGGTCCAGCTCGCCGCCACGGACTACCTGCGCCGCAATGCAACCGTGAATTACATGTTTAAACAGTTCGCCCTTACCCCGTCGGTAACGACCGAGGCCGTAAGCGATGCGCTCGACGCCGCTCGGGTCAATTACTACGGCGCGACGCAGACCGCCGGGCAGACACTCGCGTTCTACCAGCGCGGCGTGCTGATGGGCCCAGCGACCGCCCCTCTCGACATGAACGTGTACGCGAACGAGCAATGGCTGAAAGACTCGGTCGGCGCGGCCCTCATGGCGCTATTGCTGGGCACTGGGCGCGTGCCGGCAAACGAGGAGGGTCGCCTGCAGATACTCTCAGTCGTGCAAGACTCGATCGATCTCGCCATTTTCAACGGTACGATTAGCATCGGCAAAACTCTGACGACCGCGCAGCGACTTTTCGTCACGCAGCAAACGGGCGACGATCTCGCTTGGCACCAGATCCAGAACCTCGGGTATTGGGTCGACGCCGTCATCCAGTCATACGTGGCGGAGTCCGGAATCACCGAGTACAAGGCCGTTTACTCGCTGCTATACAGCAAAGACGACGCGGTCCGTTTCGTGTCCGGCACCCATTCTCTAATCTAAAGGAGCGCGTAACATGCAAGACATATCAGGCTTTGGCCTCCGCCTTTCGGTTCGCGCCTCCGTGACGTTTCCGACCGGCATCGCGGTTACTCAGTTCGCCGACGACGGCGACCCGTTCGACGCTCCGACGCAGCAAATCATGGAAACCGCTATGGGGCTCAACGGCGACCTGATCGCGTTCTCGAAAGCGAACCCGATCAAGGTCGCGTTATCCGTGATCCCAAACTCCGACGACGATCGCAATCTTGCCGTACTGGCGGAAGCGAACCGCGTCGGCAAGGGGAAACGGAGCGCGCGCGACGTCATCACCTTATCGGTGGGCTTCCCCGACGGCCGATCGGCTCTGTTCACTCAGGGCAAGATCACCGACGGCGCCCCCGCTAACTCCGTGGCAAGCGCCGGCCGCTACAAAACGAAGGTTTACATGTTCGCGTTTGAGTCGGTTGCTCGGTCATGAGTCTGCAGCCTAAATCAGTTCAAATTGAGTGCCACGACGGGGCGAGTAAGGAGTTCATCCTCTCGAAATTCCCAGCGATTGCAGGCCGTGAGATCATTACGCAGTACCCGCTCTCGGCACTCCCTAAGCTCGGCGACTACGCGACGAACAAGCTCATGATGTTAAAAATCATGAGCTTTGTGTCGGTGCCGACGGCGGCGGGCCCTCTCGCCCTGTCGACCGAGGGGCTAGTCGACAATCACGTGCCGGATTTTGAGTGCCTGATGCGCCTTGAAATGGCGATGATCGAGTACAACGTGAGTTTTTTCGCGAACGGCAAAGCCTCGACTTTCTTCGCTCTTATCGGGGAGAAGGTGCAAGCGTCGATTATCAAAACATTGACGGACTTACAGGGGCAATCCTCGCCGAGCGGCTCGCAACCTACAAAGAATTAAGGGACGAATTGACGCTTGAGGAGGCGTTAAATCTTTGGGAAGTAATCGCGGTCACACGGTATAACGAACATCTCGCAATCAAGCACAACGAAAGGAAAGGCGGCTAAGTGAATATTTTAGAAACCTTTTATTTCATGTTCGACAGCGATGCGAAGAAACTCGACAAGGGTCTCGCCGACTCGACCAAATCGGCCGAGAAACTCGAGAAAGAATTACAGCAGACGGACAAAGCCGCGGACATGGTCGGCGGCTCGTTCATGGACTTGGCCGGCAAAGCCGCGTTTGCCCTCGGCGCGATATTCTCGATCGGCGCGATCAAGTCGTCGATATCCGAGGTCTCTAATTTTGTCGACACGCTAAACGACTCCGCCGAGGCGCTCGGCGTGAACGTGTCGGCGCTACACGCCTGGGACAACGCCGCGCAAATGTCCGGCGGGCAGACGGGCGCGTTTACTGCGTCGCTCGGCACACTTAACACCGGGCTGAACGCCATAGCCACGAAAGGCAAGGGCCTCATGCTGCCGTTTTTCGAAGAGCTCGGGCTCTCGATGGCTGACATCAAGGAAGGGGCGAAAGACCCGATAAGCGCCCTAGAAAAAATGTCTGACCAGTTCGCCAAGCTCAGCGCGTCGGAGGCGGCGGGCCTAGGCGCTAAAATGGGACTGGATCAAGGCACCATTAACCTATTACGCGAGGGCCGCGCAGGGCTCGACGAGATTATCCGCAAGCAGAAAGAGCTTGGCGTCGTGACCGAGGAGCAAGCGGCGGAGTTCAAAAAGTACAACGACGAGCTCGACGCGACCTCGTACCTCTGGCAAGACATGAAACGGCAGCTCGTGACGCTCGTCATCCCGGCGTTGACGTGGTTCCTGCGCACGGCGCAAAGCGTGACGGCCTGGGCGAAAGAAAATAAGACGACCGTCGCCATATTTTTTACCGTACTGACCGCCGCCGTTGTTGCCTACGGGCAAGCCGCCATCGTGGCCGGCGCCCGCTCGCTCCTCTTGTACGCCCCGATCATCGCAGCGGCCGGCGCCATCCTATTATTTAGCGCATTGCTCGCCCTCGTGACCGAAGACCTTTACCAGTTCGGCAAGGGTAACAAATCCGTGACCGGCGATATCGTCGAGAGTTGGGGCGTTGTTGGTGAGGCGATAGGCGCAACGATCAACGCTATCGGCAAGGGCCTGACCTGGCTTACGGTCGTCCTTAACGCGTTTGGGCAGTTAATGTCCGACCTGTTTAACGACTCAATCCCGAACGCGATCAATACTTTCCGCGACGCGATACGCGCCCTCGTGGCAGACGTCAAGCAGCAGATACCCGCGCTCGAGGGGCTTTTTAGCATCTTTGAAAAACTTGAGGGCGCGTCGTTTGGCGGCAAGTCGCGCGTGCTCTCGCTCCTCAACGTAGCAAAGGGCGCACTCGGCGCGACAAACTCGCCTATCAGTTCGCAGACTTCAAACTCGATCAACAACGCTGCGCGCACCAACAATAAGACGACGACGGTACGCGTGGACAAAGTCACCGTTAACACGCAAGCGACCGACGCCGAGGGCGTTGCGAAGGGGTTCACGTTTAGCTTGCAGAAAGAGCTCCGCAACGCGATCGACGGCACCGACGATGGGGTCGCCGCATGACGCTCCCGACGATCATCACGAGCCGCCTAGGCGTGACTCTGCCGAGCTTCCCCTCGGCGGCCTCCCCTGCGCCCACGCCTCCGCCGGAAAACTCAGCAGCGGACGCCGTAGGCGTTTTCGACGACGAGTTTAATCAGGTCTTCGCCAAGGCCCGACCGCTCAAGGCGGACGTATACGAGGCGGCGCGCGTGATGGATCACCCCGTCGAGTCGGGCAGCACAATGACCGATCACCGCGTCATTGACCCGATCGAGATCGAGCTCTACCTCGTCATGTCCGGCGAGGACTACCGCGACACCTACAACCAGATAAAAGACCTTTACAACCGGGCGTCGTTGCTGGTCGTACAGACCCGATCGGGCAGCTATTCCAACATGTTGATCTCAGCCATGCCGCACGACGAGAGCCCGGACACATACGACACGATCAACATGTCGCTACGGTTGCGCGAAGCGATCCTCGTAACGGTCCAATTCCAGGCGTTGCCGCCGCGCGCCGTCGCGCAGCAACGCAACGTCTCGACCGTGAAACGCGGGCAACAGACCGGCACGGCAGAGCCCAGCGCAACCGCCGCGCCCGCCGGAGGCCCGACCGAGGTCCAATCGACCGCGCGTCGGTTGCGCGATACGTACGGCAATAGCTTTACCCGAAGCATCCTAGGGGGTGGGGGATGACTCTGCGCATACCTCTCGACCCCGTACCTAATCAAGAGTTAACCGTCCGGCTCGACAATCACCGGTACGTCATCGCCCTGCGCGACATCGGCGGCATGATGGCGGTCACGATTACGCGCGACGATGTCGTGCTTATTTCTGGCGTCCGCGCTTGCGCCGGCTCGCCGTTGCTCCCTTACTTCCATCTCGTAGGGATGTTCGGCTCGTTCATTTTTACGACCGTCGCACCCGGCGAGATCCCCTATTACCCGGCGTTCGGCTCGACGTGCTTCCTGGCGTTTGCAACGACCGACGAAATACTGGCGGCCTGACATGGCCGAGCTAGACCTCCGCATCGTAAAGGTCGGTATTGAAGTCGACGGGCAGCTCCGCGTCTATTCCGATTTATGGGTCTCGGCGTCCGGGTCTAAGTTCGCGAACCCGCTACAGAACGAGTGCGAAGTTCGGATTTCGAACCTCTCAAAAGACGTGAGGCAGTACCTACTCACGGAAACGAGCCCGTTCAATTCCAACAAGACCCCCAAGCGCGTTAAGGTATGGGCCGGACGCGTATCGACGGGCGATTTTCTCTTGTACGAGGGCGACATCACCGAGGCGGTACCGACTCAGGCGCCGGACATCACCTTGACGCTCAAGTCAAAAACGGGCCAATTTAGTAAGGGCACTATCGTAGCCAAGTCACACGGCGCGCAGGCCCCGCTCTCACGTATTGCAGCGGACGCGGCGAGCGCGCTCGGCCTGTCGCTGATATTCGAGGCGAAAGAAAAATTGATTTCTAACTACTCGTTCACCGGCTCGGCGCTCAACCAGGTTAATAAGCTATCGGCCTCCGGCAACGTGAACGCCTACGTCGACGACGCGAACCTCGTCGTCAAGGACTATAACGTCCCGCTCGCCGGCATTACGCACACGCTTAGCGAGGCGACGGGGATGGTAGGGATCCCCGAGCTAACCGAGCAAGGCGTAAAAGTGACGTTTTTACTTGACCCGAACGCCAAACTCGGCGGCGAGCTCGTGCTCGACTCGAAGGCAAACCCCGCCATGAACGGAAAATACGTCATCTATAAATTAAATTTTGAGATATCAAACCGCGACACGCCGTTTTACACTATCGCCGAATGTAAACGGGCGGGCGAAAAATGAGCGAAGGCAATATTCCCAGCAAAGACCCCGCGGACGACGGCACGCTCGGCGGCGCTTTCCGTGCGGTATTTAAAAAGATGCTGCAAAACGTCGACGGCATGCTTCCCGCGCGCGTTATCCAGTACGACCGCGTCTCGAACATGGCGACCGTTCAACCCATCGTGGCGGTCTTGACGACCGACGGGGCGAAAGTCTCGCGCGCACAAGTGGCCCGCGTGCCGGTACTTTGCCTCGGCGCCGGCGGCTACTTGATAAACTTCCCTGTTAAGGCGGGGGATCTGGGGTGGATAGAGGCCAGCGACCGCGACATCTCGCTCGCTATGCAGGGACTCAAGGAAGCGCAACCGAACACCGTGCGCCTGCACTCTTTCGAGGACGGCCGATTTATTCCCGATATTTTTAATACCTACACGATCGCCGGAGACGTGGGCGCCGACGATATGGTCATCCAAAATTTAGACGGTACGGTCCGCATAATCGTAGGGCCCGATCGCGTGCGCGCCGTACACCCGACGCGCATTGAGTTAGAAGCGCCGACCGTCCTCGTAACGGGGAACCTTGAAGTGACGGGCACAAGCCTTTTAACTGGCTATGTTACGGCGACCGCCGGCGCAGAAATCGCCGGTATTGACTTCGAGACTCATACGCATAGCGGCGTCGACCCAGGCGCCGGCAACTCAGGACCCCCGAACCCATGACGACCCGGACAATCGAAACCACCACCGCGAACGATATCGCGCTCGACGTAAACGGCAACGTGTCTATTGTGACCGGCCTCGCCGCCGTGATTGGAAATTGCAAGACGGCCATGCAAGCGCAACGCGGCGAAATGCAGTACGCCGTCAACACCGGGATGCCGACGCTCGCGACCGCTTGGGACAACTACAACCCGATACAATTCGAGGCGGCCGCGCGGACGATATTAAAAGCCGTGCCCGGCGTGATCGAGGTCGAGTCGTTCAGTACCTCGCGCACCGGCTCGACGTTGCGATATACTGCCGGCATACGCACAATTTACGGACGAGGGGCGGTTAATGGGTAACTACCAGTTCATCACCGAGACCGGCGTAATCGTACCCGATACGGCGGACCTGTTGCTCGAGGTCCAGACCGAATGGAAAGCCGCCCTCGGCGCCGACTTGCAGGTTACGAGCGACACGCCGCAAGGCGTCATGATCGCCGGCGAGACCTCCGCGCGCGCGGCCGTTGCCGCCAATAATGCGCAGCTCGCAAACCAGATCAATCCGAACCTCGCCGGCGGCGTCTTTCTCGATGCGATATGCGCCCTACTGGGCCTCGAGCGCGCAATCGCCACGCGTACCCTCGTTCGCGACGTAACGGTCGCCGGGCAACCGTCGACCAACGTCCCCGCCGGCACGCGTGCGGCGACGGCAGCGGGCGACCTGTTCGAGACCGTCGGCGGGGTCGTGCTTGACGCCGGCGGAAACGGCTCGGTAAATTTTCAGTCTGTCGAGTTCGGCCCGATCCCTTGCGCCGCGGCCGCTTTGAACGTCGTTATCGACTCGGTCCTCGGCTGGGAAACCGTGACGAACCCGACCGAGGGCGTACTCGGTACGGCGGAGCAGTCCGACGAGTCTCTCCGTGACCTGCGCCGGCGCACGCTTGCGCGGCAAGGGATATCCGTAAATGAGGCGATTACCTCCGACGTGCAGGCGGTCGAGGGCGTCAAGTCGATGCAGTACCGCGAGAACATCGCGCCGACGACGCAAGTTATCGACGGCATATCACTCGTCGCGCATAGCGTTTGGGCGTGCGTTGACGGGGGCAGCGACGAGGACGTCGCGCTCGCTCTGCTACAAAACAAAACATGCGGCGCAGCGTGGAACGGCTCCGAGTCGGTCCCGGTCGTCGACGAATACAGCGGCCAAACTTACACCGTGCTATTTGACCGCCCGACGAACGTACCCATGCTTATCCGCGTTACGGTACGCGTCGGCAACTACCTCGGCGACCCGCAAGCGGACGTTAAGGCCGCCGTTCTGGCTTACGCCGAGGGCGAGATTCCAGGCGAGCGCGGGTTTGTAGTCGGCGCGAGCGTGTCACCGTTCGAGATCGCCGGCGGCGTGTCGTACTTTGCGCCGGGCCTGTTCGTGACGCTTGTCGAGGTCGCTACCGTTGCGGGGGCCGTCTACCAGTCGACCGAGTACGCGCTCGCGCTCGACGAGGTAGCGAGCACGGCGTCCGGGTACATTACGGTCGTGACCGTGTGAGTACCATTCAGTCGCTCGAGTTTAGCGTTGACATCCTCCGGGCGTTGCTCTGGCAGTACAACAACGCGCCGAGGCTGGAGTCGATACTCACGCAGAAACAAGCCTGGTACGATGACAATCAGTCGGCATTCTGGACCGATTGGACGCGCGACGTGTTCGACCTTCGCACCGCGAACGCGTTCGGTCTCAAGGTTTGGGCGATCATCCTCGGCTTACCGCTTACCGTGTCGGTCGGTCCTACGCCTACGACGGCGCCCGCTTGGGCGTTTGGCGTACTGCGCCAAAACTTTGGGCGGGGCAATTTTGGCCGGGGCGGCTCGGGGTCCATCAGCTTAACGCTAGAGCAGCAGCGCCTAATCCTGCGCCTGCGTTACTTCCAGCTCGTCGGGCGCTGCAACGTACCAGAAATAAATAAATTCATGATTGCCGTTTTTGGCAACCTCGGGCCCGTCACGGTAAACGACAATCTCGACATGACTATGTCCTACACGTTCGGCTTCGCGATCGATTCACAACTTGCGTTTGTGTTGCGCAATTTTGACTTATTGCCGCGCCCTTCGACGGTCGGGATAGATTACGACGTGTTCGCGTACCCCGTTTTCGGCTTTGGGGTCTATAATCTTAACTTCAATAATGGTAATTTCCCCTCTAGCTCTTTCGGGTAGGCCCTGACTATGACGACTAAATACTTTATCGAGCCCTTTGCCAACGCTGGCGACAAGCTCGACATACCCCAAGCGATTCAGCCGTCCGGCTCTGTGAGTTATAACCAGGGCTATGGCCCCGACTATGAGCTCGAGATCGGCGTCGACCCCGACGCGAAACCGATCGAACGCGACGAAATGAACGGCTTGCTTTACGAGATAACGAACGCGATCGGCATGGTCCAGCGTTGGGGCTTCCCCGACTTCATTACCACCGCAATGAACGGCGGCGCTCCATTTTCGTACGGCATTGGCGCAGCGGTCGTATTCGCGTTCGCCGCCACGCCTACCGACTTTAAGGTATACGTGTCAATCGCCGCGGCGAACACGACAAGCCCCGAAAGCGACCCGACGAAATGGCAGCAGCTCGGCAGTTCCGCCGGCTTGCCTACCGCCTCGACAACTATCGCCGGCATTACCCGTTACGCCACGAACCCCGAGGCCGCCGCACGCTCCGCAACCGACCGCGCCGTCGTAGCGTCCAATCTCGCGCTATACGCGCAGCTCGCCGGCGACGCCTTTACGGGTCCCGTCACTGGCGTATCGTTCGACACGCCTTCGGATATCTCGCTCAAAGACAACGTACGGCCTTACGAGGGGCCGACCGACGGCGAGCTATATCTCGTGTCGTGGACCTGGAACGAAAACGCGCCGGGCGACTTGCCGGGCACGGACGACTCGGGCGTCGTCGCCCAAGACGTCGAGAGGATTTTCCCCTCGTGCGTATCGCGCGACAAAAACGGCATCCTGCACGTGAATTACGGCAAGCTCGCCGTTCACTTGCAACTACGCAACGCGCGCCGGGGAGCCTAACCCATGCCGTCCGACTTCGTAGCGAATGGCGTCGACCTCGACGATATTTTTGCGCCGTACGTATCGGGCACGAAAGCCGACTTGACGTACTTAACGGTCGGCGGCGTCGACCTAAAGGACCGGTATCAAAAATACACGGCGGGCGCAAAAGCCGCCGTGACGTATTTTACCGACACCGGCGTCGACCTAAAGGACATATTCGCCCCGATCGGTTTCGGCGACTTGGCGCTCGACGTTGATCCGAACCCGATATACGGGTACGACGGCACCGACGGCCCCGGCTCAGTAAGTGCCGGCGGCACGGCGACCGCTACAGGCGGCACTGGGCCGTATACCTACGCTTGGACGTACGTCTCCGGCAGCGCGGCGATTACGATCGATAACGCCGCGGTCGCGTCCCCGATATTCACATTCACCGCCGCCGGGCTCGCAGGGATCCGCTTCGCGACTTGGCGCTGCACTGTGACCGACGCCCTTGCGGCGACCGCGTACGTTGACGTGCCTATCTCGCTACAACGTGGGGGAGAGCCGCCATAATGTTAACCGAATATTCAGGCATTATCGACTTCGCGATCGGGGTCTGCACGCTTGGCGCGATCCTTTGGGGGTACGCCAAATTCGCGCACAAGCGCGTCTCCGCCTGGTGGGCCCCGTGGTCCGAAGCGTTTAAGGCCGTCGCGCAACTGCCCGTCGCCCTAACGGCTTTCTCCGGCGCTCAAGGGCAGATTGATCGCATCGCTAAGCAAGTCGCGACCGACGACGGCAGCTCGATCGCCGAGGCCCTCAAGACCTTGCGCGCCGGGCAGTTTGAAAGCCACGGTATGCAAAATAATCTATCGGCCCGCCTTGAAGCCGTGGCCGCGCAGGTAACGCGCTTATCGGCGAATCAGCGAGTACGGCAAGACTCCGACCCCAAGTGCGCAGTTTTTGAGTGCCACGCCGACGGTCGTACCGAGCTTGTCAATAAAACGTACCTACGCTGGACCGGCCTGCGCGAGAGCGAGGTCGTCGGGCTCGGATGGCTTAACGCCGTACATATTGACGACCAACGCCGCGTGCGCGCCGAGTGGCACCTTGCCGTCGAGGAGAGCCGAACCTGTTCGATGCGCTTCCGCATGGTCTCTAGCGGCGGCGATTCTTTTCTCGTCGAGTCTACCGCCACCCCTATCCCCGAGGGCCAAGCGCCGCCGGATAGATGGATCGGCATCATTTTCAGGATTGACGCGTGAACGCGCCGGCCAAGCCGAAGAGCAACGCGCCCGCCGGCGTCCGCGCCGCGGCGATCGCCGCCGCTATCGTGGCGAGCCTGTTCGTTTGGGAGAGCAGCAACAAGCGCCCGCTTAAACCGTACCGCGATATCGTGGGGGTCTTGACCGTCTGCAATGGCATCACCGGCTCGCGCGTTATTGAGGGCAAGACATACACGGAGGCCGAGTGCGATGCGCTCGAGGCTGATTACGTCGCCCGCATGGTGTCGCGCATGGGCGAGTGCGTTACCGTCCCCCTTAAGGATGGCGAGTGGGTCGCGTACGGGCATTGGGCATACAATGTCGGCACGTCGGCGTTTTGTAACTCGTCGCTCGTGCGCAAATTGAACGCCGGCGATCACGCTGGCGCATGTCGCGGTATGGCAGCGTGGACGTGGGTCACTAAAAACGGTAAAAAGGTTAATTGCCGAGATCCTGCGAACCGTTGCGGGGGGCTTCCCGCCCGCCGTGACTATGAGGTCAAAATGTGCCTGGAGGCCCTGTAATGTCAATCGCGGCGATCGAATACAAGCGAGGCACATACTTTTCGTTTTTGGGCACGACTCGCGACCCTCGCACGAAGCTCGTCGTACCGTTGCCTGTAGGAACGACGTTGCAAGCGCAGCTCCGCAAATTTGTCGCGGGGCGTCCCGTCATGGGCGCCGACGGCCTCGTCGCGCAACTCGACGGCGTCATCATTAGCGCCGCGCTCGGGCAGTACCGCATATCGGCCGACCAAACGGCCGCCGGCGCGTGGCCCCTCGGCGCGACATGTACCGACCTCGTTTTCGTTTACCCCACCGGCGAGCGCGTTCCAACTAAAGGATACGTTCGGATCGACATCGTCGAAAGCGCGACGCAGGCGCCCGCGCCATGACCACCCCCTCGTTCGAAGCGGTACTCGTCCCCGAGATAACGTTCGGGATCCCGTTATCGACGACCGACCCCGCCGGCTCGCTCGAGGCCGAGCTAAACCTCGCCCTCGTAGGGGCTACCGGCCCGGGCGTTCCCGACGGCGGCACGACGGGGCAAATTCTCGCCAAGACGTCCGACGCCGACCAGGCGACCGGCTGGGTCGACCCCGACACCGGCGCCGGTACCGTGACAAGCGTTAACGCCGTGCTCCCCGATATCGCCGGTAACGTCGAATTGACGCCCGGCGACATAGGCGCGCAACCGGCGGGCGACTACCTAGTAAACACGGCGACCGGCGCCTACTCAGTAAGCGCGGGGGCGGGCAGTAACGCCAGCGGCGACCGCTCGGCCGCGCTTGGCGGCTTTGCCATTGCCGCGGGCGCCGACTCGGTCGCGATCGGCGACGGCGCAGACGCGACGGCGGACAACTCTATCGCTATCGGCGCGCAATCCGAGGCGGCGGAGCGTAGTATGGCGGTTGGGTTTGCATCGACGGCGACCGCGTTGGAAGCGACCGCGCTCGGGGCCTATTCGCTGGCAACCGGCACGTATTCGACGGCCCTCGGTCGAGGGGCTACCGCGACCGCAGCATACTCGACGGCCCTCGGCTACGGCGCGACCTCGGCGTATACTAACTCGGTCGCGCTCGGCAACGGCTCAAATAATACGCGCGAAAACGAGGTAAGCGTCGGCACTGGAGACGCCTCGCGACTCGTGGCAAACGTGGCCGCCGGCCTATTGCCGAGCGACGCGACCAATCTCGGGCAAGTCGAGGGACTGATATCCGCGGCCCCGTTCGGCTCAGTAAACAGCGTGAACGGCGTCGCGCCGGACCTCGCCGGAGACGTGTCCCTCGTGCCGGGGGATATCGGCGCGGAGGTCGCAGGCGCAGCGGCGGCGGCGGTCGTCGCCCACGTAGCGCAGGCCGACCCCCATACGCAGTACCTCCTCGACTCGCAAGCTACGGCGGCGGGCCTCGCGGTCCTCGGCGCAGCGAGCGCAACGGCGCAAACGGCCCTCTTTAACACGTTCACGGCGGCAGCGAAGGGCCTTGTCCCCGCGCCAGTCACGCTAGCCAATAAATATCTGCGGGACGACGGCACCTGGCAGACGGTCGCCGCGAGCCCGGGCGGCTCGACAACGCAACTCCAATATAATAACGCGGGCGCGTTCGGCGGTATTCCCGGCACGACGTTCTCGGGCAATACGCTCGCGGTCGTCTCGCAAGCGGCGGCGGCGATTCCCTTTGCCGTGCAAGCCGCGACGAGCCAAACGGGAAATTTGTCTGAATGGCGAAATAGTGTCGGGGCGCTTTGGGCGCGGCTAACGCCTAACAGCACTAACGGGTTTCAGATGTGGTTCAGCGGACACGCTGCCGGCGGTACTGGTCGCGGTTTTACCTTGTCGGCAAATAACGGTACGGGGCAGGCGGTATTTACAACTGACATAAGCGCCGGATTTAATCTTGACAGCATTCTTGTCGGCGCAACCGCCGGGTCTACCGGTATGAACTTAAACAATACCGGAATCAATGCCGGCCGCGACTTAGGCACATCATTCACATTAACTCACGGCACGTATTTTTCGGACGTTGCCGCGCGTAGCGTCACGTTAAATGCTGCGACTGCCTACGCAACTGCGGCGACAAACATAGTCGGCGGTGCGTTCGCTATTAACGGCGGCGCGGGTGCCGCGTCTGCTGGTGGCGCTGCTGCTGGTGGTGCCGTAAACATAACAGGCGGCGTGGGCTATGGTACAGGCAACGGCGGCGCGATTGTAATCCAGGGCGGCGCGGCCTCGGGCTCGGGGGTTCGTGGACGGGTACGCATGCCGACATTGCCAACAAGCAGCGCGGGGCTTGTTGCTGGCGACGTTTGGAGCAATGCCGGCGTCTTAACCGTAGTTTAATCAGGGATAAATCATGGCATTTCAAAAAACAATCACACGAAGCGACTCCGGCGTTAGCGCAAATTACTGGCGACTGGCTGGCGTGTTTATCGACCCCGTCGCGAAGCTTACGCGCCTCGTCTTGGCCGGCTACGTGTCCGCCGATATCCGGCAGAAAGCGAACGGGCAGCCGGTCGACACTCGCGAATTCAATCTGACGCCCGCACAGTTCGCGGCGTTGGCTTCCGCTTCCGCCCAAGGCGTGACGACGTTTGACGTGATCGCCGCGGCCTGCTACGGTCACATGGCGGCGGCGAAGCGTAGCGTGCCTCCCGGCGCAGAATTCAACCCTGAGACGCGGATCCTAACGATCCCCTCGACGGGCGAGACCATTCTCGAAGCCGATATTGATTTCGACCCCGACGACAATCCTCGCTGGATCCCGTCCGAATTTGCCGAGGCTAAAAACGTATGAAGACCCTCACCGCTCTACTATTCGCGCTCTTTCTCACCTCATGCGCGACCACTATCGAAACCCACGGCAAGTGGCACAAAGGCGGCACTGCCGAAGTTCAAGTGCATCAAACCCTGCCGGACGGCGCTTGGGATTGGCAGCATACGGAAACCCGAACCGTTCCCGCGTATTCGTGGTACGAGAAAAAGAATCACGAAACTAAGCCCTGCATGTCGTCCCTGTTGGTTCTCGACCAAGGCCGCAAGGGAACCGTACAGTTTTATTGGGGCGATGACTGCCAGGTAAGCCCTGCCGATATCGCCGCACTGAGTAACGAGCATTACATAAAAGGCACGCTCGACTCACAGGAAGCCAAGATGATGAAAACGCTCGGCCTGAGTTTCGGCGCGGACGTTGGAACCACGATGTTTTGCCAGGCCAAGGGCTTCCGAGAGGGTAACAAGCTATTAGGCGCAGGAAATCCGGCTACCTTACTCGCCTCAATCGCCGCGCCTTACGCCTTGTTCTACGTGTCAGCAGCCAATACGCCGGTCTATCACTCGATGCACCTGAAACCAAAAGAGCTATACGGCGTGTCCGGGCTTCGATTCGCGGCGGCTGCTCGTAACCTTATTGTCTGTTTATAAAGGACGTCATCATGCCCTGGCTTGCTAGTCTTATCGCTAAACATGGTTTAATTCGCGTCATTGGTGCCGGCGTTCTATTGCTTGCCGTACTCTGGTTCGCCGGCGTGCTGGGCCTTACTAAGTTCAAAGCCTGGTATTACGAGGGCAAAGCCGACCGGCTCGCCGTCAAGCTCGAGACGTCCCGCGCCGAGACTAAGGTCGCGCGTAAGGACGAGAAACAGGTCGAGCGCGCCGGCGAGATTACCGCCGACACCGTGGCCGACCAGGACAACCGCGCGGCCGCTACCGAGGCCGCCACTACTCAAACCGTCGAGGTTATCCGTGAACGTATTAAAATTCAGCCTGTTGTTATTCCTGCCCCTGATGATCCTATCGTGCGCGACGCCGTCGCCCAAGCACGTAAGCGCGCCGAAACCGCCCAAGATCGACTGCGCGGAGCGTCGGGCGACTGACCCCGTACCGGCACCGCCGGCAGGCACCGATTGGCGCCTATGGGCGGCCGCGTGGGCCGAGGCGTTAGGATGGGGCGAGGGTCACGTAAACGCGCGGGCCGCGACGGCGGACTGTCTGGACGCGCACCGTAAGGCCGGCGATATTCGCTAAAACGGTATGTCGTCATAAAATTGGAGTTCGACGCCGCGCGCGGGGACCTCGTGCCTCCGCAAAAACTCGGCGAGTCGAACCTTCGCCTCGTTGCACCGGTCGAGCGCCTCCTGCAACCCTTCAACATAGTGCGGACTGCCCGGCATAGGGCACGCGCCGCGACACTGGGCCCAGTCGTCCCCTGATTCCGCGCGGCACTTGTCGCAGACGGTCACTTGCAATACTCCTTGTCTAGATGGCCCGCCGCGCACGCTTGGGCGATACGCTTGTTACTGTCGGCCCTAAGCGCCTCGTAATCCGTGGTCAACTTCCCGAGGCGCTTAGCGCGCTCCTCGCTGCGAAAGTATTGGACGTGCCCGGGGATTATTTCCGAGGGCTCGGAGGGCACCGAGACGAGGTTACTCTCGGGCGACCGATCGGGAGCGAAAAGGATCAAGACGACAAACGCCGCCCACAGTACCCAAACGGCGACGATGGCGGCGAGCAGCGCAAA
>Ga0208628_1000257_pt1 | contig 30559 bp, 29 predicted proteins | sample LakWasMet16_LOW5_2_FD_183864 | JGI IMG/M metagenome (GOLD analysis project Ga0208628, IMG submission 183864) | Freshwater sediment methanotrophic microbial communities from Lake Washington under simulated oxygen tension - Sediment Metagenome... | ecosystem: Environmental > Aquatic > Freshwater >... | reverse complement strand
ATGGAGGGAAAAATTGGATGGAAATTTCCGGAGGCTTACCGCAATCAATATGCGTGAGAGATATTGCTATTCAGGAACAAGATAATGATATCGTGATTGCAACATTTGGAAGAGGTTTTTATATCATTGATGATTACACGGTTTTACAAACCATTAAAAAAGAAGACTTAGAAAAGAAAGCAACGATCTTCCCAATGATGGATGGTATGGTATTTAATCAATCTCAACCATACGGCCATAAAGGAAAATCATTTCAAGGTGAATCATTTTATGTAGCTGAGAATCCACCAATTGGCGCAACCATTCGTTATTATGTAAAAGATGATTATAAATCATTAAAAGATAAACGTAAGGAATTAGAGAAAGAGAAAATTAAAAATTATCAAGCAGTGGCTTATCCTTCAAAAGATAGTATGCGACTAGAAGATAATGAAGAAGCTCCTTACACGATGATGGTGATTACAGATGAGCAAGGAAATGAAATTAGAAAAATAAAACAATCTGCTGGAAAAGGGATGAAGCAAGTGGTGTGGGATGGCAGATTAGAATTAACATCTCCTGTTTCTTTTTACAGCCCTGATCCTAATAATCCTTATGAAAGTGAAGAACAAGGACCTATGGCTTTGCCAGGGAAATATGCTGCTCAATTAGTAAAAGTAGAAAATGGTGTTTTAGAAAATCTATCTGATAAGATGAGTTTTAATTTGACAACATTATCTAACTCAACGTTGCCAGAAGCTGATAAAGTGAAATTATTAGCGGCTAATAAATCACTAGGAGAATTTAGAAGAGTAGTGTTAGGTACTAATCAATATATGGGAAGTATGAATGAGCGCATTAAATTTTTAAAAGTAGGCATTCAAAAAGGCCCATCTACAAGCATGACATACATGGCCGAGTTAAAAGCTATTGAAAAACAAATGAAGGATGCGGAAATTGCCATGCATGGTGATGGTAGTTTAGCAAAAAGAGAATTTGAAACGTTGTCAGGAATTGTAGGTTCAGTAGAAACTATTGTTGGTGGTACATGGAATCAATCTTTAGGAATGACAGGAACCTTTGAAGAAAAGTTAACGGAGATTAAACCTAAGTTTAAAGCGGTTTATGATTCTGTTTTAGATTTAAATGCAAAGCTAACTGCACTAGAAAACAAATTAGAAGAATTAAAATTACCTTCAACGCCAGGTCGATTACCAAAGTGGAATGGTCAGTAAATTAATATGTCAGTTTTAGACAAAAGAATACCTTCTTTTTGCGGATCAAAAAGAATCAAAAACTCTTTGTCAAAACGATGGCCACGCGCTCTTTATATTTACAAGATTAGTATCCGAAAAAGTACTAAAGCTTTTTCGGACTCATCTAGTAAATCTAAATTCACATCTCGTCGGCGCCGCGTTTTGACTTGGCGGCCCGCTGCTTTGATTAGTATTTTAAATTAAAAACGCAGTTTAATAAAAGGCATATTAAAATTTAGCTCTGAATAATTTTATAGCCCCGATGATGATGATATGATTTTGTGCAGCAATAGCAGTAAAAATAAAGCAGGGGCGGCATGCGCAAGCGGTTATTTTTAGCTGCGGTCCTTCAGGAATTGCCTATCACAAAATCATAAGCTTTTTGTTTACTTTTTGGCTGCAAAAAGTAATAAACTGTTCTTATGATTTACTTCAAAAATTCAATAACCGCTTTATTCAATTGTTTGCTATTTCTAAAGTGAGCATCATGCTTGGCTTTAGGATATATAATTAATTGAGTAGTGTTTGGAAATGCTTTATGTAAGTTGTAACCAACAGAAATAGGAATAGCTCCATCTTTCTTTCCCCAAATTAAAAGCGTTTGTGTTTTATCTAAATTGTAATTATAGTTTTGATAAATGTATTGACGTTCAAATAAATAATCCATTTGAGCATCTCTCACCACTTTAGTAGGCATAAAGAAAAAGTGTAATAATTTTTTCTTCATTTTTTTTGAAAAAGGAAAGGTACTCGACATCACCGCTTTTTGCATACCATTAAATTCTTCAATAGTTGATGGTACAATGACATTTTTTATATTTTTCACACCTACTATATTTGCTAAACTATCAGCTAGTTCACCAGAGTAAAATTTCACAGGTCCATCAATGATAATTAATTTAATAACCTCTGGTTGATATAATTGATTATACATGGCAGCCGTTAATCCGCCATAACTAAATCCCATCACATTTAATTTAGCGTTAATTCCAAGCTTTAATATCGCTTCATGAATTTGTTCTATTTGAAATTCTACAGAGTAGTTTCCAGAAGAAGAAGTGCTTTCTCCAAAATAAATTAAATCAGGTAAAATTAAATTAAAGTCTTTTGATAACGCTTTTATTTGACTACTCCAATTAGTTCTAGCATTTGCTCCCATGCCATGAAGCATTAAAAGATAGGGCTTGGAAGGTGTGTTACTGTAACTTATATGAATGGAAGCTTCGCTTGTTTTAATAAGTGTGTCGTAAGTCACATATTTTTTGATATTTTTTTTTGCGTATTTATCTTGCCATCTAAAAATAGCTGGAACTTTATTTTGAGAAATGATATTGTTGAAAAATAGGATTATTAGAAAACTTAGAACACTATTTTTCATTTTAAAGTTTAATTGTTTTGAGCCATTTAACAGCTTCTTCTTCTTCACTAAATACCTTAAATGGTCTTTTTGGTTTATTAAACCTTAAATAAAAATTAGCTATCAATTTATAAGGTAAACTTGTTGCAATAACAGCTGAAGCTCCAATCATTGATATATCTTCTATTTTTACAGCATTATCTCTTGCTTCTTTAGTTATAGAAACATTTTCAGCAGCCATAAAAACAAAAAGCATTAATTTGTTCTCTGTAATATCATTGTAATGATTAAGCAACCTCATTTGCAAATCAATATCTAAATTACAATCATCCTTAAATGTCACATACACAATATCATTCGATTTTCGTTGAATATTTACTTCAGGAAAATCAAACTCTTTAATAATATATACTGCATCTTTTGTAAGCATCAATATTAGGTTTGTAAAACTCCTACGTTATATTGTTTAGTAATAGGAGCATGATTAGCCGCCTCAATACCCATACTAATTACTTTACGTGTATCTGTTGGATCAATAATAGCATCTAACCATAAACGAGAGGCCGCATAATACGGTGTGGTTTGAGTATCGTAACGGTCTTTTGTTTTGTTATATAATTCTGCTTCTTTTTCAGGAGTAATTTCTTCGCCTTTAGCTTTTAAACTTGCTACTTCAATTTGAACTAACACTTTAGCGGCTTGTGCTCCACCCATTACTGCAATTTGTGCAGTAGGCCAACCAACAATTAAACGTGGGTCGTATGCTTTACCACACATAGCATAATTGGCTGCACCATAAGAGTTACCTAAAATAATGGTGAATTTTGGTACTACTGAATTTGCCATCGCATTTACTAATTTAGCGCCATCTTTTATAATACCACCATGTTCGCTACGAGAACCAACCATAAAACCTGTAGCATCTTGTAAAAACACTAAAGGAATTTTCTTTTGGTTACAGTTCATAATAAAGCGAGCTGCTTTATCAGCACTGTCGCTATAAATAACACCACCAAATTGCATTTCACCTTTTTTGCTTTTTACAACCTTACGTTGGTTTGCTACAATTCCTACAGCCCAACCATCAATGCGTGCATAGGTACAAACGATTGATTGTCCGTATAATTCTTTGTATTCATCATGCTCACCGTTATCAACGATGCGCTCAATAATATCTCTGATTTCGTATTGCTTATCATTTAAGATGCCATACATTTCCTTTTGATCTTTTTTTGGAAGAACAGGAGTTTCACGATTAAAGCCAGCTTTATCATAATCGCCAACTTTACCCATAATATTACGAATACGAGTTAAGCAATCCGCATCATCTTTACATTTATAATCAGTTACACCACTAATCTCGCAGTGAGTAGTAGCTCCACCTAATGTTTCGTTATCAATATTTTCTCCAATGGCAGCTTTTACTAAGTATGAACCAGCTAAAAAGATAGAACCTGTTTTATCTACAATCATAGCTTCATCGCTCATAATTGGTAAGTATGCACCACCTGCTACACAACTTCCCATAACAGCAGATACTTGTAAAATGCCCATACCACTCATGATAGCGTTGTTGCGGAAGATGCGTCCAAAGTGTTCTTTATCTGGGAAAATTTCGTCTTGCAAAGGTAAATACACACCAGCACTATCCACTAAATATATAATTGGTAATCTGTTTTCCATCGCAATTTCTTGCGCACGTAAATTCTTTTTACCGGTGATTGGGAACCAAGCACCTGCCTTTACAGTAGCATCATTTGCTACAACAATACATTGTTTACCGCTCACATATCCAATAACAATAACAACACCTCCACCAGGGCATCCGCCATGCTCAGCATACATCTCGTAGCCAGCAAAAGCACCCATTTCAAAACGAGGTGTTCCTTTATCTAATAAAAAATCAATACGCTCACGCGCACTCATTTTGCCTTGTTCGTGTAATTTTTCGATGCGTTTTTTTCCACCGCCTTCATAAATTTTATTTAAGCGTTGTTCCATCTGCGAAATCAGCAAACGCATTTTATCATCGTTTTTATTAAATTCTAAGTCCATGATGTTTTTTTTATAAGAGCATAAATATAGCAAATGAATTGTGTCGTGAAAATTTTTCAAACCAAAATTATTATGAATATTAAGATTCTGTATTTTAACCACATAGATACATAGGTTGTTTATGTAAAAAGAAGGTTTTAGAAGCTTTGTTTTCATATAGTACACTATGTTCAAAAACATGTTTTCTATACGCTACTTATACATTTCATTTACTATGTCTCTATTTGGTTATTTTGGTATAATAGACAAGTTCAAATATTTTATATACATTCGAATCAGAAAAATAATTATTCTTGAAACAATCAGAAATTCAAAATAAAGACCAACAGTTTGTTTGGCATCCCTTTACTCATTTAAAGTATGCTGAAGCACCTATTGAGATAGTAAGAGGAGAAGGGGCTTATTTTTATGATGCAGATGGCAATAAATTACTGGATGGAATTTCATCCTGGTGGGTTAATTTGCACGGACATTGTCATCCTTATATTTCGCAAAAGGTGAGTGAGCAATTACACACCTTAGAGCATGCTATTTTTAGTGCTTTTACTCACGAGCCAGCAGTTAAGTTGGCAGAACGATTAATAGGACATTTGCCCGAAAATCAAGCTAAAATATTTTATTCTGATAATGGTTCTACGGCAGTGGAAGTAGGATTGAAAATGGTATTACAATACTGGCATAATCAAGGAATTAGTAAGAAAAAATTTATTGCTTTTGAAAATGCCTATCATGGAGATACCTTTGGAGGGATGAGTGTGGGAGCAAGAAATGTATTTAATAATGCTTTTGAGAATTTATTATTTGATGTGATTCACATTCCCTTGCCTGATGATGATAATATAGAGCAAATTAAAGAGGTTTTACAGGGTTGGTTTGATAATCACAACGATATCGCCGGTTTTATTTTTGAGCCCTTAGTGCAAGGAGCAGCAGGAATGTTAATGTATGAAGCTAAATACTTAGATGAATTAATTACGTTATGCCGAGAGAATAAAGTGATTTGTATTGCTGATGAAGTGATGACTGGTTTTGGTAGAACAGGGGAGTTTTTTGCAAGTAACTATTTAACTAACAAGCCTGATATTATTTGCTTATCTAAGGGTTTAACGGGTGGCTATATGCCTTTAGGAGTAACCAGTTGTGCCCAATTTATTTACAATTCATGTGTGAGTGACGATAAAACAAAAACTTTTTTTCACGGACATAGCTATACAGCCAATCCCACAGCTTGCTCGGCAGGTTTAGCGAGTTTGGATTTAATGGAAAAAGAAGAAACTTGGAGTCAAATTACGATGATATCGAAGTTAAATCAAGAGTTTGTGCTTAAACATCAAAATCAACCAAAATTAAAGGATGCGAGGAGTAAAGGCACTATTTTGGCTCTTGAGATTAATACCGAAGAACATACTCATTATTTGAATAATTCTTCAGAGAGTATTGCCTCTTATTTTCTTAATAAAGGTATCATTGTGAGGCCTTTAGGTAATATCTTGTACATAATTCCACCATATTGCATTACCGAAACGGAGATAAAACAAGTTTACTCAGTAATGGAGCAATTTTTACTAGAATTATAGGCTTTACGCCTAGGTAAATATTTTGCAAAAAATGTTTGCTTTTACAATAAAAACCCTATTTTTGAGAGCAAATTTAGAACTATAAACACTATCATATGAACATTCACGAGTATCAAGGAAAAAGTATTTTAAAAAGTTTTGGTGTAGCTATTCAAGAAGGAATTGTTGCAGAAACTCCAGAGCAAGCTGTTGCAGCTGCTAAGCAAGTTATGGAAACATATAAATGCGATGGCGTTGTAGTTAAAGCACAAGTTCACGCTGGTGGCCGTGGTAAAGGGGGTGGAGTAAAATTTGCGCCAAATTTAGAGAAAGTAAAAGAAGTAGCAACTAACATTATTGGTATGCAACTAGTTACTCCTCAAACAAGTGCAGAAGGAAAATTAGTAAGTAAAGTATTAGTAGCTCAGGATGTTTATTACCCTGGAGCAACTCCTACTAAAGAATTTTATGTAAGTATTTTATTAAACCGTTCAACTGGTCGTAATATCATTATGTATAGTACTGAAGGTGGAATGGATATTGAAGAAGTAGCAGAAAAAACACCTCATTTAATTTGGAAAGAAGAAATTGATCCTAAAGTTGGATTACGTGATTTCCAATGTCGTAAGGTTGCTTTTAACTTAGGTTTAAGTGGTAACGCCTTTAAAGAAATGACAAAATTCGTAGCAGCATTATACAAAGCTTACGATTCTACTGATTCTTCGATGTTTGAAATTAATCCTGTATTAAAAACTTCTGATGATAAAATTATTGCAGTGGATGCTAAAGTATCTATTGATGATAACGCGCTTTACCGTCATAAGGATATCGAAGCTATGCGTGATGAAATGGAAGAAAATCCAGTTGATGTGCAAGCTCGTAAAGCAGAATTAAACTATGTAAAATTAGATGGTAACGTTGGCTGTATGGTTAACGGTGCTGGTTTAGCAATGGCTACAATGGATATCATTAAATTATCTGGTGGTGAGCCAGCTAACTTCTTAGATGTGGGTGGTACTGCTAATGCTGAACGTGTTGAAAAAGCATTCCATATTATTTTAGGTGATAAAAACGTAAAAGCTATTTTGGTAAATATTTTTGGTGGTATCGTTCGTTGCGACCGTGTGGCGCAAGGTGTTATTGATGCATACAAAAATATGGGTACTATTAATGTTCCAATTATTGTTCGTTTACAAGGAACAAATGCTGTAGAGGCTAAAAAATTAATTGACGAATCAGGCTTAAAAGTTTATTCAGCAATTGAATTACAAGAGGCTGCCGATTTAGTATCTAAATTAATAAGTAAATAATTAAATAGAAATAAATAAATATCATGATGCAACGTAAACATTTTTTAATTGCCCCTTTAGCTGCAAGTTTAATGCTTGTTTCTTGTGGAGGTGATAAAACGGAAGGTGGAGATGAATTATCTGGAGTAGATACTTTAAAGACAGAAACTCAAACCGAACAAATTACCGAAACATTTTTTCAAGTTCCTTCTCCAGGTGAGATGTTGACTTTTATTAAAATGGTTGGAGGCAAGAACAATAAAAATGTATCTTTCTTAAACAGTCCTGATAATCAAAAAAATTATACTGATAATAAATCTAAAGCATTAAACTTTGGTATTTACAGTTGTGATTTAAGCTACTGCAGTATTTTTGAAATCGGTTCTGAAGCATTAAAATATTTTAAAGTTGTAAAACAGCTTGGAGATCAAATTGGTGTATCTTCTGCTATTTCTCCTGAAGTATTAAAACGCCTAGAAGGAAATATCGGAAATCCTGATTCTTTATCTGTTATTACGGATGATGTTTATTTCTCATCTTTCGAATCTTTAGAAGCAAGCAAACAAGGACCAACTTTATCTTTAGTAGTTGCTGGTGGATGGATTGAGAGTTTGCACATTGCTACTAGTTTAGCAAAGTATGATGCTAAAAGCCCTGTAGTTGAGCGTTTAGCAGATCAAAAATACACTTTAGATAACTTAATTGAGTTTTTAAAGAAGTATGAGAGCGATGCAAATGTTGCTGGAGTATTAACTCAATTTACTGAGTTACAAGCTGAATTCAATAAAATTGGCGAAAAAGAGGCTGCTGCAACTGCTGATAAAACAAAACATGTATTAGGAGGAGGAAAAGAACTTGCTATTACTGCAGATCAATACAAGGCTATTGTAGATAAAATCAAAGCGATTAGAAACTCTTATACATTAACGAAATAATTTAAAGGCTATGAAAAAAATATTTTTATCATTATTCATATTAAGCTCAGTGATGTTATTTTCACAAGCTAGTGTATGTGGACAATTTCACCGCAAATATTGCGTAGTTGAAACGAAAGATGGCGGTAAAGCTGGTTGGATGTATAATGCACAATCTAAAAGTGGATTATTTAATCAAGGATCTACTTCTAAAATTCGTTGTGTAATTTACAAAGGAATGGATTACAGAGTAAATGTTTGTTGCGAAACAGCATTAGGAGATAAATTGAATTATAAAATATTTGATGCTCGTACGAGTGAGTTATTATATGATAACGCTACTGCTCAAAACGAACCTATATTTGAATTTCAAAGCACTTCAACTCGTCAGTTAATTATTGAAGTGTCTGTGCCAAATGGTGCAACTTCTGCAGACAAGCATAAGCCAATGGATGCTGCTTGTGTTGGATTACTAATTGAACATAAAGTTACTGATAGACAAGGTTTTTCTCAATACTAGAAAATAGTATAACTTATTTATAAAAAAAACCATCAGTTAAGAGCTGATGGTTTTTTTTTTGCTTTTATTTTTTTGAATGAAATCTTATTGTAAACTACAATCTGTATTGTAATCATAGCTATATGTAGCGCAATCCGAGCTTGCTTTTGCTCTTGCCATAGCTTTTACGCTGTGCGTAGAAGTAGTAATAACGTATGTTTGTGAATTGTAATCCCAAGTTGATGTAGTGCACTCACAGGTGTAATTTTTGCAGCTACCAAGCAAAGCCACTGCTGCAAATGCTGAAAGTAAAATTTTAATTTTCATGATATAAAGTGTTAATAGTTTTTCATATATCAAATATACAATTTGTTGTATTTATTTTCAAATACTGACAGTTAGATTGTATACATCAGTTTTTTTGAAAATGTATTTGATGTGGAGGTAATTGAAGATTACACTAGTAGTAGTAAAAATCCTTGGTGCGTTTATATAATGGAAGAATCCATCCAAATCTAAAGCCCATTAACATATCAAATCGCTTATCGGTGTCTTTTAAGCCAGTGTCATAATTAAATCCTCTTAAGCTTTGGGTAAAGCCTTCGTAAAATTCAAATCCAAAATAACAGTTTGCTAAACGATTATTACTAATATATTTATAGCCTATAAATTGCGATAAGGCAAAACCTCCGCTTAAACGATCGTACCCTTTTTTTAAATCTCCTTTCACAGCAGCAATTTTTTGGTTAGCATCATACAATTTTACTTTGTGTTGCATCCATCCAGCACCCAAGGTAAAAAATACACCCGAATTAGGATTGTTTCCCCATTTAGAAATCAAATAGCCAACATTGGCATGAATGTTCCAGCCGCGTTCTGTTAAACGTAAATCAGCAGGGTATCCTTCATTATCAATAATAAAACCGTCTTCGGTACGCATGGATGCTACCACATCTTCTTTTACATTTTTCCCAAAAAAGTAGCTGCCTTCTAAGCCAATTAAAATATTATGTTTTGTTTTCCAATCAAACGTTGCCCCAGCACTTAAATTTTCACTAAAGCGTTTTTCTAAGTCGTATTTTGGTATTTGGCCACTAAAATGTAAACCAACCATTAAAATTCGAAAACTTGAATCTTTTACCGATTGCGCTTGTGTTTGTAATTGCATGACAATACATAAGCAGATAATAATGTAAACTTTATTTTTCATGAAATATAATATCCAACAATCGGGGAATTGTTGCTTCAAATTTATGGCATATATTTTACAAAACCTATATAAAAGCAAAGCGTTTACCTCAAAAAAAGACAATAAAAAAAGACCGAATAAATCGGTCTTTTTAATTTATAAATAGTGCTTATTAAGCAGTAATTCCTTTTAAAACAGCAGCCATTGTTTTACCAATTGCAGCCGGACTGTCAACTACATGAATACCACACTCACGCATAATGTCCATTTTAGCTTGTGCTGTATCATCATGTCCACCAACAATAGCACCAGCGTGACCCATAGTACGGCCTTTTGGAGCTGTTTGCCCAGCGATGAAACCAACTACTGGTTTTTTGTTACCATTAGCTTTAATCCAACGAGCAGCATCTGCTTCGTAGCTTCCACCAATTTCACCAATCATGACGATAGCATCAGTTTCAGGATCATTCATTAATAATTCAACGGCATCGCGAGTTGGTGTTCCAATAATTGGATCGCCACCAATACCAATAGCTGTACTTACTCCTAAACCAGCTTTAGCAACTTGGTCAGCAGCTTCGTAAGTTAAAGTACCTGATTTAGATACAATACCAATACGTCCTTTTTTGAATACAAATCCTGGCATAATACCAACTTTTGCTTCACCAGCTGTAATTACACCTGGGCAGTTAGGGCCAATTAAACGTACATTTTTTCCTTTAATATATTCTTTAGTAGCAATCATGTCTTTCACAGGAATGCCTTCTGTAATACAAATTATTACTTTAATGCCTGCGTCAGCAGATTCCATAATAGCATCAGCAGCAAAAGCAGCTGGTACAAAAATGATAGAAACATCAGCACCTGCTTTTTCAACAGCATCTTTTACTGTATTAAAAACTGGTCTGTCTAAGTGAGTTGTACCACCTTTACCTGGAGTTACACCACCAACTACATTAGTTCCGTATTCAATCATTTGTGTAGCATGAAAAGTTCCCTCTCCACCTGTGAAACCTTGAACTATTACTTTTGAATTTTTTCCGACTAAAACGCCCATATTATTTTAATTTATTATTTAGATACTAGTTGTTTTGTTTTTAATTGATGCGCTAATTTAAACATAAATCCTTATTTTTTGATAAGATTTTATCATTTTATTCCTCTAAACTTGTTTTTATCTGGTTTTGTGCGTTTTAGCCTTCCAATCCATTAAAAATACAGACTTATTTCTCTCTAGGTAAGGCTTTTTGCTTCGCAAAAAAGGATTTATAAATTGGCATTACCGCAAAAATAAATACACTAATTCCTATCACCTGAGAAACGGCAATCACGTTGAGGTATTCTCGTCTTACGATATCACAATGAGCTACCTCAATTGGATTATTATAATCGGCATAACATTTTAACCAATCAAAAACTTCATGAAAATATACGCAAAACACTAATGGTGCAATTGGTAAACTAAAGTAAAATAAATTTGATGCTACTACACCAATAACACTGTAAACGTTTTTCTTAGAGTAATAATTAATACTCATTACCCCAACAACCACCCAAGTGATAAGTGATAATGTGAAAAATACATTTTCTGATTTGAAACCTATCGCAATAGAAATAATGCCAATAATAATGGATAATAAAATAAAGCTCACAATGGTTACTAAAAAATGCTGCCATCTATTATTACGAAATAGAATAACTAATAATCCAACATAAAAAGAAAAGTAGAATAGAAAAATTAAATAGCTATCCTTTAATAAAAAGTGAGTTGCAAATTTAGCTTCGTAAATATTATACATGTAAGGCGTTGCATCTTCATAAGGTAAATATTTAAGATCTGATAATTTATCGTCGGTATTTAAATTATTGGCTTCTGGAAAATAAGTAGTACAAATTTTTTCGTAATGATTATAATTACTTAAATAGTCTTGGATTTTATAGGCGTTTAAATTTCGGTTATAATTATACTTGCCTTCGTAAATTTTTAAAACATTAAAATAGTTGCTAATGGCATTTAATTTTTGAGTATCTGATAAATGAAGTTTGTATTCATTTTCTACTTTTAGCTCATTGTAAAATGCCTGATTAAATTCGCTGGAGGAAATGGATAATGAAGATCCAAAAAAGAAATTTCTAAAATCGTAATTATAGTTACTGGCTTCGTTGGGAGAAAAATGAACAAAACTCTTGTACTTATTTAAATCGTACACCAAACGTTGTTCTCCAAATTCATCTGTATCTCTTTTAAGATGATCAATGTTTACGACATCATGAATATTGTATCCGCAGTATTGATAATTAGTTAAATCACTATTAACGTATTTATGACCAAGATTTAAATCATTGTATTGTTTTGCTAAAGCTTCATCGGTAAAGGTATTCCCTAATCTTGTATTAACCCTCACTTGCATTGGATAAGAAAACGACATTAATAAATTAATACCTACGATTAAAACAGCTAATAATTTAACGTCATCCCAAATGGTAAATTTTCCAAAATGGTCTTCGTTATTATAAATGGTGAGGTAATACATCCACACACAAAATAAAATAACTCCTAAAACAGCAAATACAAATATCCAAATTCCGGTAACGTTGCTTGGATTATAGGAAGCGATATCAATTGGTAAAATACAACCTATGGCATAACTAATTAGCCACATCAAAACACTGAAGTAGGCGATGTAGTGTATTTTAATGATGTACCAAAATGGATAATTAAGTACAAGGGTTTTATCAAGGTTTTTGATAAATGAGGGTACTAAAAACTTTAACATAGGATTTAGGTTTTAAATGTCTTTTTGAAATAACTGACGCGTTGATTTTGAAATATCTCTAAAATAATTAATGGGTAAATTTTGAGCCGTAATCACTTTTAAGAGTTGAATAGCATCTACTGATAAAGGCGTATTAATAATAAGCACCGTACCCGAATCTATTATTTTAATGTCACCCAAAGTACTTAAGTGACGTTGTAAATCGCTGATATTAAAATTACCACCTATTTCAAAAGCATTATTGGTTCTATCAGCCGCAAAGGATTGTTGTTCGCCACTATAAATAGTTTTGCCTTGTTTTATAAATACAATGTTTTTGCAATTACGTTCTAACTCATGCAATTGTTGCGAACTTAAAATAACGCCCATGGGATGTTTACTCGATTGAGATAAGTACTTTAAGTCTTGCAATAATAATTGTTGCGCGTTGATATCTAAATTTGCTAAAGGCTCATCTAATACTAATAAACGCGGACGCATCATTAAGGCTTTTGCTAATTCAAAACGTAATCGGTAGCCGCTAGATATTTCGGTCCATTTTAAATTTCGAAATTGATATAAGCCTAAGCGGTGTAAAATATAGTTGACATGATCTTCGTTTTCGGCACCAACAATTCCTTTAATAGTGCAAAAGAAATGAAGGTTATCAATTAAGGTTCCGTACCATCTATCGGGACGTTGAGGGATGTATGCAATTTTTCCTTTTGTTTCGTACCAGTTTGTTTCTTCGTTTCCAAAGTAAGCAGCATGCCCACTTGTAGGCGCTAATTCTCCGGCCATTAAACGGAGCAGGGTAGTTTTACCATTTCCATTTTCACCAACCACTGCCGTTAGTTCGCCCAATTTAATGCTTAACGAAACAGGATGTAATTTAAATTGTCGTGAACCGCTGTTATATTCTTTACATAAATCATCAGCGGTATACACAATGTTGTTTGCTTCCTCTTCTCTGCTTTCAGGAATGGGAAGTTGTTTTACTTTTTGCAACCATTGTTCGCATAACTGCTGTAAAACTTGCGCATCCACTTCTTGATTTTGGGCTTGCTGCAAATAGCGATTTCTGATATCAAAACTCAAGGTTTTGATATCAGTATGTTGATCTACGTTATAATCGTATAAGAAATCGAGCATACGACGAGATGCCAAACTATAATCGGCATGAAGTACACTGTTTGAGATTTCGTTGAGGTATTCGCTGTAGGATACAAACATAGAGTTGTTTTTTTGTTGTAAGAATTTAGAACAGGAAATGAATTAGGACTTTTGTTGTAACGAATTTAGGGAAAAATTATTGGGCTATTTTTAAAATAGCTTTAAGTTAATTCACAATTTATGATAAAAACATAGAACAGTTTATTACTTTTTGCTTCTTTGTCTCCCATACAAAGGAGTACCTTCTTTTTGCGGATCAAAAAGAAGCAAAAACTCTTTGTCAAAACGATAGCCCCGCGCTCTTCTAATTTTTAAGTTTCGTTCTTGAAAGAGAACTAAAGCTCTTTCAAACTCAACTAAAAAAATTAAAATTCACACCTCGTCGCCGTCGCGTTTTGACTTGCCTGCCCTCTGCTCCGATTATTGTTTTATTTGTAAATCATTCTTAAGCCATTTAATTTCCGGATGACTTAACAGCTCTAATGATGAGACTATGATTTTGTGCAGCAATAGCTGTAAAAACAACGTAGGGCAAGCATGCGCAAGAGGGTTGTTTTTATCAGTGGTTTGGATGTAGCTTCAGCGGAATCCAAAATTGCCTTCCGCAAAATCATAAGCTTTTTGTTTACTTTTTGGCTGCAAAAAGTAATAAACTGCTCTAAGATTTTTAAATTAAAGGTTCTCAACTGTCTTCTTCGAATGTCTCCTTCGATTCCGCTCAGGATGACAATGCTCAGGAGGACAGCTCGAACTGACAGTTTTTTCAATAGCTTTTTAAATCAAGGTAATTCTAAATTTACTATATTAGCACTATGGCAAATTACACCTTAAATAACGATACCATTGCGGCATTAGCAACTCCTCACGGACCAGGCGCTATTGCCGTGATTAGATTAAGTGGCGAAAAAGCCATTGCCATTGTTGAGAAAGTTTTTTACACTAAATCTTTAAAACATAAAGCACTAGCTATTAAAGCCACTCATACCGCTCATTTTGGATTAATCATCGAAAATGAGGTGATTATTGATGAAGTATTAGTCACTATTTTCAAAGCACCAAATACTTATACAGGCGAAGAAATTGTGGAGGTATCGTGCCATGGTTCGCAATTTATCCAACAACAATTATTACAGATATTTTTTAAGCATGGCGCACGCCCAGCGCAAGCCGGCGAATATACGCTAAGAGCTTTTTTAAATGGTAAATTAGATTTAAGTCAGGCTGAAGCCGTGGCTGATTTAATTGCCAGTAATTCGGCAACGTCGCACCAAGTAGCTATGCAACACATGCGCGGTGGTTTTAGTAATAAGATTGCGGTGTTGAGAGAGAATTTATTAAACTTTGCTTCTTTAATAGAACTAGAATTAGATTTTAGTGAAGAGGATGTTGAGTTTGCTGATAGAACAGATTTAAAAAAATTAATCAATACTATTTTATCCATCATCGAAAAACTGATTTCGAGTTTTGAAGTGGGCAACGTCATTAAAAATGGAATTCCAGTTGCTATTGTTGGTAAGCCTAACGCAGGAAAATCAACTTTACTCAATGTATTGCTAGATGATGATAGAGCTATTGTTAGCGAAATTGCAGGTACTACCAGAGATACCATTGAAGAAGAATTAATTATTGATGGTGTTTTATTTAGATTTATTGATACAGCAGGTATCAGAACCACTACTGATATTATTGAGCAGATAGGCGTGAACAAAGCGTTTGAAGTGATTAAAAAATCGGCTATTGTGATTTACTTATTTGACACCCATGAGTTGAGTAGGGGAGATTTAGAATTGGAAATGAGTGTAGTGAAGGATCATATTGGTACGTCGCAATTATTAGTAGTAGGTAATAAAATTGACTTTGAAGTATTAGAGGATTTAAAAAAAGAGTTTGCTGATGTGCCAAACATTTTATTTATCTCAGCCAAAGAACAAAGCAACATCAAACAATTAAAAGATACTTTAGTAAGTTTATTTGATACACGCACCGTTAACACAACTGATACCATCGTCACTAATTCGCGCCACGTGAGTTCGTTAAATAATGCACAAGCGGCCTTAATAAAAGTAAACGAAGGCTTAAGCACAAATATTCAAAGTGATTTCTTAGCATTGGATATCCGTTATGCTTTAGAAGCTTTGGGCGAAATTACAGGACAGGTTACTAATGATGACTTGCTTGGAAATATTTTCTCAAAGTTTTGTATCGGAAAGTAATTATCTTTCTTATGATTTCCTTCCCCTTGCTATTGTTGAAAAGTAGCTAATCTTCTTTCTTTTTTTTGTTGCCCAAAAACTCTTTTTAGCGTATTTTTGTTGCCATAATGATGCCTTAGTTTATTGCCTACACGTTTGGGCAACAAATTTTAGAGTATTGGCGAAATGATGTCACACATAGTCACACCATGTCGCAATAAGGCACTAAAAGACATAAATGAGTAGTAACATTAAAATAGTTAGAAAGTGTGAGTTTTGCAGTAATGAATTTACTGCTAAAACTTTGCAAACTCGCTATTGCTCTCACGTATGTAATAGCCGTCATTACAAAGCTTTAAAAAGAGAAGAGAAGATTGAAGTTGCAATCAAAAAAAGTACCGAACCACAAACTTACGATGCAACAATAAACATCAAAGAATTTTTGAGCATTGATGAAACGGCTATGTTAATTGGCGCAAGTCGCAGAACAATTCAAAGACTTATTTCCGACGGAAAATTAAAAGCTTCAAAGCTTGGAAGCAGAAGCATTATAAAGCGTAAAGAAATTGATAATCTATTAAAATAAATAAAGATGAATGTAACATTAAGGCAACGCAAAAAGGGTAATAACATAAGTTTGTACTTAGATTATTACAGTAATGGTAAACGTCAATATGAATATCTTAAACTTTATTTAAAGGTTGCTGAAAAAGGCACACCATTAACTGCAAAAGAAAAAACTGAAAATAAAAGTAATTTAGCCTTGGCTGAAACTATTAGAAGTAAACGCCACGTTGAAATAAAAAACGGCATTTACGGCTTTAGCGATAGCGGTAAAATGAAAGGCAGTTTTATTAATTATATTGATTATTTAGCAGATAAACGTAAGGATAGTGCAGGGAATTACGGCAACTGGGATAGTGCTTTAAAACACCTTAAAAAGTTTTCAAATAATCAAGACATATCTTTTAATCAAATTGATAAAAAATGGTTAGAAAGCTTTAAAGAGTATTTACAAAAGACTGCTAAAACTCCTGCTAAAAAGGCACTTTCTCAAAATTCACAATGCTCTTATTTTAACAAAATTAGAGCCGCATTAAAAGAAGCATTAAAAGAAGAGATCATACAACGTAATCCTGCGGATACGGTTGATGGGATAAAACAAGGAGAACCTGAAAGAGAGTTTTTAACTTACGATGAATTAATCGCTATGTCAAAAGCAACTTGTGAAATCGAAATATTGAAAAAAGCTTTTTTATTTAGTGCTTTAACCGGTTTACGTTGGTCTGACATTAATAAATTAACATGGTCAGAAATTCAACATTCAAAAGAAATTGGTAATTACATTCGTTTCACTCAAAAGAAAACAAAAGGCTCAGAAACATTGCCATTTAATGAAGATGCTTTAAAGTTATTAGGCGAACGAACCGGATTGAAAGAAAGAGTTTTTGAAGGTTTAAAATACAGTGCTTGGCACAATATAAAATTACAACAATGGGCCATGAAAGCAGGCATTTCAAAAACAATTACCTTTCATTGCGCCAGGCACACTTATGCAACTTTGCAATTAACTTTAGGCACAGATATTTATACCGTTTCAAAATTATTAGGGCATAAAGATTTGAAAACAACACAGATTTATGCTAAAGTAATTGATGAAAGAAAAACACTTGCAGCTACCAAAATAAAATTGGATATTTAGTTTTTGCCATCGTATGGGACAATTAACTGAATATGAAATAAAAATACTTACACTTATTGCAGAAACAATAGGATATAAGATATATGGTATTGAAGATGGAGCAAAAGAAAAAGATAAATTAGCCTATAGCACTTGCTTAGACGACAAAGAGAAAACTAAATACACAAAACAAGCTATAAAAAAACTTCAAGCACGTTTTAAAAACTGTGTTCCGGAAGTTGCGCCTTATATTACAGCTTTTATAAACGTCCATCCTTCCGATAATAGTTCTTATGATGAAAGAAAAGAAACTATTATTAGGAACTTCTTTCTACACGAATATTCAGCTGTTATAGAATTATTAGCAGAATTAAAGCCTAAGGATATTGAAGATGCAATTACAATAGATATAGAACATTATATTCATTATTTAGGTTTAAATACAATAGCACTCGAAGATTTCATTCAACAATTTGCAAATGCAGAGAGATACATTGGAATGCTTTCTATTCTTACTCACAAAAAAGACATTTCAAACGAAACACTATCGAAACTTGAAAAAGATATTTCATTAATTATTTCCAATGCTCAAGCAATTACACCTGATTCAATTAAAGCACAGTTAGAGCCATTAATCAATTCAAATAAAGATTTAGAGGTAATTGATAAAGCTGTTAAAAAAGTCACAAGTAAAAGTTATAATGAATTTCGTAAGCTTGGAGATTCATTGTATAATAACCTTGATGAATTAAAAAAATTATCACACGAAAATTATTTAATTGGTTTCACTTCAGTTTATGAAAAGCTGAAAAAATTTTTAAATCAAGATGATTTTATTGACAGTGAAGACTCATTAAATGATTTATACGATGAAAGGCAGAAGGATCCTTTTTACTATGGATTTTTAAGTATTAGAAGAATGGCATTTAATGGAGTTTTAAAAGGTATTTTGGACGAACTTTTAATTGAACGGTTAAATGATTTTGATGCCGCTTTTAATTTGCCATCAAGTTTTAATGAAACTAAAAATTATATCCAAAAAGGATTATATGAAATGGAATTAATGATGGATGGCAAAATCATTAAAATGAAATATTATAACATTCCAAGAGCTTTAGAAAAATTTAATTCATTAAGATATAAATATGAAAACAATCCAAAAGAAGCTCTAGGGTTACTTGAAAAATATTATACAATAATTACAAGTATAGATTACAAAATTGATAAAGGAGATTTTGATAACACAGATGCTTATTCGAATGAAACATTTGCGAAGTTTAGCAATGATATACATGCTCTTGCATGGAATATCTTTAATTTATTTACCCAAGAAGAAATTGATGCAACTGAACCTAAAGATGAAAAAGTATTAGATATTTTAAATCCTTCAAATGTTCCAACATTAGAGCCAGTTCAAGTAATTAAAACTAAAAAAGAAACTTCAATACACATCGCTTTTACTTATTCTAAGAAACTTCCAAAAGACCAAAATAACCTTACAGAATTTAGAAAGAGCTTAATAGAAGGTGGTTTTATTGATAAATCAACAAAACTCACAGACTTCAAAAAGTTATTCAGAAACGAGTTACCTGATAATCTTATAATTTGGTTGGGTGGTATTTCTGAACTTTACTACTTAATTAAAACATTGCACAACGATAAAAAACTTATTGATAATACAGGCAAAGAGGTTTGGAAAATAACATCAAATTGCTTTATTGATACCAATGGAAACCAATTTGATTGGGCAAAATTCAGAGGACAAAAAATCCCTGTAAGTAGTAAAAAACTAGATAAAATTATTTCGGTTTTATAAACTACACACTCTACACATCTTCTTTTTATCCAAATAAAAGCTATCTCTCGAAAGCTAAAAGTAAACTTTGTAAACATCAGTAAATACTAATGTTTTTACAATACTCTACACTCTGCGGTTCGCTCTGCACTGCGCTACATTTTACTTTTTCAGCCTTATTAGCTTGTAGTTTTACATCGTTATAACAGACAAAATATAGTCTTGCAAGACTCATTTATTAACCTTAAAAACTTAAACAAAATGAGCAACGATGAAAAAATAATACAAATGCTTTCGAGCATCGAGCAAAAGTTAAATGAACAAACTTTATTAAAAAAGGATGTTTTAAACCTAAATGAAGCTTGCGCTTATTTAGATATTAGTGCCAGTCATTTATACAAACTGACAAGTGCAAAAACTATCCCACATTTTTGCCCACAAGGCAAAAAATTGTATTTCAAACGCATTGAGTTGGATGACTGGTTACAACGCAACCGTCAAACATCAAACGATGAAATGGAAAAAGCAGCTACTGATTATATCATTCGTAATAGACGTAAATAATTATGAAATGGGTAACAGAAGAGCAACACCAAGCCATATTAGAAAGGCTAGTTGCGGTAGAAAAACAAATTGCAAAACAACATGCTGTTGATTTTTTAGATAATCAACAATTCATTCAGGTAATGAATATTAGTAAACGATTAGCCCAACGGTGGCGTGATGCAGGGCTTATAGCCCACAGTATGGTAGGTAATAAAATCTACTATCAAATTAAGGATATAAAACTAATGCTATCAGCAAACCACCGTAAAGCTAAAAACTACTAAGATGAAAAATATAAGCATATTCAAAAACTACTCAACCTTAGTAGAAGATAAAAATATTGATGAAATCATCAATGAAATCAAAGAAGGTAAATTTAAAACAGAAGTTGAAAGCATTCGCCAACTTTATGCCTCTGGCAATAAGGACGAAGCCGACACTAAGAAAAAACAGCTGTTAGGTTTCACGCCTTCGGCGACTTTTAAAACACTTCGCAAGGCACACCTTGCGGGTGTTTACTCAAAGTTTGTGATATTGGATATTGATAAATTAACGGATTCAGAATTAGCACGAGTTTGCAAGTTAGCAATCATTGCACCATATACTTATTGTTGTTTTGTAAGTCCAAGTGGCAACGGCCTTAAAATTTTAATACAAGTTGATTCAGAATTAGAGCATCATTTATTGGCATACAATCAAGTAGCAGAGTATTACGAACAAGCTTTAGAAATTGACTTAGACCGTTCAGGCAAAGACGTTTCACGCCTTTGTTTTTACTCATACGACTCTCAATTATTTCATAATACTGAAAGTTTTATTTTCAATGTAAATAAAGAATATGTTTTAAATGTAGAACCAATCATTGAAACAAAAGAAGCCTTAACGGCATCAACAAAAGAAGTTGTTTCAGAAGATACTTTGTTTCAAAAAGCTGTTGATTTTACAAATAACAAATCCACTTATTCAGAAGGCAATCGCAATAACTTCATTCATTTATTAGCCTGTAATTGCAATCGTTTAGGAATAAACGAAGCAGAGGCAGAAAACTTAATTAAAAATCAATACGATTTGGATAAAAAAGAAATCGAAGCATCGCTTCGTGGTGTGTATCAAAATAATTTACATGAGTTTGCAAAGTATGCAAACCTTACAAATCATACAATGAAAAAAGAAAACGATGAAGAAGAATTTCTAAAATCAACGCCTGCAATACCGCAATCGGTTTATGACACACTACCCGAAGTTTTAAAAGAAGGATCAAATGCTTTTGAAACACCTCGCGAAAGAGATACATTCCTTACAGGCGCATTAGCAATCCTTTCAGGTTGCTTGCCAAAAGTAACTGGCGTGTATGGTCAACGTACCGTTTACCCTCACTTATTCGTGTTTATTTTAGCTCCAGCAGCTAGTGGCAAAGGCGCTTTGCAATCTTCAAAAGCATTAGCTGATAAATACCACGAACGCACTAAAGAGGAAAGTTTAAAGGCTAAAAAAGAATACGATGCCGAAATGCGTGAATATAAAAAACGTCATTCAGGTAAAAATGCTTCGCTAATGGCAGATGAAGAGCCACCAGAAGAGCCACCATTTCAAGTAGTGTTTATTCCTGCTAACACAAGTAATGCAAAAATATACGGACACCTTGGCTGTAATAATGGCGGTGGTATTATTTGCGAAACAGAAGCAGATACTTTAGGTGATGTATTTAAACAAGATTGGGGTTCGTATTCCGATATGCTTCGTAAAGCATTTCATCACGAACGTTTATCAGTAAGCCGTAAAACCAATAACGAATACATTGAAGTAAATAACCCACGTTTAGCAGTGGCTTTATCCGGCACACCAAAACAAGTTTTTAACATTATTTCTTCTGCCGAAGATGGTTTATTTAGTCGCTTTGTATTTTATACTTTCAAAACAGAATCTAAATGGCGCAGTCCTTCGCCTTATGATTCAACAATAAATTTAACAGATCATTTTAGTGCGCTAAGTGTAAAAGTTTTAGAAATGGTTGACTTCTTAAATAAAACACCCACCGAAATAAATTTAACTAAAGAACAATGGGATAGGTTTAATCCAATTTTCGAGAAGTATTTGTTTAATATAAACGCTTTTGTGAGCGAAGATGCAGAAAGTGTAGTTAAACGATTAGGCTTAATTTTATACCGTTTCTGTATGATTTTCACAACACTTCGTAAGTTCGAAAATGGAGAAGATACTTTAAAAATGATTTGTACTGATTCAGATTTTAATAGTGCGGTAGCTTTGGTAGATGTATTTTTACAGCACAGTATTTTAATGTTTAATAATTTACCAAAACAAGAGGGTGCTGTTGCTCCAGTAATAAAAAACACAAATAAAAAGCAATTATTAGAAGCCTTGCCAAATGAGTTTAAAAGAGCAGAAGCCATTGAATTAGGAGCTAAATACAAAATGAAACCTCGCACCTGCGATTTGTTTTTAGCCGACCTTTTAACTAACAATTATTTAACTCAACCAATGTCAGGGGTTTACCAAAAAGTAGCATAGTTTGTATAGTTTGCAATCTTTGCAATTATCTTAAAAATGTGTATTATATTTAGCCTACAAAAATTTCTATAGTAAATATGTCCATATTTCAAAAATCGATAGTTAAAAAGCATTTAAGTTCCGAAAACCAAGAAGTGCTTAAAACAAAATGGAATCTATTTACTTCATATTTCCATAATGCTACTATTCAAGAAAATATTCATAATTCAAAAGAAGAGCAGTTTCAAGAAGGTTTTTTAAGAGAACTGTTTGTTAAGGTTTTAGGTTATACTTTAAATCCTGAACCAAATTTTAACTTAACTACAGAGTATAAAAACATTAAGGATAGCAAAAAGGCAGATGGTGCAATTATCATTAATAACATTGTAACGGCTGTAATCGAATTAAAAGGCACAGGAACAACCGATTTAGGGAAGGTTGAAAGTCAGGCATTTAATTATAAAAACAATCAACATCAATGCGTTTATGTAATTACGTCTAATTTCGAAAAGCTTCGCTTTTATATTGATAATGCAATAGAACACATAGAGTTCAATTTATTCAAACTTACCGAAGAAGAATTTCAGTTGCTCTATTTATGCTTAGCTTTTAAGAACATCGAAAACAATGTTCCAAAAAACATAAAAGACGAATCGGTAAGCCAAGAAGATGTAATTACTAAAAAACTGTATAACGATTACTCTTTATTTAAAAGAGAATTGCATCATAATTTAGTGGCTTTAAATCCTGGCAACGATCCGCTGGAGTTGTTTCAGAAATCACAAAAATTATTAGACCGTTTTTTATTTATATTTTTTGCTGAAGACCGTGGTTTATTACCAACCAATTTAATTTTCAGAATTAACAAAGAGTGGCAACAGTTAAGAGAAATGCGTATTGATGTTTCTTTATACGACCGTTACAAAATATATTTCAGTGATTTAAATGTAGGTGCAAAAGTCTCCTTACCTGCCTTTAGCCAAACGGCATCTAATAAAAAAGATGAATTTCAAATTTACGCATACAATGGTGGTTTATTTAAAGAAGATGATGAATTAAATACACTAAAAATTGATGATGCGTTATTGTTTAAACATACCGAAAAATTAAGTAATTACGATTTTGCCAGTGAAGTTGATGTAAACATATTAGGTCATATTTTCGAAAACTCATTAAATGAGTTAGATGAAATAAAGGCACAATTAGAAGGGCAAGAAATTGATAAAACAAAAACTAAGCGTAAAAAAGATGGCGTTTTTTATACACCAAAATACATAACCAAATACATTGTAGATAATACCGTTGGTAAATTATGTAATGATAAAAAGGTTGAGTTTAAAATTATTGAAGAAGAGTATATTACAGATAAAAAACGCAACAAAACAACAATACAAAACTTAGCCACTAAATTAACCGACTATCGTAACTGGTTATTACAAATCACAATTTGCGACCCTGCTTGCGGTTCTGGTGCATTTTTAAATCAAGCTTTAGATTTTTTAATTAACGAACATAAATATATTGATGAGTTACAGGCAAAACTTTTTGGTGATGCTTTAGTAATGAGCGATGTAGAGCAAAGCATTTTAGAAAACAACATATTTGGTGTAGATATTAACGAAGAAAGTGTTGAGATTGCCAAGTTATCTTTATGGCTTCGTACAGCTCAACCTAATCGGAAATTAAACGATTTAAACAGCAATATTAAATGTGGTAATTCATTAGTTGATGATATTACAGTGGCAGGTGATAAAGCTTTTAATTGGAATAACTCTTTTAAAGAAGTTTTTGAAAAAGGTGGTTTTGATGTTGTTATAGGAAATCCACCATATGTAAGAGCAGAGAATATTGATAAAAAACAAAGAGAATATTTTATTTCTAAACACTCAAAGTATTCTAAGACATTTGGCAGATTTGACCTTTATATTGTATTCAATGAATTAGGAATGCAGATTTTAAAGCCAAATGGTATTTTATCTTATATCTTTCCTTCTTCTTTTTTTAATCAAAATTACTCTTCGCTGCAAAGAGATTGGTTATTAAATGAAGTCAATTTAACAGAGATAGTTGATTTATCAAATATTGATGTTTTCAAAGGTGTTGCCGTTGAAACAGCAATTATAATTGTAAAGAATGAACCGAAAAGTGATTTCTTATTCAGTTATAAACCATCTAATGAAACTGAATTTATACAAAATAAAAAAGAGATAATCAAAAAAGAAATCTTCAATAATTTACCAAACAAAACTTTTAGGGCAGATTTAGATGAAATTACAATTAGTTTAATTTTAAAAATTAGAGAAACATCAAATATAGTTGATGACTTTTGTTATACAGTAATAGGTGCGGTTCCCCATAATTCTACAACCGGCGCTTCAAAAGATAGATTAATAAGTCTTAACTGCGATAAACCTAGTTGTAAAAAATATTTGGAAGGAAAAAATGTAAATAGATATTCTATTAATTGGGACAAGCGTTATATCGATTACATTCCAGAGGAAATGCATCGTCCAAAATTCCCTGAGTTATTTGAAAATGAAAAGGTGTTAGTTCGTAATATTTCAACAACTGAGGGTATTTTAGCAACATACGATAATGATTTTTACTATGTAAACGACACAATGAGTGTTTTAATTTTATGGGAAAAATTAATTAACGTAAATCAAAAGGGAGTTAAAGCTACCGAAGAACAAATTAATCATTCCAAGTATGTTGATTTAAAATATTTAATTGCGTTAATAAATTCAAGGTTAATAAATTATTATTACAAGAAAGTACTGAGCAGCAATTTGCACGTTTATCCTGAAGCTATTAGGAACTTACCTATAAGAACTTGTAATAAAGAAACTCAGCGAACATATATTTTAAATGTAGATAGTATTATTGAACTGAAAAAACAGTTATACAATTTGTCACATAAATTTCAAGGGATGCTGCTACGCAAGTTTAATCTCATTGAAGTCCCAAAAAAAATCGAAGACTTTTATTTATATTCTTATTCAGACCTTATTAAAGAGTTAGCTAAAAAGAAAATTAAGTTGTCATTATCTGATGAAAGTGAATGGGAAGAGTATTTTAATACAGAATCAAAAAAAGCATTAGAACTAAAATCAAAAATTGATGCTACTGATAAAGAAATAGACCAAATGGTTTATAAGCTATATAATTTAACGTTGGAGGAAATAGCAATTATAGAAAAGAATTAGTATTCAAAGATTTAATTAAACAGGAAAATATAATTATGGGAATTTATAGTGATTATTTGGACAAAAAAATGAGTTTCGAGCAACTTAATATCGAAAGAAAAAATCAATTAAAAAAAATTGCTGCATTAAGAGGCAATAGAGATATTGTTGTTTATGCAAGTGATATTACTAATAGAGTAAATTCCCCCGTATCAATTGATTATTCAGACGTATTGCCGTTTCAAGACCAAGTTTCTAACTTAAAAGGAAATTCGATTGATATAATTTTAGAAACGCCTGGAGGCATTGCCGAAGTAGTTGAAGATATAGTTAAATTATTACGTTCAAAATATGAACATATTGGAGTTATAATTCCAGGTACTGCAAAAAGTGCTGGTACAATTTTTTCAATGGCAGCTGATGAAATATTAATGGGAACAACATCTTCATTAGGTCCAATTGATGCTCAAATCTTCAATAACAATAAAAGGTATTCAGCAGATGCTTTTTTAGAAGGATTAGAAAAAATTAAAGTTGAAGTAACAGCCTCAGGAAGATTAAATCCGGCGTATATACCCATTCTTCAAAATATATCTCCGGGTGAGATTCAACATTGTGAAAATGCTCAAAATTTCTCTAAAACATTAGTTACACAATGGCTTTCTGAATATAAATTTAAGTACTGGGAAAACCATAGTTCAACTGGAAAACCTGTTACTGTAGATGAGAAAAAAGCTCAAGCAAAAAAAATAGCAGACCAATTATGTAAACATTCTGACTGGTTAACACATGGTCGTTCAATACAAATTCCCGATTTAACAAAAATGGGATTGAAAATTGTTGACTATACACAAAGTAAGGATCTTGATGAAGCAATTACAAGATATTACACCCTTTTAAAAATGACATTAGAGTCCACTAATCTTTATAAGATATTTGAAACTACTGAGACACAGATTATGCGGTTTGCAGCTGGCAATGTTCCTGCTCAACAAGCTAATAATGCCGTTAACAACGTGATAGTTGACTTTGAATGCCCGAAATGTCGAACTAAACATGCTATGCAAGCGAAACTAAGCAAAGACGCGCTTACAGATGTTAACAAGGTTCTGTTCCCAAAAAATAACATTTTTGTTTGCCCAGTATGTCAAAATAATAATAACTTAGCGCAACTTAGATTACAAATTGAAGCTCAAACAGGAAAAAAAGTAATAGATTAATTATTATGGAAAATACTAATAACAATTCATCAATAGAGCGTTTCAATATTTTATTTGAAAAGCTTGAAGAAGCTAAAACTGAACAACAGCAAGTATTTAATATAAATACTAAAGAATTAACTGAAACATACAATACAATCGCACTTTTCAAAGAATTTCAAGAAAGTATTGTATTACCAAGTTATTCTACCTTTACAAGGTCATAATATTTCCTAAGAAAAGAATCAATATAAAAAGGGGCTTGTAAGCCCCTTTTATTTTACCTCTTAGTACCAAAGTTTTTTAATGTTTTTTCTAGTTCATTAAATTTTTGGGTTACTTTTTGGAGTTGTCGCTTTGCATTTCCATTAGTATCAATTAATTGTATTTCAACTAAACAGTTATTGCACTTTACTATGTCTTCTTTAGCAATCTGTCCAAGTTCAAACACATATTTTCCTTGACATTTGGGGCACGTTCTTTCAACTCTACGTTTGTAAAAATCTATCATTTATTATGTTTTAGATTATTATTTATATTGTAGTGTTTTCCGTTCCTGCAAGCGGTGCATTTTGCTTTATTGATGATACTCCAATTTCACATGCTTGTGAACTATCATACATTTCGCTTCTGCCTAATGTTTCGCCATTACTTGCTACTTGAGTAAAGTAAGGTTGCCCATTTACTGCTTTAGCTCTTTTAAAATTGACGTCACCAATAAAAAACTTGCTACTCGCTATACCTTGTATACAGCTTTGTTTTTGTGGATATTGCTCGCCGCTTAAAATGGCTTTGCCATTTAATGCATATAAAACCCAATAAAATTGGTTGTTTATACTTTTTTTAATCTGATATTTTGGAAAATTTGTCATGTTTCTCTATTTTTTAATTGTTTTTAAATTAATTGATTACGTGTTAAGTAGCAACTAACACCCGGTTGGGTATAAATAGAGGGTAACTTTGTTTGGAAAATTAATTCAAACAGTTTACTTTTGATCTCTATTAAAAAAGGAAAATAATACATTAAAGGTGAATAGCCTTTATTTTAGCCCTGAGAAGCACAAATATTATTTCCAAAAAAGCGAGTGTTACACCAACACTCGTTTTTTATATGTCTACCTTATTATTCTTTACCTCCCGCTTAATAAGTTTATAATATTTTTCACCTTCATATTCAAAATCTACAATATCATAGATTATTTTTTTATTTCTATAATCTACTCCTATACTATCAAATAGTGCTTTTGTATTAACATAATAATAATCTCCAGCCTTACTTATTCTAAAATCATCTCCATTGCTACTCTCATTAATAACAACATAAAGATTTTCGTCTTCTTTATCATCTTCATTTACTGCTATAGATATTGTCTTATTTGTTGTAAGACTTAATTTTTCAATAGCAGAACTACTAAAGCCCAGTTTACCAGTCTTATGCACGGCACATTTAACATTTTTGTCAATTTCCTGTGCCTTTATGAATTTCAGTTTTAATTTCATTCTGTAAATATATTACCTTTCTTTTGTTTTCTCCCTATAATCTTTTTGTATTTATTAAATACTTTTTAACATTTCGCTCTCTTGTGCGTTAATTTGTGTTTTTTAAAAATATATTCATAAAAAAAGGCTACCAATTCGGTAGCCTTTAGCTTTATAATGCAGTAATATTATTTTTCTGCAATCTCTACAATATACTCAACTGCGGTTAATCTTTCGTCGTCATATACTTTTTTTATAGTAAAGCTGTCTTCGGCTGATATATGGAGATTTGTAATGAATTTTTTTATATTAATAACATTAGTTTTTCCTTTTCCATGAATACGAAATTCATTCATATGATACTTTATTGCTTTTGCCAACATAGTCTCAAACTCTTCTTGTATCTGATCTTCATCCATATGAACATTTACAAATAAAGCACGAGCCTTTTTACCTACTGCAATTTCATAATATTCTTTAAACTCTTCTTTCGTTACTTCATTATAAAGTGTTTGAAATTCACCATCAAAGTATTTGGCAGAGCATAAATTCGAAATATTTGTACCTCTTTCCCCAAACCTATCCCTAATGTCTTTTCTATAAACTGAGATATCCCTTCCTTTCGCACTTTGATCTCTAAGATATAGGGCCATTTTTAATGCCGCATAATCACCTTTAGGTAATACGTCAGAGAAAAATTGGAGTATGTTTTTATCGCCACTATTTGCAGCTTTTGCATACTCGGTATAATTTTCTAAAACTTGTTTTTTTGTGGATTTCCAAAGTAATTCCCCATCTTCATGCACCTTTCTAATTATTTCATGAAGTAAATCTTTATCTACTTTATGTAATAAATTAGCGGAATAGTAACACCTTTTTTTGATGCTAATTCTCTTATTCTTTCTGAAGCGGATGTTTTTTTAGATGTAGTTTCGCTCTTTTTATGAGCACCAGGCTTTTTCTTAGCAATCATTCGGGATTAGTATTTTCCTTCTGCTAAATTCATTATAGAATATAAATCATCCTTAATGAAAATTTCAGAACCCTTCTTTAATCCACCAAATTCTCTAAAAGAAACCTCTTCACCTTCTGGCGTTAAGACTGGTTCTCCTGTAGCAGTTTCAATAATTAAGCCATCAGCATTGATTTCTTTTCCGAATGCTTCCAAGATAAAAGGCGCTGCCTTTTCTGTAAACAATAATTTTGGTGTGTTCATGATTTCTATATTCTACGTTGTTAGAAATACTAATAAATATTTTTATTTATTATATTCTAAAGTTACAAAACGGGTGCAAATATACTATATTTTTTTAAATATTTTTATATACTATATTTTTACACGCTTACAAACATAATTAATAATTTTAAAAATACAATTATATTTTAAAAAGTATATCTATAACAAATTTAGAGATTTAATTTATAGTTTCATATGAGCTTTCGCATTACTTTTAATTATTTAACATGGCAGGTAATTAGCTGATTGTTAGCGTTTTATTGATTTACTTGCCTGATTTTATAAAAAATGAGGTAAATAGGTGTTCCTCAGCAGGTGCAAGCAACAAATTGCGCCAAACCAAAATAGCACATGCTTTTTAACTATGTCTTTTCAAGGCTTTAAGCATAAGCTATTTTTCCCTTCGGGCTTTGGGTTTGTCACATTTTTTGCTCATTGCACGTGCTTTCGTCACGGTAGCCTATCTTGTCCTTCAAGTAGCTTCATTCATTTCACCTTCTTGCAGCTACATTGCACATCATTCGCTACGCTACTTCGTTTCATTCCACGCAATTCGGCTTCACTCATTTCAGCCACTTTCAGTACACCGGCTACCAACTTTTCAGTTCGCCTGCTTTGTCGTTCGGGCTGCGGTCAATGGGCGCTTATTTTTTTCTGCGCAAATACCCTTCAAAAAAAATAAACCAACCCATTGCCCTTGTGTTGCTATCGTGT
>Ga0208628_1000256_pt1 | contig 30718 bp, 32 predicted proteins | sample LakWasMet16_LOW5_2_FD_183864 | JGI IMG/M metagenome (GOLD analysis project Ga0208628, IMG submission 183864) | Freshwater sediment methanotrophic microbial communities from Lake Washington under simulated oxygen tension - Sediment Metagenome... | ecosystem: Environmental > Aquatic > Freshwater >... | reverse complement strand
CGGCGGTTCTTTTGCCTGAGAGTTTCCGGGGCGGTTGCTCCTTCGGCGTCGGGTAAGCGATCTCTCCCGCAGCGGTGCGCCATTGTATCGGGCATGGTGGTCAAGGGCTAGGGAATCGGAAATCCGCAAGAGGGCCCTTGGGCCCGACGTCGCCCGTAAGCTGCCTCCTGCGAGCCATATCAGGGTAATGGACAGGCAACTGCGTTAGCATAGGGAAAGCAGGCAGGAGCCGACCATGTCACAGAAAAATGCCCTCGAAAGTCTCGATTTATCCGGTCTTCCCGAGGTTTTGCGCAAAAAAGTGCAAGACCAGCTCAATCGCATGTCGCCGGAAATGCAGCAGGAGTTTCTGAAAAAATCCAGACCGATGCTGAATCGTGCAATGGATACTGCAAAAAACGTCGAAAAGAAGGGCATCGAGGCGATTCACCAGTCGCACCGGCCGCAACCGCGCGGCCATTACAACGCTACCATCCAGCCGGGTGATTCGGGTTCCAACCAGTTCCTGAAATTGGTCGCATTTGTTGTGGCAGCCATGCTTATTTACAGCATCTTCGAATAATTACGCGACCCGGGCTTGGATCAAATCCTGCAGATGATTGAAATAATCACGCGTTAATTCCATTTGCGAAGCGGCTGTTTCGGCGCGATTGACCACGGCTTTGAAGGCCGTATTTTCCGGACGATCTTTTGCATACCAGCCCAGATGTTTTCTGGCGATGCGCACGCCCATGATTTCGCCGTAAAACGCATGAAGGTGTTCGAGATGGCCCAGCAGGATATCGCGAACTTCTTCCACACCGGGTTCGGGCAGGTGTTTTCCGGTGGTCAGATAATGCGATATCTCGCCGAAAATCCAGGGACGGCCCTGCGCACCGCGACCAATCATTACAGCATCGGCACCGGTTTTTTCCAGCACGAATTTTGCCTGTTCCGGAGTGCGTATATCACCATTGGCCAGTACCGGAATTTTCACGGCTGCTTTCACTGCGGCGATCGTGTCGTACTCGGCTTCGCCATTGTATAAGTCCACCCGCGTGCGGCCATGAACGGCGAGCGCCGCAATGCCGGCATCTTCTGCTATGCGTGCAATCGTTAAAGCATTTTTGTTTTCGTGATCCCAGCCGGTTCGTATTTTCAAAGTCACTGGAACGTTGACCGCATTGACCATCGCAGACACGATTTTTCCGACCAGGATTTCGTCGCGCATCAAGGCCGAGCCTGCCCACACATTGCAGACTTTCTTTGCCGGGCAGCCCATATTGATATCGATGATCTGCGCGCCATGATCGACGTTGTAACGTGCCGCATCCGCCATCACTTCCGGATCGGTACCGGCAATCTGCACACTGATCGGTGCCGGTTCACCCTCGTGGTCCATGCGATGCATCGACTTGCTGGTTTTCCAGAACTTCGGATCCGAAATCGTCATTTCCGAAACGCACAAGCCCGCACCATGCCGTTTGCACAACATGCGAAACGGCTTGTCGGTAACACCCGCCATCGGTGCCAGCACGACATTGGGTTGGATTTCGTAGGGGCCGATGCGCATGATTATATTTTATTGCCTCTTCGGATGATGCGCGCCCTATGCTTTTTTTGCATAAATAAATTAATTGTCGAAAAATATGTTATGCAATTTTTAACTTTGCCGAAATTGGTCAAAAAAGGCATGATCGATATCGAATATTTGTTTTGGTCTGACACCTAGTTCGGCTTGTTCAAATAAATCTACAAGGCGTTCACCATCTATCAATTCTATTGGTACGACGCCATCTCTGGAGGCTTCAGATACGGCATCTGCAGTAAAACGCCCAGTTGTTATGAAGACGCCTTTCTCAGCGCGTCCTAGTACAGCGTTGCGAAACTCACCAACTTCAGCGCGTGACACCACATCTTTATAGCGTTTTGCTTGAAAAGCGACTTTTAAGCTAACAAAGGGACTTAGACGTAATGTTCCAAAACCATCGATTCCTCCATCACGAGACTTTTGCGTGACTCGGACATCCTCAAATCCATGTTCCCGTAATAAACGTTCACATATCAATTCAAAACCGAATGGAGGCAGAGATTTAAGAACGTCCAGTAATGATTTTTCTTGCTGCTCTTCTACGGGCAGCAAATCATGTGTGTCGTCAGTAAGATTTTTGGGTTCTTGTGGTGCTGTACTAAGCTTCCGGGTTTCCTGGCTAATCTTTACTCGGTTGAGAAATATTTCACGCGAAGAATCTGCATCTAAATGTGTTTTCCATCCAAGAGGTGTAAGGGTCCATTGGCCATGTTTTCTATCATCAATAAGCCCCTCCCAAACTAAATATTGACGAGCCCAATGAACTTGGTTGGTAAAACGATTTCCGCCTGATTTTAGGCTGGAGTCTGTGATTTCTGTGGGTAAGTTCAAAAATTGAATAATCCAGGTAGTCACTTCACGTGGTTTCGCGCTACCTCCTACTGATCTTAAACAATCAAGAAGTGCGGGCATCCACTTCACGAATTCAGCGCTACCTTTATTTGTATTCGCCATTTAAACTCCCATTAGCAAAGCAGCATCACAGATTCAGATAATTCGGACCGGCGCCGCCTTCCGGCGTGACCCAGTTGATGATCTGGTAAGGATCCTTGATGTCGCAGGTTTTGCAATGCACGCAGTTTGCCGCATTGATTTGCAAACGCGGGCCGCCTTCATCTTTCACTATTTCGTAAACACCGGCAGGGCAGAAGCGCGTGCAGGGGTTGCCGTATTCGGTGGCGCAAGTCGTGATGCAGATATCGGTATCCGAGACATGCAAATGTACTGGTTGGTCTTCATCGTGTTCGGTTGCGGCAAAATACACGCCGGCCAGACGATCCCTCGGCGCCAATGTTCGTTCGACGTAATCGCGCTTCGGGGATTCCTGTTCGCCGAGTTTGAACAGCGAGGAATAGTCCGGTTTCACGCGCCAGGTCCAAGGTGCCAAACCGGCGGTCACTGTTTCGAAACCCGCATTGATCATGCCGAACCAGAAACCTTTCTTGAAGCCGGGCTTCACGTTCCGCACTTTTTTCAGTTCATGCATGGCGGGCGAATTGCGAAGCTCTGCATCCCAACCTGCGGACGACAGGTTTTTTGCAGCATGTTTTGCCGCGAGCATGCCGGAACGAATCGCCTGATGCACGCCCTTGATTTTCGGCACGTTCAACAAGCCTGCCGCGCAACCGATCAGCAAGGCGCCGGGCATTTCGACTTTCGGTAAGGATTGATAACCACCGGTCACGATGGCGCGTGCGCCGGCTGACAAAATCGTGCCGCCTTCCAGCAATGATTTCACCGATGGATGGTTTTTCCACTGCTGGAATGCTTCATACGGCTGGTAGTTCGGATCCTGGTAATCCAGGCCCGAGACATAACCGAGAGCGATGCGGTCTTTATCGAGGTGATATAAAAAACTGCCGCCATAGGTTTTGCTGTCGGCCGGCCAGCCAACCGTATGGACGATTTTTCCTGGTTGCGAGGTGCCGGGTTTGACTTGCCACAATTCCTTGATGCCGATCGAATAACTTTGCGGATCCGATTCGAGATCAAGATGGAATTTGCGTACCAGTTGTTTCGTCAAATGCCCGCGCGCGCCTTCACCGAGCACCGTGAGTTTGGCCTTGATATCGATGCCTTGCGTGTAGCTGTCTTTTTGATGGCCATCTTTCGCGATGCCCATATCTCCGATGCGAACGCCGGCAACCGCGCCGGCATCGTCAAACAGTACTTCGGAAGCGGCAAAGCCAGGATAAATTTCAACACCAAGGGCCTCGGCTTGTGGTGCGAGCCAGGCGCACATCGCGCCGAGCGATACGATGAAGTTGCCGTGATTGTTCATCTGCGGTGGCGTCGGCAATTTTGTCGAGCCGGTTTTACTCAACAGCAGGAATTCATCGGTAGTTGCCGGTACGCAAATCGGCGGCGGATTATCACGCCAGCCTGGCAACAGTTCATCCAAAGGCTGTGGCTCGATCACTGCGCCGGAAAGAATATGCGCGCCGATGGTCGATGCCTTCTCGATCACGCAGACACTGAGTTCCGGATTGAGCTGTTTCAGATGGATCGCAAACGACAGCCCGGCCGGGCCCGCGCCCACCGTGACAACGTCGTATTCCATGATATCGCGCTCGGACATAGCTCACTCCTTGTAGGGCGCTATTGTCGCGTTTTAAGGGTGTTCGGGCAATGAATTCAGCGGGTCGGCCGTTACAATAGGCCCATGAATTTCACCGATTCGCCTTCCAGTTTGTCATTACTCGGCGCCGACTTGCTTTTTTATCCGGATTGGATAGAGCCCAGGTTGGCCGATGCGTTGATGAAAACCCTGCGGGAGAACATTCAATGGGAATGCCATCACATCAAGATATTCGGCCGTGAAGTGGACTCGCCGCGACTGAGTTGCTGGATCGGCGATGCCGGTGCGAGTTATGTGTATTCGCAAACACGATTTGAACCCAGGGGCTGGTTACCGGAACTGCATGAGATTAGATTGCGTTTGCAAAAGGAATTCGACACTTCGTTCAATTCTGTTCTCGCGAATTTATATCGGCATGGCCAGGACAGTATGGGCTGGCATAGCGACGACGAGCCGGAACTCGGCAAGCAGCCGGTGATTGCCTCGATCAGTCTGGGTGCAACGCGGCGGTTTTCATTCAAGGCAAAAACCGCGGGTGCCAAAGCCGTGCATTTGGAATTGCCGCATGGGAGTTTGTTATTGATGCGCGGCGATACGCAGAAAAATTATCGTCATGCACTGGCGAAAACCGCCAAGCCGTTGGGGGAGCGGATTAATCTGACCTATCGAAATATTTTGTAGCCCTGATCATGCTCTATCGACTCTGGGGAATCCTTGCAGATTTGTTCCCCCACCCTAACCCTCCCCCGTAAAAAGAAAGAGCACGGGGGAGGGGGCGGAGAGTTTTATTTTTTTGCTGTTACATCCGCCGTCAGCGTCCAGTTCAAAATATCCCGGGACACCTGTTGCAAGGCAGTATCAAACGCCGCCATGACTTGCGGTATTTTTTTATTCTCGGCGGGAATGCTGACCAGAAAATGTTTACTGGCGAGGATGCGATTGGTTTTCTGCAATTGAATATTCGCCTGCACCGATATCACGGCTGCAGCGCTGTCGTCACCCTGTTCGTAAACGGCCTCGAATTGCCGGATGTCGAGCAGCAGAATCGCGTCGCTGATCGTGTTGCTGTCGAGGCCGGTGACGGCATTGATTTTGCCGCTGTCGTTGAAGGTTTGGGTAAGGCTGCTCTGCAGTAAATCGGGCACGCTGTCGGACCAGCGCGCTCCGCCGAATACTTGCAGCGTATTGTCAGCCCGCCGCACGGCGATATGTGTGGAGTCCAGAAAGTCGCTGCTTTTGGGCGCGTCAATGCGAATTTGCCACGGAACTGCCACGCTTGAGCCCGCGGTCGGTGACGAGGCTCGCGGCGTGTAGACCACGGTATTTTTCGATCCCGCAGACGAAAAGCAGCTCGTCAGGCAAAGCACCAATGCTGCGCCGACGAGTAGAGGTGACTTGAAGATTTTCATGGCTTGAATTCTTCCGGTTGATTGCGACCCAGGATCAGGCCGGCGGGATTTTCATTTAGGCGCGCCGACAGGCGGTTCAGATCTTTTATCAGTGAGCGCAACTCACTCAGGGTCGGAGCGACCTGGCTCAGGCCCTGGTTAGCGAAGGCATTGATCTGGTCGCGATTGTCATCGACCAGGCCGTTGGCATTGGTGCTTAGTTTTTCCAGTTCAGTCAGTGTCTTTTCAAGCGAGGCCACCACTTTCGGCAATTCCTTGAACACGCCTTCATCGAGGCTGTCCATGCCTTTGTCGAGCTTGCCCATCGCACTGTCGGCTTTCGCCAGCGTGCTGTCGAGCTTGGTCGCGGCATTGCGTGCATCGGTCAGCAGTTTAGCGATGTCCTGCTTCTGTCCGGCCACGGTGCCCGTGATTTGCTCGATATTGTCGAGCGATTTCGAAATTTTCGCGACGTTCGCATCACTTAGCATCTTGTTGATGCGGATAAGTACATCGGCGGCCGTCGTGGTGATGTCGTCGGTGGAGTTCAACAGTTTCGAGATGGCGGATTCTTCGGCAATGATCACCGGAATATCGTCCTTGGATGTTTCGATCAGCAAGGGACTTTCCGCCTTGCCGCCGGTGAACTGGATTTGCGCGACGCCGGTCAGGCCGACAAAAGCAAGCTTGGCGACGGTATCGGTTTTTACCGGCGTGTCTTCTTCCACGCGAACGCGGGCGATGACTTTGCTTGGATCTTTCTTGTCCAGTTTCAGGTCGCGCACTTCCCCGATGTTGATGCCGTTGTATTGCACGACGCTGCCTTTCGACAGGCCGGTAACGGCTTCGACGAAGACGACATCGAAATCGTTGAACTTCCGGTCGGAGCCGTATTTCGCCGCCCACAAGGCGAACATGACCGAAGCGATGATCACCGCCAGCGTGAATGCACCGATGAGCACATGATTGGCACGGGTTTCCATATTATTTCTCCAGCAAATGTTGTGCGCCTTGGGCGGCGCGGCCACGCGGGCCATGAAAATATTCCTGCACCCAGGGGTGGTCAAATTTTTCCACTTCATGTATCGGCGCGTTGATCAGCACTTTTTTATCCGCGATCACCGCAACGCGATCACAGATCGTGTAAAGGGTATCGAGGTCATGGGTGATCAGGAAAACCGTCAAACCCAGGGCGCGTTGCAATGTAAGAATGAGTTGGTCAAAAGCCGCTGCACCAATAGGATCAAGTCCTGCCGTGGGTTCGTCCAGAAACACAAGCGCCGGATCAAGTGCCAGCGCACGTGCAATACCGGCACGTTTGCGCATGCCGCCGGACAGTTGAGACGGGAATTTTTCCGCCGCATTGTCGGGCAAGCCCGACAGACGAATCTTCAGCATGCAAAGTTCGTGTACCAATTTGTCCGGCAAGGCACCGTAGTGTTCTTTCAGCGGTACCGCGACATTTTCTTCGACCGTGAGCGACGAGAACAAGGCGCCGTTTTGGTAGAGCACGCCGGTATTGGTCTCGATCTTTATTCTTGCCTTGGAATCTTCGGAATAAACATCCAGACCCAGAACTTCGATATGCCCGCCCTGTGGCCGTCGCAGAGCCAGGATGGATCGCATCAAGACCGATTTGCCGGTGCCAGAACCGCCGACCACGCCAATAATTTCGCCGCGCCTGACATCGAGATCCAGATTGTCGTGCACCACTTGCTCGCCGAACGTATTGCGAAGGCCGCGCACGGAAATCGCGATGTCAGCGGGATTCAAGATCGCATTCACCAATCCATCTCCATGAAAAACAAGGCGGCCAGCGCATCGAGTAAAATCACCAGTGAAATGGTTTGCACCACGCTGGACGTCGTCCGTTCGCCGACCGATTCCGCCGTGCCCTGCACCTGGAAACCTTCAAGGCAACCGATCAGGGCTATCACCACGGCGAAGATGGGCGCTTTCGATATGCCAACCCAGAAATGTGTTACCGAAATCGATTCATGCAAACGCACGGTAAACAATTCCGGCGAGATTCCAAGGCTAGCCGCACATACCGCCATGCCGCCGGCCAGACCGGCCATCATCGCGAGAAAAGTAAGCAGAGGTAGCATCAACACCAGGGCGAACAGGCGCGGCAGCACCAGCAATTCGATCGGATTCAATCCCAGTGTACGGATCGCATCGATTTCTTCGCCGCTTTGCATCGCGCCGATTTGTGCGGTGAACGCACTCGCGGTTCGTCCGGCCAGTAATATCGCCGTGAGCAAAACCGCAAATTCGCGCAGGAAGGCGATACCGACCAGTTCGACCACGTAAACTTCCGCGCCGAATTCCTTCAATACCGTCGAACCGAGAAACGCAATCACCGATCCGACCATGAAGCTGAGTAGCAAAACCAGCGGCACGGCATCGACGCCGACTTGTTCCATATGGTGAAAAGTGGATGTCGCCCGGAAGCGGCGCGGTTGGAAAAACGTCTTGATCGTTGTTTGCAGTGTAAGGCCGCTGAAGCCGACCAGGGCGAGGGTTTCCTTTGCGTAATCTTCCATCGCAAAGCCGAGCCGTTCGAGCATTTTGCGAAAGCCGTAATCTTTGACGCGTTTGACCGGCGGTGTTTCGCATAATTGGCGTACCGCGTTCATTAATGCCTGGTGTTCGGGTCGCACATCGATTTCTTTCAATGCAAGGCCAGTGCGGGTTGCCAGTTGCGACAAGAGCATGGCCCCGGTGGAATCGAGCCGGATGATCTCGCGGCCATCGATGTCCTTTACGTGCGCGGGAGCTTTTTCCAGCAGCGCGATACAGGCCTGAGCGGTTTGCAACGACCATTCGCCGGTCGCATTGATAATGTCCGGGTCGTCGCGGTGTGGGCCAATATTCGGGTCGGTACTCATGATCTTGCCCACAGCATGAACGAAACTCCGCTTAAGGTCAGCCCCATGCCGATCAGACCACGCCGTGTCAGTGGCTCTTTCAGCCAAAGCCAAGCCAGTAGCAGGATGAATACCGAGGCCGTTTCATTAAGAATAGCCGCGACCGAGGCCGAGGTAAATTTGTAACCGGCCAGCCAGAACACCATCGCGACGAATTGCCCGACGAAGGCCGCGATTATCAAGGGCCTCCAGCGCAAGGCTTTGGGTGGCTTGAGCAGGAACAATTCCTTGCGGAAGCTGGCAATCAGCACCATACCGATAATGGCGCCCAGCATTCGCAAACCCGTGACCCAAAGCAGGGGCTGGGCCTCCAGAACCCGCTTCACGAGGATGATCGAAATCGCCATCAGGCCAATCGACAGCAGGCCGAACATCAGGCCTCGAAAATAATGTGCGGGCCGGCTGGCTTCGATCGCGCTGGGTTTCGATGCCAGAAACACGCCGCTACTGACCAGCGCGAAGCCGCACCATTGCCATGGATTGAGTCGGTCACCCAGAAATATGAAGCTCAACAGCAGAACGAATGGCGAATAAAAATTGCCGAGAATGCCCATTCGGCCGGCGCCCACTTCGTTCAATGCGCGGAAATACAAGGTATCGGCCATACCAATGCCGATCAGGCCGCTCAACACCGATAGCAAAATTTGCTGGCCGGAAAAGAACGGAATGGCCAAACCGTGCATCAAGGGTATTGCAGGCAACAGCATCATGAAGACCAGGCAGTTCTTCAGGAAATTCAGCTGCAGCGGCGGCAGGCTCTCGCCGAGGCGGCGATACAAAATCACGCCCACGGCCCAGGCGGCGGCACTCAGTATTGAAAATAATTCGCCGATTCCGTGTGGCATCTGTGCGCTCGTCTGGAAGCCGGCATTGTTGCATGCTGCAAGAACTTTCGCTTTGCGTCATGCTATTGCCGAGCGACGCAGGGCGGCCACGTGCAACCAGAACATCAAACGGAACTGAAAAAGATTGAATTCATCGTGGAATTGGCGCGGCGTCTTCATATCTACGGTACCTCGGCGCAGCGGCTTGAAGCGGCGGTGGAGAAAGTCGCCAAGCGATTGGCAATCGATGCCGAGGTCTGGTCGAACCCGACCGGCATGTTGCTGAGCTTTCACGATACCGAGCGCGGTACGCCGCATCGCATGACACAAGTGATTCGTCTGGAACCGGGCGATGTCAATTTGGGGCGCCTCGCCAAAGCGGATGCGATTGCCGAAGATGTGCTCGAAGGCAGGCGCGATATTGTTACCGGTTTGGCGGATTTGCGCGCCCTCGACAAACCGCCGCGTCCGATGACGATTCCGCTGACGATTCTGTGTTTCGGTCTTGCCTCGGCCTCGGTCACCGGCCTCTTGCCGAAAACCGGTTGGGCCGATTTGTCTGCAGCAGCGGTGCTCGGCGTCCTGATCGGTGCGATCACGATCTACACCGAAAAATCCAAGCGCTGGGTGGATGCGCACGAAGCGATCTCGGCCTTTATCGTAACTTTTCTGGCGAGTGCGATTGCCACTTTTATTGCACCATTGTCTTTGCAAGGTGTAGTGATTGCCGGTTTGATCGTGCTGATGCCGGGCTTGACGCTGACTACCGCGATTACCGAATTGTCGGCAAAACAATTGGTTTCCGGCACGGCGCGCTTTGCCGGTGCCTTGACCATTCTTCTCAAGCTGGTATTTGGCACGGTGGCGGCGACTCAAATAGTCGAGCTGCTTGGCTGGGTGCCATTGTCGAATGCGAATCTGCCGACGCTGCCGGAATGGATGCCCTGGTTTACCCTGCTCGCCGGTTCGTTTGCATTCTCGGTATTGTTCAAAACGGCACGGCGCGACGTGTTGCTGGTGATGGCATCGGTATGGCTTGGTTTCTTCATGACCAAGCTTGGCTCGATGCTGCCGGGAGCCGCCGAAAGCCAATATCCGGTCGGCGTTTTTCTTGCCAGCCTAGTGGTGACGGCGGTGGCGAATGCCTATGGTCGAATATTCAATCGTCCCGGTGCCTTGATACGTGTGCCCGGCATCATTCTGTTAGTACCGGGTAGTGTGGGCTTCCGCAGTTTCAGTTTCGTATTCGAGCGCGACATCATGCTCGGGCTCGATCTGGCCTTCGCCGTGGTGGCCGCCTTGATTGCGCTGCTGGCCGGAATTTTGTTCGGCAATCTGCTGGTGTCGACGCGACGCAGTTTGTGATTTTCTGATCGTAGGACCGACGGAAGTCGGGACAAGGATGGCGACGTTGTCCCGACTTCCGTCGGTCCTACCCAAAATCAAGTCAGTTTTTGCATCAACTCGGCTTTATCCAGATTCACCGATTCGCTATCGCGTCTTCCGCGATATTCGAATGTGCCGGCTTCCAAACCACGGGATGACACCACCACGCGATGCGGAATACCGATCAATTCGATATCGGCAAACATCGCACCGGGACGCAGGCCGCGATCATCGAGGCAGGCCTCGATGCCATTGGCATTGAGCTCGTCGTACAAAGATTTTGCAGCATCGTTGACGGCGGCATCGTTTTTCGGATTGATCACGCAAACCGCGACTTTCCACGGCGCCATTGCGACCGGCCAGATAATGCCATTGTCATCGTAGTTCTGTTCAATAGCGGCAGCAACGATGCGCGATACGCCAACGCCGTAGCAACCCATGAACATGATTTGCGATTTGCCCTGGTCATCAAGCACGGTGGCGTTCATCGCTTCGGCATATTTTTGTCCGAGCTGGAATACGTGTCCGACTTCGATGCCTCGACCGATGCTGATCTTGCCTTGACCATCAGGCGATACGTCGCCATCGATGATATTGCGGATATCGGCAACGAGATCGGCTTCCGGCAAATCGCGACCCCAGTTCACGCCGGCCAGATGGAAGCCTTTTTCGTTCGCGCCGACCACGAAGTCGTGCATCGCTGCTACGGAAAGATCGGCGATGACGAAGATTTTTTTCTTTGCATTGACCGGGCCCAGAAAGCCCGGTTCGCTGCCGAGATGCTCGGCAATTTCGGCTTCGGTCGCCATGCGGTATTCGGCCATGCCGGTCAATTTCGTCAATTTGACTTCGTTGACCATGTGGTCGCCACGCACTAACGCAAGCACGAAGCCTTGCTCGCCGATCATTGCGATGGATTTTGCCGTGCGGCTCAGTTCAATGCCCATCAAGGCCGCGACTTCTTCGCAGGTTTTTTGATAAGGCGTGTCGATTTTCCGCAAGGCTTCCGAAGCAGCTGCAGGCGATGCCGCCGGCGCAACGCATTCGGCTTTTTCGATATTGGCGGCGTAATCGGAACCATCCGAAAACGCAATCGCATCTTCGCCGGAATCGGCGAGTACGTGGAATTCGTGCGAAGCACTGCCGCCAATCGCGCCGGTGTCGGCGTTCACGGCACGGAATTTCAAACCCAAACGGGTGAAAATCCGGGTGTAGGCGTCATACATGTTCTGGTATTCCACCGCCATGCTTTCAGCGGTGAGATGGAAGGAATATGCATCCTTCATCAGGAATTCGCGCGCGCGCATCACGCCGAAGCGCGGGCGGATTTCATCGCGGAATTTGGTTTGAATCTGATAGAAATTGATCGGCAATTGCTTGTACGAACGCAGTTCGTTGCGGGCAAAGTCGGTGATCACTTCTTCATGAGTCGGGCCGTAGGCGTATTCGGCTTCCTTGCGATCCTTGATCTTCAACAGCTGGCCACCGAACTTGGCCCAGCGGCCGGTTTCTTCCCAAAGTTCTTTTGGCTGGATCGAAGGCATCAATACTTCAATCGCACCGGCGCGATTCATTTCTTCGCGCACGATGGTTTCCACTTTGCGCAGCACTTTCAAGCCCAGAGGCGTCCAGGTGTAAATGCCGGCGGCATGGCGACGAATCATGCCGGTACGCAGCATTAATTGGTGGCTGATGATTTCGGCGTCGCTGGGAGTGTCTTTGGTCGTGCTGAGGTGAAATTTGGAAAGCTGCATGGGTGCCGGGTATCTTTTGGACAAGACGTCTATTGTAAGGGCTAAGCAACTTATTGGGATGGCTCGGGGCTTGGTTCGGCCGTTTCAAACACGTTTTGATCGTCGCGAATCTTTACGATCGTATATTTTCGGCCTTTGGGCGGCGTCTGGGTAATTTGAGTCACCCCGTGCTCATCTCGCCAGCGATACAGCTTCGGCTCGGCCGCTTCTTTGGCGGCCAGATTTTGTTGATATTCCTGTTCATGGGTTTGCCAGCCCGGATGACCGGCAAACCACCAGGCGGCAGCGAGAACCCCAAGCGCCATGAGCCAGGCGAAACCTCTGGACATTACTGGGTGCAGTTGATGACGACGGCAGCCTTCATGACTTCGGTTTGCGAAGCGCGTTGTTCCGGCGTGATTTCTTCGGGTTTGCCGTCACCATTCAGATCCATCAAGATCTTGCCGGTGCCACTGATGGTGGCGACATTGGCCTTTGCCTTGTCGCATTCGGCCTGGCGCACTTTTGCCTTGTCGCTCTTGTCCTTGGCCGCCTGTTGTTCCGGCGTCAATGGTTTGCCATCCTTGGCCTTGACCACTTTGCGTTCTGTGGTTTGCTTGCTTGGTTCTACATCGGAATAGTGGATATTGCCATCCTTGTCACGCCATTTATAAACCTCGCCTGCGTTGCAGAGCAGGGGGAAACTGAGCATCAAAATCAGGACTAAAGCGCGCATAAGTGACCTCGTTCAAGCAAATTCAAAGCTAATCCAATGTATTCCTTTCACTTTGGGCTGGCAATAGTGTCCCGAGCCGTTAAACTGTGGGAATGGACAATCCAGTAACCCCGAAAAACAAACATATCTATTTATTGCCCAATTTGCTGACGACCTGCGGCATGTTTGCAGGTTTTTACGCGATTTTGGCCGCGGCGAATGGGCAGTTTGAGCATGCCTGCGTTGCCGTATTCATTGCAGCGCTTTTTGACGGCGTGGATGGGCGTGTCGCCCGACTGACTGGTACATCGAGTGAATTTGGCGTTCAGTATGATTCGCTGGCCGATCTGGTCAGCTTCGGCGTGGCACCTGCGCTGGTGATGTATCACTGGGCTCTGGTAAACATGAAACTTGATGGCACCTTGCCGGGCAAGATCGGCTGGGCCGCGGCATTCCTTTATATGGCATGTGCCGCGTTAAGGTTGGCCCGTTTCAATACCCAGGTGGGTGTCGTGGACAAGCGCTGGTTTATCGGGCTCAACAGTCCGTCATCGGCCGGTTTGATGATGGCCTTCGTGTGGTCGATGAATGAACTCGGCAAGGACGGTACGGCACTGCGCTATATCGCTCTGGCGGTTACGGTCGGTTGCGGTTTGTTGATGGTAAGCCGATTCAAATACACCAGTTTCAAGGGTGGCTCGAATAATGACCGCGTACCGTTCTGGGTAATTTTGCTGATCGTGGCAATTCTGATTGCCTTGTTCGTGTTGCGCGAAAAAGCTCTTTTGGCGGTGGCTGGCTCGTATGCATTGTCGGGTCCGGCAATGTGGCTTTACTCGAAAATCAATCGCAAACCGGTGGAATGATATGTGGTCGGCGCAACAACAATCGATGTTGAATGCGATGGGTTACACCTTGTATATGAGGCCGGGTAGCCAGCCCGCAAGTTTGCCGAGCGGGAATTCAAGCGAAAGCCTTGTGCCCGAAGCAACACCGGATTCGGCTTTGTTCAAAGCCGTAATGAAGGCGGCCCGGGGAAATGATATTTCGCCGCTTGGCATCGACCTGAATGCGCTGCGCACCAGTCCGCATGCAAAGCGCGCACTTTGGCCGCAACTACGCCGGATAATCAAATCCTGACATGAACGCGCAGGTTTCCAACGCTTCGCAAATGCGGCCGATGCAACAGGCCGACATCGAAGCGGTCGATGCGATAGAACAACGTGCTTACGAATTTCCGTGGACCGCCGGTATTTTTCGCGATTGCCTGAAATCCGGGCATCAAGCCTGGGTATTGGATTGCCGCAGCGGCATCATCGGTTACGGCGTGTTGAGTTGCGCCGCCGGCGAAGCGCATCTATTGAATATCTGCATAGCGCCCGAACACCAGGGGCATGGCCATGGCCGCCGTTTGTTGCGGCGGATTATCGATCTGGCGCGATGGCATATGGTGGACCGGGTTTATCTTGAAGTGCGTCCGTCGAACCCGAACGCAATTGCCTTGTATGAAGACGAGGGATTCAACGAAATCGGTCGCAGGCCGAACTACTACCCGTCAAAGAAAGGTCGCGAAGATGCGATCGTGATGGCGATGGAAATTTTGCCACCGGCGTAGTTCTTGCAATTGGTGGGAGCTGGTTTACCAGCGATCAAATCTAAACGCTTCGTAGCAATATTTTCGAAGACTTAAATATCAATCGCTGGTAAACCAGCTCCCACAGTTTCTCTGCGCCTAGATTTTTTCGCGTTGTTCTTTCAGTGCATTCAATTGCGAATTCCAGTCGACCAGTCGCGTGCGCTCCTGTTCGACGACTGCCGGAGGTGCCTTGCCGGCGAAGTTGGCGAGTTTGCCTTCGGACTTTGTAATCTCGATTTCAATGCGTTTGATTTCCTTGTCCAGACGCGCGCGTTCTGCATCCAGATCAATCAAGCCGGCAACCGGAATCAGTAACTTCAATTCACCGACAACGGCCGATGCGCAGGCCGGTGCTTCGCCTTCCAGCCATTGCATCGATTCGAGCCTTGTCAGGAATTTCAGCGCGGATTCAAAACGTGCAGTGCGGTTTTTGTCCTCGGTGTTGCCATCTTGCAAGAGAAGCGGCACGGTTTTAGAAGGCGCGATATTCATTTCGCTGCGGATGCGGCGAAGTTGGGTAACTACGGACTTCAGCCATTCGATATCGGTTTCCGATTGGGCGAAATCTTTTGGATTGTCGGTTGGTTCCGGATAAGCCTGTGTCGAGATCGAGTCAGCTTGAACACCGAGTGATGCCTTTATGTGTTGCCAGATTTCTTCGGTCACGAATGGAATCAATGGATGCAACAAGCGCAACAGTGATTCCAGTACATATAACAAGGTGTGTCGTGTCGAATCTGCAGCAAGCTTGTCTTCGCCTTGCAGGGCAGGCTTGGCCAGCTCCAGGAACCAGTCGCAATATTCATTCCAGGCGAACTCGTACAGTGCCTGCGACGCCAGATCGAAACGGTAGTCGGAAAAATGTTTTTGAACTTCGCCGGTACAGTGATTGAGGCGTGACAGAATCCAGCGCTCAGCATCGGTGTTTGGCGTCGGTTGTCCGGAAGTTGAAAACCCTTCGCAATTCATCAGCACGAAACGCGCGGCATTCCATAATTTATTGCAGAAATTCTTGTAACCGCCGCAACGTTCCATATCGAACTTGATATCGCGGCCATGGGTGGCAAGCGAGGCAAAGGTAAAGCGCAACGCATCGGCACCGAACGCGGAAATGCCGTCCGGGAATTCCTTGATGGTGGCTTTTTCGATTTTCGGTGCATCGGTCGGCTTCATCAAACCGGTCGTACGCTTTCTGATCAGCTCTTCGAGCGTGATGCCGTCGATGATGTCGATCGGGTCGAGCACATTGCCTTTGGACTTCGACATCTTCTGGCCGTCTTTGTCGCGCACCAGGCCGGTGATGTAGACGTCCTTGAACGGCACCTGGCCGGTGAAGTGATCGGTCATCATGATCATCCGGGCGACCCAGAAGAAAATGATGTCGAAGCCGGTCACCAGCACCGAGGTCGGCAGTCGTTTGGCGTAATCGTATTTCGCCATGTCCTGTTCGTTCGGCCAGCCGAGCGTCGAGTGCGACCACAGCGCCGAGCTGAACCAGGTTTCGAGTACGTCGGCGTCACGAACCAAATTCACTTCTGCTGCCAGATTGTTTTTCGCACGCACTTCGGCTTCATCGCGGCCGACGTAAATTTTTCCGGCATCGTCATACCAGGCAGGAATGCGGTGGCCCCACCAAAGCTGGCGCGAAATACACCAGTCCTGGATATTGCCCATCCAGTGGCGATAGGTATTGATCCAGTTCTCAGGCACGAATTTCACGCTACCGTTTTCGACGAGTTCCAAACCACGCGCCGCCAGTCCGTCCATCTTCACGAACCATTGGTTGGTGAGATAAGGCTCGATTACCTGGCCGGTACGATCGCCGCGCGGCACTTGCAGCTTGTGTTTCTTTTCTTCGACGAGCAGATCCAGTTCAATCAAATCGGCCAACACCGCTTTGCGTGCAACATAACGATCAAGCCCGCGATATTTTTCCGGGGCGTTATCATTTATATGTGCCGTCAGTGTCAGGATATTGATGATCGGCAGCTTATGGCGTTGGCCAACCGCGTAATCGTTGAAATCATGCGCAGGCGTCACCTTCACCACGCCGGTACCGAATTCGCGATCGACATAATCGTCGGCGATAATCGGAATTTCGCGATCCGACAAAGGCAGTTTCACCATCTTGCCAATCAAATGTTTATAACGTTCGTCTTCCGGGTGCACCATTACGGCGGTGTCACCCAGCATGGTTTCCGGGCGCGTGGTCGCAACGACCAGCGAACCCGAGCCATCGGCAAGCGGGTAGGTAATCGACCACATCTTGCCGTCTTCTTCCTCGCTGACCACTTCCAGATCCGAGATCGCGGTTTTCAACACCGGGTCCCAGTTCACCAGACGCTGGCCGCGATAAATCAAACCTTGTTCGTGCAGCTTCACGAAAGTTTCGATCACGGCCTGCGACAAACCTTCATCCATCGTGAAGCGTTCGCGGGTCCAGTCACCGGAAGTGCCCATGCGACGCATTTGCCGGGTAATCGTGTCGCCGGATTCTTTTTTCCACTCCCAGACTTTCTCGATGAACTTGTCGCGCCCCAAATCATCTCTGGTCAGGTTTTCGCGCGACAGATTTCTTCCCACCACCATTTCGGTTGCGATACCGGCATGGTCGGTACCGACTTGCCACAAGGTGTCGAAACCGCGCATGCGGTGATAGCGAACGAGTGCGTCCATCAGTGTGTGCTGGAAGGCATGTCCCATGTGCAAGGTGCCGGTTACATTCGGCGGCGGCAACATGATGGTGTAAGGTTCGCCCTTGCCGGAGGGCTTGAAGCAGCCGGTGCTTTCCCAGTGTTGATACCACTTGGTTTCAAAGGTGCTGGGCTCGTAACTTTTTTCCATGGAAATGCTCTCGCCAGGGATAAGCCGGCATTATCTATAAAAGGGGATGCCACATCTTACCAAACCAAGGTTTTAGGCGGTAGGACCGACGGAAGTCGGGATCGTCGCAGGCATAATCCCGACTTCCGTCGGCCCTACGTCGGCCCCACATACTTATATGTATAGAAGACTGTGCAAGTACGAGGTGCGATAATGCACGTCTTTGCCACCGCCGGAATCATTTTAATGAGCAAGCAAACGATATATAACGCCAGCCACCGCGCGCTGAATGCCAAGATGGTCGACTTCGGCGGTTGGGATATGCCGATTCATTACGGCTCGCAAATGGACGAGCACCACCAGGTCCGCAAGGATGCCGGCATGTTCGATGTCTCGCATATGACTGTCGTCGATCTGCATGGCGAGCAAGTGAGGCCATTTCTTCGCAAGCTGGTCGCCAATTCGGTCGACAAGCTGAGCAAGTCCGGCAAGGCTTTGTATTCCTGCATGCTCAATGAAAACGGCGGCGTGATCGATGACTTGATCGTCTATTACATGAATGAAAGCTACTTCCGCGTGGTGGTTAATGCCGCGACGCGCGACAAGGACATGCCCTGGATTGAAAAGCATGCGGCCGATTTTGGCGTCAAGGTGACCGAGCGCCGTGATCTGGCGATGGTCGCGGTGCAAGGTCCGAATGCGCGCGAAAAAGTGATGAGCCTGCTTTCACCCGAAGCTGCGAAGGCCTGCGGCAAGCTCGGCAAGTTTGTTGCCTGCGAAGCCGACGGTTTATTTGTGGCACGCACCGGCTACACCGGCGAAGACGGTTTCGAAATCATGGTGCCGGAAACCAAAGCGGTCGAATTCTGGAATCTACTTTTGAATGCCGGCGTGAAAGCGGCCGGTCTCGGCGCACGCGATACCCTGCGTCTGGAAGCAGGTATGGCTTTGTACGGTCAGGACATGGACGACAGCGTATCGCCGTTCGAAGCCGGTCTTGCCTGGACGGTGGCACTGGATGAAGGTCGTGATTTCATCGGGCGTGCCGCTTTGGAAAAACAGAAAGCAAATGGCGTGCCAAGACAAACGATTGGTTTGGTCATGGATGAAAAAGGCGTACTTCGACATGGCCAACAGGTTTTTACCGCCAGTGGCGAAGGCGAAATTCTGTCCGGCACTTTCTCGCCAACACTAGGCAAGGCGATTGCGCTCGCGCGCGTACCTGCCGGCGAGCTTGGCAATGTCGAAGTGGACATTCGCGGTAAACGTTTTGGTCTTCGTGCCGTGAAGTACCCGTTTGTGCGTGATGGTGCGGCGCAAGAAGGCGTTTTGGTCTGAGTGCTCGCACCGAGTCAAGAAAATAAATAGTCGCGGCAGCTGAAACCTGCCGCAACAATCGTTAAACTATTCCCTACAAGTTATCCCGCCCCCACCACTAGAGATACTGCCATGAGCGAAATTCCAGGCGATTTGAAATTCCTTAAATCCCACGAGTGGGCCCGCGTAGAAGACAACGGCAAAGTCACCGTCGGAATTTCCGATCATGCACAAGGCTTGTTGGGGGATCTCGTGTACGTCGAACTCCCGAGCGTTGGCGATACCGTCACAATGGGCAATGCGTCCGCGGTAGTCGAGTCGGTGAAAGCGGCGTCGGATGTTTACAGTCCGGTGACCGGAACGGTTGTCGCCGTCAATGAAGCATTGTCGGACAAACCGGAAACCATTAACGAAGACGCTTACGGCGAAGGCTGGATTTTTGTCGTGCAGCCTAGCGAGCTCGATGAGCTAAACGAATTGCTGTCGCCCGACGACTATGCAGAATTGCTGGAAGACGACGACCACTGAACTGGTTCGCCAGCACCATGTGATGTAACCGACCGGCCGCATTGCGGCCGGTTTGCATTTCCGGCCGGGAGAATAATTCCGCGGCACGTCGGTTACCGATAAAGATCGAGCAGGGTGGCGAGAGATGTTCAGGAGATGAAAAAGGTTGCCGGTAAATGATCCAGCAGCATCGAAATGGATCGATGCACGAGATTGAAATGCCTTCTAGATGCCGAGGCTTTTAACGTCCTGAAACATCTTTCCTGCATCGAATTTAAAGTCGGCAAGCTTGCGTCGGCATTTACTTGGCATGAAAACGCAGCCGAAAAAGCTGCGCAGTTTTGCCATTTCGACTTCCAAAAATAAAAAAATCTTCTCTGTCGGATTTAACCTGGGTTCGGCATATTTTTACTGTGTGTTTTTCCTTCGATGCACTTTGCATTTTCTTGCAGGGAAAAACAGATGACGCTGAAAGCCGCGTAATTACTGCGTTTTATTTTTTCGATTGCGTGATTTTGCAAATCCGGAAACCGGCAAACGCTTTTCTGCACTAGCACAAAACCATTCCTGCGGGATGACGATATGGAATTATTTTATGCAAAGGTGTTGACAAGTGAAAAACACCTGATTAGCTTTCGCCCAACAAAGACTTTCTGCGGAAACGAGTGATAACAGTTCAGCCAACAAATCGCATTACCGATTGGGCCCCGGCTCAAGACGTCGATTCTCTGGTCGCTGGCTTCGTTTCCTCCAAAAAACGGATCGCATCCCAATGGGTGCCGAACTTCCTACACGCTCATGCCGGGACCGGCTTGGGCGTTTTTATTGACCGACATATTCGCAATGCCGCTGCATTGCCATCCAATCTACCGCGGGGCTTCGGCACTGCGGCAGTTCACCGCGGGAATGTTTCCGCAGTGGTGTACTAACTGGGCTTTACCTAAGCGTTACATATAGCCAACTGACGAGGAGTTGACCATGGCAACTAAGAAAGCTGCAAAGAAGCCGGCAAAAAAAGCCGCAAAGAAAGCCGTAAAGAAATCCGCTGCTAAAAAACCAGCAGCCAAAAAAGCCGCCAAAAAAGTAGCTAAAAAACCAGCTGCTAAGAAAGCTGCAAAAAAAGTAGCTAAAAAACCAGCCAAAAAGGCCGCCAAAAAAGTAGCTAAAAAACCAGCTGCCAAGAAAGCCGCCAAAAAAGTAGCTAAAAAACCAGCTGCCAAGAAAGCTGCCAAAAAAGCTGCCAAGAAACCAGCCGCTAAAAAACCAGCTGCTAAAAAGAAAGCTGCGAAGAAGCCTGCCAAGAAAAAGGCTGCTGCTCCAGCTGCACCTGCTGCACCTGCGATGTAATTTCGCAAGCAACAGTCCTGAATCTCTCCCTGTGTTGCCCAGTCGGGGAGAGATCATTTCCAGGATTGCCTGCAGATACAAAAAAGCGCCGAAAGGCGCTTTTTTATTGGGCAGTAGGAGCGACGTGAGTCGCGATTTGGTCCTGTCGCGACTCCCGTCGCTTCTGCAATTTCAATCCGCGCCAACCTCGTCACTGACCGGACCCAAATCTTCGAGGCCTAGCCAATTGCGTTTAGGCAGACCCAGCGCTTCATCGAAGAAGGTAGGCATCAGGCCTGAGGGCATGGCCGATTCCGAATTCCATAGCACTACGATTCCAATATCCTGATCCGGCATAAAAGCGATCAGGCCACGAAAGCCGCGAACGGCACCGCCATGGAAAATCATGGTGCGGCCGCTATAGTTCATCACTCGCCAGCCCAGACCGTAATAGGCATTGTTCAAACGTTCGCTGCGCCAGCCTGAAGAACGAATTTCCCCGGGCGTGGCAACTTGCGGCGTATGGATTTCATTGAGCACTTCTTTTGATAGCACATCCGGGCGATGGCCAAGCTGTGCCCGCAACCACTGCGCCATGTCCTGAATGCTGGCGTTGACGCCCGCAGCCGGAGGCACACGGTAAAAGTTTTCGTTCGGCGCAACCGCAACCCAGCCGCCCTTGCCGCGAACATGCGGTTTTGCCCAGGATGCACTCGACATCAAGCCATCGAGACCATAACTGGCGTTGCCCATGCCCAATGGAACGAAAATCCTTTTTTCGACCTGGTGCGGATAAAAATCGCCGGTCGCTGCAAAGGTCAAATCGCCGATCAGGCTGTAGGCAATATTCTGGTAGCCGTAGCAATCACCCGGCGAGCAGGTCATCGGCGCATCCGACAATCGTTCGGCGATCAAGGCATAGGGCTGGTCGCCGGCGAGCGCGCTGTCAAAAGTATGATCCTTCAAACCGACGCGGTGACTCAATACATCACGCACGGTAACGGTGGAGCCGCTGGCGAAATCGTTCAATTTGAAAGCCGGAAGTTGGTTGATGATCGGGGAATCCCAGCTCATCGCGCCTTCTTCCACCAGTTGCCCGCTCAGGGTGCTGGCAAATCCTTTTGATAATGATGCCAGGCGAAAAACCGTGTAAGGCATCACCGGCGTGCCTTGCTGGCTGTCGGTAAGGCCGTAGCCTTTCACTGAAATCACCTGACCGTCCTGCACGATCGCCATGGCGAGACCGGGCAGATTTTTTTCGTTTACCAGTCTTTGCGCCAGGTTTTCGATATTGCGTGCATTTAATGTTTGATCCCGTAACGCACCCGGTTTCTTCACGGCCATTTTCGTAACGCTTGCCGTTGGGGTGTCAGCCAGGCGTGGTTGTGCGGGCGCAAGCAAGGCCAGGCCGAACATTGAAGCGAGCAGGCTGATTTTCATGGCTTTCATGGGTCGCAGAAGATGCGTATGCTGGGGCGATAGGTTATTTTACCCCTCGCGGCGGTATTTCACCTGAACATTTCAGATAAACATTTCACAGAACCGGGAGAGTTTTATGGGCATATCCGTCTTAGTGTTGCTGGCCGGCATCGTATTGATCGGCTTTTTCATCGTCGGCATTTACAACGGCCTGGTCACGGCCCGCAACGCTTATAAAAATGCGTTTGCCCAAATCGATGTGCAATTGAACCGTCGTTACGACCTGATTCCGAATCTGGTCGAAACCGCCAAAGGCTATATGGCGCACGAACGCGAAACGCTTGAAGCGGTGATCCAGGCGCGTGCAGCGGCTGTCAGCGGTTTGAAAGCGGCAAGTGCCAATCCCGGCGATGCCAATGCCATGGCGCAATTGGCAAATGCCGATCAGGGTTTGACCGGAGCACTGAGTCGCCTGATGGTGGTCAGCGAATCCTATCCGGATTTGAAAGCCAACCAGAACATGATGCAGTTGTCGGAAGAACTGACATCGACCGAGAACCGCGTCGCTTTCGCACGCCAGGCTTACAACGATTCGGTGATGGGCTACAACAACAAGCGCGAAGTATTCCCGTCGAATATTCTTGCCGGCATGTTCAATTTCACCGGCGCGTCCTTGCTCGAAATCACCGAGCCGGCCAAACGCGAAGCTCCGAAAGTCTCGTTCTGATCCCGATGCAAACGCCAGTGAGAACTGGCGTTTTGCTTTGAACCCGATAGTGCCCGGTGCCGAGCCATGAATTTTTTTGAACGACAAGCCGCCGTCCGTCTTCAGTCCAAACGTTTGGTGCTGTTGTTCGCGATGGCCGTCTTTGCAATCGTGGCGGCGATCGATCTGGTTTTGCTGATTGCATTGGGTGGTTTTACCGAAGGCGTCAATCCGGTTCCGATGCTGTTCGTCAGCACGATCGTGGTGCTGGCAATTATCGGTTGCGCCACCTTGTATCGCATCGCATCGCTGCGTAGCGGCGGCGCGGCGGTCGCGCATCATCTCGGCGCCATGCCGGTGCCGGAAAACACCACCGATTACCATTTGCGTCGTTTGCGCAACGTCGTCGAAGAGATTGCCATTGCTTCCGGCGTGCCGGTGCCGCAGATTTTCGTATTGAACGATGAGGCCGGTATCAATGCCTTTGCGGCCGGGTTTTCACCCAGCGATGCCGCCGTCGCGGTGACGCGCGGTGCATTGAACAGCTTGAATCGCGATGAATTGCAGGGCGTGATCGCGCATGAATTCAGCCATATCCTGAATGGCGATATGCGTTTGAACATTAAATTGATGGGACTGTTGTTCGGCATCATGGTGATGGCGCTGATCGGCCAGAAAATTCTCGAGCACGGCCGTTTCCGCGACAAGGAAGCGGCACCGATTATCGGCATCGCACTTGGCTTGATGGGCGTTGGCTACATTGGTCTGTTTTTTGGACGGATGATCAAGGCTGGTGTGAGTCGTCAGCGTGAATACCTGGCAGACGCCAGCGCGGTGCAATTCACCCGGCAGACCAAAGGCATTTCCGGTGCACTGAAGAAAATCGGTGGTTTGCATGATGGTTCCAAAATCAGCAATGCCGATGTCGAGGAAGTCAGCCATATGCTGTTTGGTTCCGGCAGTGCGATGTCCAGCATGATGGCAACGCATCCGCCGCTGACCGAACGCATCAAGGCGCTGGATCCGAGTTTCAGGCCCTCCGAATTGAACGAACTGGCGGCGCGCTGGAGCATGAAACCGCCGGTCGGTCTGGAAGAAGACAGGCTGCTGGGATTCGCCGAAGCCGGCACGAACATTCCTGCGGCGGAAAGCAATATGCGGGTTACGCCGCCTTCGATCATTCAACAAGTCGGCTCGCCGAAGTCGGATGATTATCAACGCGCACACGATATCGCCGGCAGCATTCCCGAAATCCTGCAGCAGGCCGCACGCAGCCACCATGGCGTCATCCCGCTCATGTGCGCGCTGCTGTACTCGTCTGACGAAAAAGTGCAGGCCAAGCAGGCCTTCGAATTGCGTGCCCGCCACGGCGATGCCCTGCCTTCTGTGGTCAAGGATTTTTTCGCACAGGTCAGCCAGCTCAATCCGATGCACCGCTTGCCGCTCGCCTCATTGTGTTTTCCGACTTTGCGGCAGCGTCCGCGTCCCGAACTCGTTCGCTTCATGGAATCGATTTATGCGCTCGTGCATGCCGATGGCCAGGTGGATTTATACGAATACTGTCTCGGTCATTTGCTTGGTACCCAGGTGCGTGATTTGCTGGATCCGAGCAAAGCCTGGCGCGGCGGCAATAAGCGTCTGAAAGATGTTGCCGTGCAAGCCAGCACCTTGATGTCGGTGCTGGCGCAAGCCGGTCACGATAATCCCGCCGATGCGCAGCGTGCATTCAATGCCGGCATGTCGCGGGTATTGCCGCGCGAAAATATCAATTATCAGGTCACCCGTTCGTTTGCCGATGCGCTCGAAACGGTGTGGCCTGCGCTCGATAGCCTGGAGCCGATGAGCAAGGAATTGCTGATCGAAGGCCTGGTTGCCGCGATCAGCCAGGACAATCAGGTCAGCATTGCCGAAGCCGAACTTCTGCGCACAGTGTGTGCGTCATTGCATTGCCCGCTGCCACCGATGCTGGACAAGGTATAAGTTTTTTTCGCTCTTGTGGGAGCTGGTTCATCAGCGATCAGACTTCACCGAACACGTAATACTGAAAAATCAATCGCTGGTGAACCGGCTCCCGCAAATGATCGCTGAGTCAATCAAACTCGCGAAAACTCGTGCACCGCATCGACCAGCACTTTGACGTGATCGGGATTCATGTCGGGCGACATGCCATGGCCAAGATTGAAAATATGGCCCGGGCCTTTGCCGTAACTTTCGAGCGTGCGTTTCACTTCGCGTCGAATGCCCTCGGGATCGGCATACAGAGTCACCGGATCCAGATTGCCTTGCAGTGCGACCTTGCCTTGCGTGCGGCGACGGGCTTCTTCGAGCGAGATCAGCCAGTCGACGCCAAGACCTTCGGCACCGGTGTCGGCCAATTCTTCCAGATAAGGCGCGTTTCCTTTGCCGAACAGGATCAAGGGTGTTTTATCTGCGCCTTCACCACGTGGCAGTTCGGCGGCGATGCGTTGCAGATAGCGCAATGAAAATTCGCGATACATATGCGGCGACAACATGCCGCCCCAGGTGTCGAATATCTGCAAGGCTTGTGCGCCTGCGATGCGTTGTGCGCTCAAGTAGGCGATAACGGCATCGGTCACGACTTCGAGCAAACGATGCAAAGCCGGCGCATCGTTCAGCGCCATGGATTTGATCTTCGAAAAATTATCGCTGCCACCGCCTTCGATCATGTAGCAGGCGAGTGTCCAGGGACTTCCGGAAAATCCGATCAGCGGCACGCTGCCGTTCAATTCCTTGCGGATCAGGCTGACGGCGTCCATCACGTAGCGCAATTCCTTGCCCATGTCCGGCACGAAAAGTTTTTCGATATCGGCATGGCTGCGAACCGGATGGGCAAAACGTGGACCTTCGCCTTCGGCAAACGTCAGGCCAAGACCCATCGCATCGGGAATGGTCAGAATATCCGAGAACAAAATCGCCGCGTCGAGTTCATAACGACGCAAGGGTTGCAGCGTGACTTCGCAAGCGAGTTCGGGATTGGTCGCCAAACCCATGAAGCTGCCGGCTTGTGCGCGGGTTGCGCGATACTCCGGCAAATACCGGCCGGCTTGTCGCATCAGCCATACCGGCGTCGCATCTACGGATTCGCGACGCAATGCGCGCAGGAAGCGGTCGTTTTTCAATGTCATTCTATTTTCTCGATTGGATCAAGGCGCATCGGCACCCTGCACAAACATGATCTGGAATCCGCGTTTGACCTGCGCGTCGCGCGCTTTTTCAAAGGCGGAAATGGCAAGCTCATGTTGCAGAAATTGTTCGCGTTTCAACTGGCTGCGGCCACCGGTCTGTCCACTTTCCTTGACGAGGCACCAGCCGCCCAGCAAATCCTGTTCCAGAATCAACTGGACGAACTTGGGGGATTCACCGGCATTGGGTTTTTGCTGAAGAAATAGACGCATGCCCTATTTTAACCTTTAACCGCTAAGCACACGCAAAATCGCGGTTTCCGGCACATCGGCGACGACATCGGCACGACCCAGGCCACGCCAGAGAATCAATCTGAGCGAACCGGACAGAGCTTTCTTGTCCAGTTTCATCCGCATCAGCAAGGCTTCGCTGTCCAGTTCGGCAGGCAGGGAAGTCGGCAAGCCTGCGCGTTTCAGCAGATTGGCCAGGCGTTCGGCATCGGCGGCAGGCGCGCGCTTCAATTGCGCGGACAGTCTGGCGGCCAGGCACATGCCGATCGAAACGGCTTCGCCATGCAGGAAGCCGCCATAGCCTTGTTCGGTTTCGATCGCATGCGCAAACGTGTGGCCCAGATTGAGCAACATGCGCTCGCCTTGTTCGGTCTCATCGCGCGACACGACGCCAGCCTTGTGGCGGCAACTGCGTGAGATCGCTTCGGTCAAGGCGGTTTCGTCGAGCGCCAGTAATTCCTCGACATGCTTTTCCAGCCAGGAGAAAAAACCGACATCGAAGGCGGCACCGTATTTGATTACCTCGGCCAAACCGGCTTTCAATTCGCGTTCGGGTAATGTTTTCAGGGTCGTTAAATCGGCGAGCACCGCAACGGGTTGATGAAAAGCGCCGACCAGATTTTTTCCGCTTTCCAGATCTACTGCGGTTTTTCCGCCGACGGAAGAATCCACCATCGCAAGCAAGGTCGTCGGAATTTGCACGAAGCGCACGCCACGCATCCAGCAGGCGGCCGCGAAACCGGTCAGGTCACCGATAACACCTCCACCAAGTGCGATCAAGGTGACATCGCGGCTGGCTTTCATCTCTGCCAATACATGCATGACTTCGGTAAACCGGCCGAGATTCTTTTCCTGCTCGCCGGGCGGGAATATCAGTGTCTGTATAGTCTTGCTTTGCAGCGCGGCCTGTATGGTCGGCAAATAAAACGGCGCGATGTTTTCATCGGTAACGATCAGCGCCTGCTTGCCCATGACCAGGCTCGCAAGCGCGGCAGTATCGGCAAGCACATCGTTGCCAATCCGGATCGGATAACTGCGCTTTGCCAGACTTACTTGGATTTGCCGCATCAGGCCGCCTCGGCACGTTGCCATTGGTGTTGTAGTTGCAGATGCAAGCCAGCGACTGCATTGGTGATGGAATTGTCATTGGACTGGAAAACCAGGTCGGCAATCTCCAGATAAAACGGATGCCGGGCTTCAGCAAGCTTCAATAATTTTTCGCGCTTGTCGCCGCCTGCCAGCAAAGGGCGGCTGCGGTCGCGCGCCAAACGCTCGAGTTGTTGTTCTATGGTGACTTGAAGATAAACCACGAAACCATGTTGCTGAAGTTGTCTGCGATTGTCTTCCGACAATACCGCGCCGCCACCGGTGGCAATGAGTTGATTCTTGCCCTGGCACAACTCATTGATCAGTTGCGATTCGCGTTGTCGAAAACCGGCTTCGCCTTCGCATTCGAAAATCAGCGGCACGGCCACGCCGGTCACTTCTTCAAGGCGATGATCGGCATCGACAAAATGCAGGCCAAGCAAACCGGCGAGGCGTTTGCCAATGGATGTTTTGCCGGCTCCCATCGGACCGATCAGGATAATATTGGACGCGGGGTTCATGAGCCTAATGCTAACATCGCTTGCAAACCAGTGAATATGCCGTGAGTGATATATGACATGCAGCACAATAATTGCCGGCGCCGGTGATGTGGGTAGCCGAGTGGCCATCGCGTTGTGCAATGCAGCGCATGAAATCATCAGCGTCAGTCGAAGCATTAAAGAATTCCCGGCCGGCATTCGTTCGCTGGCGGCAGATCTGAATACCGGCGAGGGTTTAACAAAACTGCCACAACAAGCCGATGCGCTGGTCTTTTGCGTTGCACCGGACGAACGAACCGCCGATGCGTATCGCCGTTTGTATGTGGATGGGCTGCAACGCTTGATGACGCAGTGCCAATTCAAGCGCCTGGTCTTTGTCAGCTCGACGGCGGTATATGCGCAGGATGCCGGTGAATGGATTGATGAACAAAGCCCGGCGCTGGCCGACACTTTCAACGGCAGTATCCTGCGTGAAGCGGAACGCCTGTGCGGACAGCATGAACGGGGCATCTCGCTAAGATTCACCGGTATTTATGGCCCCGGCAGAAACTGGATGTTGCGCCGTGCACAGTCAGGCGAGACAGGTCGCGCGCACTGGACCAATCGCATTCATGTCGAAGATGGTGTTGCCGCGATCGTTCATGCGCTTGGTTTGCAATCGCCAGACAGGATTTATTGCGTGAACGATGATTCCCCTGCACTGGAGTCTGAGGTATTGGCTTGGCTAAGTATGAAGGAATCGATCATCGAACCTGAGGCATTCAACGGCGAATGCAGCGGACGCCGTGTTCGCAATGACTTGTTGCGGGCTTCGGGCTGGCAGCCGAAATACGCCAGCTATCGCGAGGGTTATCGACAACTTCTTGATCCGGCTGGCGTATAGTCTTCAAGCCGGCTTCGGCGTAACGAGAGGATTCTTTTTTATGAGCAATACTGTCGCGAAAGTAATCGAAATTTCTGCATCTTCCACCAAGGGCATCGAAGACGCGGTTCAAGGTGGCCTGAAGAAAGTATCGAGAAGCGTAAAAAACATCAAAGGCGCCTGGGTCAACGACATCAAGGTCGTGACCGACGGCGACGGCACCATTACCGAATGGCGCGTGGACATGAAAGTCACGTTTATTGTGGGCAAGGAATAATTTACGTATTGGTGCGTCGGGCCCAAGGGCCCTCCTACGGTTTGTAGGAGGGCCCTTGGGCCCGAATGATTGGTTTGCGGTTTTTATCCAGTTGCACGACACGATCAAGCAGCTTCGGCAATTTTGAAAACATATTCCTGCTGGTGCGTTCAAACAATAAAATAAATTCTTCGATTTCCGTCTTCGTCATCGCTTTGCGATTCGGATTCGCCGCCTGCAGGCTTTGTTCCTGTTGCCAGCGCCATTGCTTTACCTGTTCGAAGCCAGAGCCTTGCAGAAACAGGCTGCGATCGATGCGTTGCCATAAGGGTTCGTATTTTTTCAGCGCATCGTTGCAATAACGCCGCCAGACACAATCTTTATCCTGATCGCGTTCAATACGGTTAAGCGGTTTTATCAAGGCAGTTTCATCTTCGGGCGTGGCAAACAAAAACCAGCCTTCGAAAATAACCAGATCCATGCGGACATCGATTTTTTGCCAACGCGATGGCGGCAGACGCGTATCGCCGATCTTGTCGAATCTTGGAATGCGAACAGGCCTGCCTTCTTTGAGTTTGTCGAGTACCTCGCAGGCCAATGCAACATCGTGCGAGCCCGGCGGCCCGCGTTTTGCCAATAGCGGATGAATATGGCTGGCCAATACTTTGCGTTCACGTTTGCCGAAGTAAAAATCATCGATAGACAATACGGATATCTTCAAGCCCATGGTTTTGCCGAGTTCGGCCATTTGCGCAGCCAGCGTGGATTTGCCCGAACCCTGCAGGCCGACGATGCCGTAAATGCCGGGTTTTCCCGCAGTGGCAAGCGCGTGCTGTAAAATATCCACTACAAACCCTGGAGCAAAAGCATTTTGCTTCGAGTGGCGGACGTTTCGCATCGTGATCACCAGTCAGGGCAGGAAAGCATCATGCAGGATTTATACAAAGAGGCGCTCGATACTTTTGCACATTTGCTCGAACGTGCCAAACAAAGCGGCGATCGCGAACCGACAGCGATGACGCTTGCGACACTCGGCAAAAACGGACGGCCATCGGCACGTACCGTCTTGTTGAAAGCCTTCGATGCCCGCGGTTTTGTTTTCTACACCAATTTCGAAAGCCACAAGGGCCGCCAGCTTGCGAGCAATCCGCAGGCCGCTTTGTTGTTCCACTGGAAAGCATTGGACAACCAGATCCAGGCGCGCATCGAAGGTACGGTCGAGCCGGTGACCGCCGAAGAAGCCGATATCTATTTTGCGTCGCGTCCCCGCGAGAGCCAGATCGGCGCCTGGGCTTCGAAACAATCGGCAATACTCGACTCGCGCGAAACTTTCGATGCGCAAATTGCTTTCTACGACAAGAAATTCGAAGGCATCGACGTACCGCGGCCTCCGCATTGGTCTGGGTTTCGCGTGGTACCGGAAATGCTCGAGTTCTGGTATGGCGCCGAGTTTCGGCTTCATGAGCGTCAGTGCTATGAGCGCGTGAATGGCGAATGGACCAAACGGATGCTGTTTCCGTAGCCGCTCGGATAAAAAACAAGGTCATCCCGGCGAAAGCCGGGACCCACAAACATCAGTTGGCAGAACTCCCGACAATGCCGTGATCATGAAAGCAATCGACGCAAAGATTAAATATCTCTTCGTATCTGGCTCCTGGGTCCCGGCTTTCGCCGGGATGACGGTTTTTCTATTGGATTGCAATTCTCTTTTATGAAAACCAG
>Ga0208628_1000255_pt1 | contig 30719 bp, 25 predicted proteins | sample LakWasMet16_LOW5_2_FD_183864 | JGI IMG/M metagenome (GOLD analysis project Ga0208628, IMG submission 183864) | Freshwater sediment methanotrophic microbial communities from Lake Washington under simulated oxygen tension - Sediment Metagenome... | ecosystem: Environmental > Aquatic > Freshwater >... | reverse complement strand
CGTAACGCTCTGTCTCGTCATACTTTTTTAAAAAAAACCTACACTTGTAAGCAAGGATGGGGGAGGTAGAATTGCGTCGGGAACAGCAATCGAGAGCAATGCAGGAGCAATTGCCGAGGCGGAGCCTGCACTCCGGCTTTGGACCTTAGCTGAAAATTTATATCCCCGTGCTTAACTCCATGAATTTTTACTTTGCGGATCAGCTTTAATCTGCTGATTTTGAGATGGAGCCTACGGAATCCGAGGTTTTATTGCTGATTATCTCGTATTCCGACCCGGCCTGTGTTTGAAGAGTTTCGCCTTTAATAAAGATCACAGTCATACTGCAACCCGTTAGATCATTGTCTCAGGTATACCGGCTTTTGTGGCAATGATCTAATAGCTATTTTTATGTCTCAGGAGCAGACTTTTCCTGTTCTTCCTGTTCTTCCTGTTCTTCCTGTTCTTCCTGTTCTGGATTTTCGGGTTTAAACAATTCGGCGATAAGCTCAAGATGAGGTGCTAATTGAGGTATTTCAGGAATTTTCCAGGCTTTTCCGGTGATACGGGACAGAATGTTACTCAACCAGATCCGGTTCGATTTCGCTTTTTGAACGATTAAGTGGTAGGCTCCGTCATTGTTAACGATAGCAAAATCCTCCATCCAAACGTCAATCGTTTCGGATTCACCGACGAGCTGAACTTGAACGTATGCCGCCCGTGGTTCAAGGTCAAAACTAAAATCTTTTAACTCTGCAATGTCCTTTAGGATTATATTTGCCACCCATATAACCATACTATTGGGCGTGCATTTTATTGCCATTTTTATCAAGCCGGTTTTAAAACTCATATTTCCTCCTTTTCAGTTTCGTGGTGAATTTTCATATCTCATTGTTCTTTGTTTTGAGCATTTAAGCATACCCCAAAATGCTGCCAAACTCTCCTTTTCCAGGATATTGCTTTTCCTGACTAAAAACATTTGGCCGGCTGAATCTGAGTTTGGCGAAGATGAACGTCTGAATATTCGTAATATCTGACTATACCCGATGAAGTAAGCAAAGTACGGATATGACCCAGCATAAAAAGATAGTCAGCTTTTTGTTATCTCGGCAATAATGGCTTGGCCGAACATAATCTGCCGTTGGCTTTAGCCCATCGGTGAGATCGAAATAGTAAGTTCCGGCTTTCAGCTCGGCGGCTGTGCTTAACCGAATGAGACAATGTCTTGCGTTTAAATGGAGTTTTTTATGTAAGCTAAGGGCATCATATAGACCATCTCAAGGAGGTGCTTTATGAATATCGATTGGAAGACTATTTTTTTACCTGATATTTCTTTGATCGAAACCGTATTACGCGGGTCGATCATGTATCTCGCGCTGTTCATTTTGCTACGCGTTATTCTTAAACGACAGTCCGGAACGCTTGGAATAACCGACTTGCTTCTGATTACTCTTCTGGCCGATGCTTCACAGAATGGCATGGCAGGGGAGTACAATTCTCTTTCCAATGGCATAGTGCTGGTTGCCACAATTATTTTTTGGGACTACGCGCTCGATTGGTTGAGTTATAAATCTTCCCGCTTACAGCGTCTTATTGAACCGTCGCCGCTCCTTTTGGTACAAAACGGTCAGTTATTACGCAAAAACATGAAAAAGGAATTAATAACTAACGAGGATTTGATGGTGCAGCTTCGCGAGCAAGGCGTTTCCGATATTTCCAAAGTGAAAGAGGCTTATATGGAAAGCGATGGGCACATAAGCGTTGTTGAAAGAACAGAATACCATCATGGAAAAAAAGACAAATAGGTAAAAAAGGCTGAGATTGGGAGAATTGCAGATCACCCATCGAGCGCATCCAATGTGCGATGGCGCACAGACTTATGGCGTCCTCTCGCTTAATAATTCCTCAAGCTCAACACTGCGGAGAATCTATATGCCCCTTCCTATCACCTCTGCTGCTGGCGAATATACCGTTCCTCCGTCGTTGATACTTTTGATGTTGGGGCCGGGTTTGGTTCAATTCACGGCCTCACCATGGACATGCAGCGACGGGAATATAGCGATCTTGGGCATATCAACTGCTCTGCGGCCGGCTGATTTTATGAGGTATCGTTGAACAGCGAAATTCACCGCCTTGTCGAGCAGATTACCGCGCCGCTCGTCGATCTATACGCTTCCGGATACTGGGTTCTCAGCACTGTTGAAGTATGCGGCATGCCGAAAAAAATTCAGGAAAAAAAGGCGCTTGCGACGCTAATACCGGTAAGCGAAATGCCAGGGGGACGTGCCGAAAATGCTCGTCGGTCCGGCTCGGGTGTTTTCGGTCATCGCGGCCATTACACCGGAGCTATCGGCAGACCCACTATCACCGTTTAAGCAAATTGCCGACTATGGCCACCCACCTCACCAAGCTGGACCTGATCCTCAATACTATCACCGACGGCGTTTTGGTTGTTGATAGCCACGGTGTCGTTCTCTATGCCAACCAGGCGGCCGAAAACCTGCTGGCACGCAGTCCCTTGGTCGGGCAATCGCTGGCGGTTCCGGTCAATACGGGTAAAAACAGCTATCAGGATATAAATTTGATCCGCCCGAGCGGAATCGCTTGGGCAGAAATGCGTTCCGCGCCGCTGGAATGGGATGGACGACCCGGCTACGTCATTGCCCTGCGTGACATTACCGAACGCAAGTCGGCAGAAGAGGAGATCAAACAACTGGCCTTTTATGATGCACTGACTAAGCTTCCTAACCGCCGCTTGCTACAGGAACGGTTGAACCACAGCATTGACGTGGAACGCCGTGAAGGCAAGCAATTGGCATTGTTGATGCTGGATCTGGATCGTTTTAAGGCGGTTAACGACAGTCTGGGACATCAGGCAGGCGATGCGTTGCTGCAACAAGTCGCGGAAAGAATCACCAACCGATTGCGTGATGTCGACATGGTCGCTCGTCTGGGCGGCGATGAATTTATCGTATTGCTGGAAGATATTGCTTATCCGGACGATGCTGCACGAGTCGCCGAAAAAATTATCACTGATTTAAGCAAACCTTTTAAATTGCCCCAAAGTGACGATGTGAGGATTGGCGCCAGTATTGGTATCAGCCTGTATCCACAACACGGAGACAACTCTGAAATGCTACTGGATTACGCTGACACAGCGTTGTATCACGCCAAAGACAGTGGCCGTGGCTGCTTTGCCTATTTTTCCGAAGATCTGACAATTTCCGCCCGCGAGCGTATTGACATGGAAAACCGTTTGCGCCGGGCGATTCAGCAACAGGAACTGCTGTTGTTTTACCAGCCGCAAATTGACATTGCCAGTGGCCGTATTACCGGTGCTGAGGCATTAGTACATTGGCAAGATCCCAATGAGGGGCTAATTGGACCCTCCCGCTTTATCCCCATTGCCGAGGAAACCAGTTTAATTGTGGAGATCGGCGAATGGGTGCTGAGAGAAGCCTGCCGTCAAGGCCGGTTGTGGCTGGATATGAAGTTGCCGTCATTAACCATGGCAGTTAACGTTTCCTCGCACCAGTTCCAGCGTAGCGACATCAGTACCTTGGCTGCAAGAGTGCTGGCTGAAACCCGTTTTCCGGCAGAGCAATTGGAATTGGAAATAACGGAAAGCGGATTGATGGAAAATCAGGACAAAACCACGGCGATTCTCAACAGCCTGCATGAACAAGGCATTCATCTTGCCATTGACGATTTTGGCACCGGTTATTCGTCACTGGCATATCTCAAAAGTTTCTCCCTGGATGTGTTGAAAATCGACAAGAGTTTCATTGCTGAGATTCCCCATAATACTGACGACATGGAAATTGCCGCGACCATAGTAGCGATGGGTCATACCTTAGGTTTTAAGGTGCTCGCAGAAGGCGTGGAAACCCCGGAACAATTGGCGTTCTTAAGCAAAACCGGTTGTGATATTTATCAGGGTTTTATTAAAAGCCCACCCTTAACGGCGAATAAGTTTGCCGAGTTATTGTGTGAGCAAAAGTCATAGTAACCGAGTTAAAATGCAGGCTTATATGCCAATTGTACAAGTTAAGCGATTCGGGCTCTGCCGCAAAATTGGTCGAACCGGATGGTATTCTATGATCTGATCATGGTCAGTAACATTTTAAAATGACTGACGGCTTTTAAGGCATGCGGTTCATGGGCAGGTATTATAATGATCTCGCCTTGTTTCAGATGAAACGGTTTTCCGGAGATCTTGATTTCCACCTCTCCGTCAAGAACCTGAACCAAGGCATCAAAAGGCGCTGTGTGTTCACTAAGCCCTTGGCCCTGATAGAACGCAAATAAAGTCACCGTGCCTGTATCTTTTTCAATGATGGTTTTGCTGACAACTGCCCCTCTTTGATAATCAACCAAAGCAACCAGTAAGTCCGGCTTTACTTCATTATTCATTATCTCTCTCCGTTCAGTTTATAGAAGCCCGATGTTGCGCTAACCTGCGTCACGTCAAAAAGATTCGCTGTTGAACCGATATGTTCGTGAATCAATGTTGGTTCGGAAGAATTCGCCGGAGCGTATTGTCTCGTACAATGTAATGGTGAAACAGTGCGGCAGCGGCATGTAAGCCGATGAGAAAGTAACCGGCTGTGCCACCGGTTTTATGTATCTTTTTGATCAACTTCGCCAAGGGCTCGTTTTCGCTGATCAGCGCCGGTAAATGCAATCCGAAAAACGGTATCGGCTTCCCGGCAGCGCTAAGCATCAGCCATCCTGCCAGCGGCATTCCAATCATGAACACATAGAGCGCCACATGCATAACTCGGGCGAATAGCTTCTGCCATTCGGGCGGATTGGGCTCAACAGCAGGAGTGGGGCCAATGATGTGCACTGCCAGGCGTAGCGAAACCAGAGCCAGTACAGATAGGCCTAGCATGTAGTGCCAGATTTTCATTGCTTCGCGAGGATCGCTCCCTTTGGGGAAAAGCCCGCGCAATTCAATAAAGGCATACGCTGCTGCGATCAGCAACAGCATTAACCAATGCAAACCGATAGAAATTGCCCCGTAACGGTCTGTGTTGTTACGCCAGTTCATGGTGTTGTTCCTAGAAATAAAATTATTTGACGGCAATCAGGCAGGCGAAGTTAAGCCAGCGAAAGTAGGTATCAATACGCTTGAAACCGGCCCGCTCCAGTAAAAGGTAGTTTTCATCCAGCCGGTAAGGAATCAGCACATTTTCCAGCGCTTCGCGTTTGCGCTGATTTTCAGCGTCGGTATAGCCGCTTTGCGACTTTTTAAATTGCAGGTAATGATCGATATAAAGACGATTCAAGCCGGCATCATTGCTTAAAATCTTTTCCGATAAAAGCAGTACGCCGCCCGGCTTCAGCGCGGTATAAATGTTTTTAAGCAAATGCTCCCGGTCAATCGGGCGCACAAACTGCAAGGTCCAGTTAAGAATCACCACATTACAGGCCGGTAACACGGGCAAAGCACTCAAATCAGCGATCAGTAGAGACACTCTTTGTTCTGCAACAGCCGCTGATAATTTGGCGCGTGCCTTGTCCAGCATGGGTTCGGAATTATCATAGCCGATAAATCTGGCAGTTTTTGGGCATTGAGGGTGATTTATGATGTGCTCGATGGTGGTCCCCGTTGAACAGCCGAGGTCACAGACTACACCGTCCTGTTCCGGTAAAAACGCCATGATCAGATCTGACTGTAGGCGCTGAATTTCACTATAAAAAGGCACGCTTCTGGCGACCATGTTATCAAACACGGTTGCAACGCGTTCATCAAAGGTAAAATCTTCCACCCGATTGATATGCTGAAAAATTCGATCTTCCTGAGTCATTGCTTCGCTCTTTATCATGATGTTGTTAAGGGATCCGGTTATCTCATCGATTTAAGACGTTCGGATTTCTTCAGAAAACGCACCATGGCATAAGCCGTAACGATCAGTATTGTCGCGGCTATGACCGGTGTTTTGTGTTGAGCCAGATTGTCTGCAAGCTTAAGTTTCCAGCTGATCAATCCCAATGAAATCATCAGCGATGTAAACAATGTACCGTATTCTTTAACGGCAACCGCCGGCCAGTCAAACTTATAGTTTCTGATAGTTTCCGGCAACCCTTGAAGCCGGGGCAGCCAGCGCGACACATCGGCGCAATAGTCGATATAGGCTTGACCAAACTTTTCAGTTAAAAATCGCTCTTCACTGAAGACGATAAGCCGGTAAATCGCCATAAAGCCTAATGAGCCGAGGATGATGTCGGTCATGTTGCCGGCGATGAACATAAAACCGATGACAATCAAAATATTGCCGACATAAAGCGGATTTCTGCAATGTGCAAAAACACCCTCTGTCACAAGATTTTCAGCGTAAATGCGTCTGTTTCTGCCGCCGCGAACGATATAGGCAAGACCGATTGTCAATATCCGTAACACCTGTCCAACCGTTACCATTATCAAACCCAGTGCCAGAAAATAGTCCCCGGGTACCGTGCCGATTGCAGTAGGCGGAAAAAAGAACAGCAGTGTGGCGATAAGAACGGGGAACAGCACATTTCTAGTGTGAAAGAGGAAGTTTCCCCATTGGTTGAATAAATCCGTCATCTTTTATCACCCATGTCGTCAGCGGTTATTTTTATAAGGTAGGAATCTCCGGGAAACTGCCGTTCCGTTCGAGGATAGCATGTCTATATTTTTTAATCTTTACATAACATTGTCTAATTGAATTCGTTTTATTTATGGGGGCAACTGCTACAAATTAAAGTCCGAAGAACTGTCAGTGCTGACAATGTTTTCAAATTTATGTAATAGCATCTCAACATTATTTCGAAATTTCAGAGGGCAACGCAGAATGACGTCTTCTATGCAGTATTGCTGTGCCTATGATATTCGGATGATGTTACGGATTTATGAAAAATAAACTTGAGCTCCAAAATACACTTTATATCGGAGCTTAGGTTGTTGATCTTTTTAAGGCGCTATACAGTCCCCGTTAGATGGGGATATAAATAAAACATGTTTTAACGCATTTAAGTTGTATAAGCTGTATTAAATTGCTATGCTTTTCCCGTCGCCAACCGTATTGGCTACAAACAGGCCTTATAACAACTAAGGTAATTATAAAACTTATAAAACAATAGGGAAGCAACTATGAGCAAATCTCTTTACGAAAGAATAGGCGGAGAGCCGGCAGTCAATGCCGCTGTTGATATTTTTTACCGTAAGGTTCTGAATGATGACCGCATCAGCCGTTTTTTCGACAATGTTGATATGGAAAAACAAGCGGCCAAACAAAAAGCTTTTTTGACCATGGCATTTGGCGGTCCTCATCACTATACCGGAGAAGATATGCGTAAAGGTCATGCGCATCTTGTCAAAATGGGCCTGGATGATAGTCACTTCGACGCGGTTGTAGAAGATTTGGGAGCGACTTTGGAAGAGTTAAACGTCCCGCAAGAACTGATTACCGAAGTGGTGGACATATGTGAAACCACACGCAACGATGTCTTAGGCAGATAAACATAACCACATTACGCCATGATGTTTTGACGCAAACATCATGGCGTCGGATTTAACGGTAGAGCCATGTATAAACTAACGATTGAAGACCACGCGTATTCCTGCCAGCCGGATGAAACAGTGCTCGATGCGTTATTGCGCGAAGAGGTTAATATTCCTTATGCCTGTAAAAAAGGCACCTGTCATAGCTGCATGGTGCGCAGCCCGGATACTTTTCCGCCGGAAGCCGCTCAGGCCGGGTTAAAAAATACCCTGAAAAAACAGCATTATTTTTTGGCCTGCCTGTGCCACCCGGAACGGGACATGCTCATTAAATTGCCGGATCAATCGGAGTTTTATACCGAAGGAACGGTTGTTGCTGACGAAATGCTTAACCGAAATACGCTGCTGCTGACCGTAGCTTTTAAGGATGCATTTGAATTTAACGCCGGGCAATTTGTTAATTTACAAAGGCCCGATGGTTTAACGCGCAGCTATTCGATTGCTAATACGCCGAAAGAGTCCAACACCGTAGAATTTCATATTCGTCGCTTACCCAACGGCAGGTTTAGCGAGTGGTTGCATGATCAGCTCAAAGTAGGGGATACCCTTGCCGTATCCGAACCGCGTGGACACTGTTTTTATCTGCCTGAAAGACGCGACCAAGGCATTCTGCTGGTCGGGACCGGAACAGGCTTGGCGCCACTGGCGGGTATTTTGACCGATGCACTTGCGCAGGGTCATACCGGCCCTATTTATCTGTTTCACGGCAGCCGTGAAGTTGAGGATCTTTATCGGATCGATGAGATGCGCCAGCTTAGCAAAGAGCATGAAAATTTCCATTACATTCCGTGTGTATCAGGCAGTCATGTCCCTGAAGGCTTTTCCGGCGGACGTGTCAACGAGGTTGCGTTGGCTTCGTTTACAGATCTCAAAGGTTGGCGCGTATTTCTTTGCGGTCATCCTGAAATGGTCAATCACATGAAAAAAATGACCTTTCTGAAAGGCGCCGCATCAGCCGATATTTACGCTGACGCCTTTTTGTCCACGCCGACCTGAACAATCTGAAGCCGAGATTCATTGAATTATTGCCCTGTACGACGCTGTGTAAACCAGCGCCGTTGGGTTTTTAAGTTACAAGTTTAAACCGGCAGTCGTTGCGGCTCCGTCAGCAACATACCCCGCATGCAAACAGATATTTCCTGCTGATTAACGACCGATGATTCTGTTGCTTTTACACAAAAAGCATAAAAACCGTTTTATGCAAAATCAATACTAAGCACTTCCCCGGCAGCCAAAGCCAACCCAAAACAGCTTGTTGCAGACTTGCAACAGGTAGGCTGGATGTTTGCCAAGACACTGAAAAGATTAGCTTCTTCGGGCTTAATTAATCATTAAATCACTTGTCTTGCTTGTTTATCGGGACGAGTATTTGCGTTCGAATTAACCAGACAATATGGAGTAGCTAATCATGAAAATTATCAAGGTAATAATTTTACTGGTCTCTCTTTTGGCGATAGCCGGCACGGCTTTTTTTCAGCTTATTGTCTTGTTGGCAAATAATTTGTTCTTCCAACAAAATTATTATCGGCATTTCCCTCGGTCAAGGTTAAGTTCATGGTGAGAAGCTCGTTGGCTTTAATAGGCCTGATGCTTTGGTCATCTGCTGCTGATGAAGTCGAACTTTTGTATGTATTGACGATAGTGGGTTAACGGATATTATGGAACGCGCAGTTAAGAATTGGTTGGCAACAATCTCATCCTGAAAAAATGGGGGGCGTTAGCTTGGCATCATGGATGTTTTAATACATCCATATGGCAATAGTGGGAGGAAAATTATATATGATACTGGCCGGAGATATAGGCGGAACGAAAACGATATTGTCTATTTTTACCCGAGATGCGGACGGCTCCCTGATATGTTTGCAGGAACAAACCTACTCAAGCCAGCTATTCCCGGAATTCGACGACCTGTTAACGGACTTTTTACCCGCTGGCGCCACGATCACCTCGGCGTGTTTTGGCGTTTGATTGGCGCTATTAACTATTTTGATCTCTGAAAGCCCGTTGATTCGTTCGCGATCTGGCCTTATGCATCAGGGATCCGCGGTATCAAGGCCGTTCCGATGATCAATATCCAGATAATGACGTAACGGTTCACCGACATAGATCTGCCGGGGACGGGTAATAACGACTTGTTCGCTGTGCAGCATTTCCCGCCAGTGCGCCATCCAGCCGGGCATGCGGCCGATCGCAAACAGCACCGTGAACATATTGGTGGGGATGCCGGCGGCCCTAAGAATCAAGCCGGAATAAAAATCGACATTGGGATACAGCTTTCGGGAGATGAAATAGTCGTCTTTTAAGGCGATTTCTTCCAATCGGCGGGCAATATCGAACAAAGGATCACTGACTCCGGCTTTGTCGAGCAATTTGTCGCATTGTTTTTTTAAGATCATCGCGCGCGGATCGAAATTCTTATAGACGCGATGGCCGAAGCCCATCAGCCGGCTGGACGAGTTTTTGTCTTTGGCCTGATTGATAAAGGCAGTGCCGTCACCGCCGTCGGCATGGATTTGTTCCAGCATCTGGATCACCTGCTGGTTGGCTCCGCCATGACGCGGCCCCCACAGCGCCGAAATGCCCGCCGAAGCCACCGCATAGACATTCGCCATGCTGGAGCCTGCGGTGCGTACCGACGAGGTGCTGCAGTTTTGTTCATGGTCGGCGTGCAGGATCAGGAAGATATCGATGGCCCTGACGATGTCTTCATCCAAGTGGTAATCCCGCACCGGCGATGAAAACATCATATTCAGGAAATTGCGCACATACTTCAGCTTGTAGGACGGATAAATCAGCGGTTCGCCGATCGATTTCTTGTAAGAGAAAGCCGCGATCGTGCGTACCTGGGAGATCAAATTGACCACAATCTGCTGCTCGGTCGCCGCATCGAGCCGCTCGGGAATCGGGTAGAACGTGGATAAGGACGCCACCATGGTCGCCAAGATCCCCATCGGGTGCGAGCCGCGCGGAAAGCCGTTGAAAAAATGGTGCATGTCTTCGTGGATAATCGACGACTCGTTCAGGCTGGTGGAAAAATCCAATAATTGCCGGCTGTTGGGCAGTTCGCCGTTGAGCAGTAAATAGGCGACTTCAACAAAGCGCGACTGTTCTGCCAATTCCTCAATCGGATAGCCGCGATAGCGAAGGATGCCTTGATCGCCGTCGATGTAGGTGATGGCGCTCTCGCAACTGGCGGTGTTGCCGTAACCTTCATCCAAGGTCACGTAATGGCTTTGACTGCGCAATTGGGAGATGTCGATGGCTTTTTCACCCTCCACACCGATGAAAGCCGGCAAGGAGTAATTTTTATCGTCCAGCGTCAAGAGGGCCGGGGGGAGTTCTGTTAATTTATCGGTCACTTGATCAATCTCCCAAGGTGATGGTTCGACTACCATAATTTCATTTCACTACGTAGGTTATGCTGTACGACTTTTTTAAGCAAAATCGCACACGCGGGTATTATCCGCTTCGGTACCGCAAGTCCATTGTAAAAGGATATTCGTGATTAAGCTCTTCAATAGGTGGCGTCATCGGTCTTGGCATGGCGTCGTTGACACTAAATGTGACTGTGGCTTGTGGATCTGACTTAGCAATGCTCGGCATTATAGAGGGTCGGACAATTACGCCGGGCGTATGGCCGAAATCCCAAAAGCGAGTGACGCGCCGTGCTTCGGCTTCGTAGCTGTTGACCGGAAACACGTCATAGCTTCGGCCGCCGGGATGAGCGACATGATAAGTACAACCGCCGACCGAATGCCCGTTCCAGGTATCGATGACGTCGATCACCAACGGTACATGCGGACTGATAGTCGGATGCAACGCGGACGGCGGTTGCCAGGCGCGATAACGCACGCCGGCGACATATTCGCCTTTGCGGCCGGTGTTGCGCAACGGCAGACGCCGGCCGTTGCAGGTCAGCACATAACGGCCTTCGGTAAAACCGGTCACTTTGATTTGGACGCGCTCGACCGACGAATCGACATAACGCGCGGTGCCGGTGCGGCCGACTTCTTCGCCCAGCACATGCCAGGGTTCAATGGCAAAACGCATTTCCAGGTCGATACCGTCTATCAGCGTGTTGCCGTAACGCGGAAAGCGGAACTCGAAAAACGGTTCCAGCCATTCCAGTTCAAAGCCGTACCCGGCCCGTTGCAAATCTTTGGCGATTTGCTTCATGTCTTCGCGGACATAATGCGGCAACATAAAACGGTCGTGCAATTCCGTGCCCCAACGGATTAAATCGTGTTTGTAAGGTTCGCGCCAAAACCAGGCAATCAGCGAGCGCAATAGTAAGGTTTGCACCAGCGACATTTGGGCATGCGGCGGCATTTCAAACGCGCGCAATTCCAAAATACCCAAACGTCCGGTCGAACTGTCCGGCGAATACAGTTTATCGATGCAAAACTCGGAACGGTGTGTGTTGCCGGTAATGTCAGTCAGCAAATGGCGCAACAAGCGATCCACCAGCCACGGAGTCGGCACTTCACCTTCCGGTATTTGCTGGAACGCGATTTCCAGCTCATAAAGCTTTTCGTCGCGGCCTTCGTCAACCCGCGGCGCTTGGCTGGTCGGGCCGATAAACATGCCGGAAAACAGATACGACAAGCCGGGGTGATGCTGCCAATAGGTCACCAGGCTGCGCAATAAGTCGGGGCGGCGCAGCAATGGGCTGTCGGTCGGCGTCTCGGCGCCCATAGTGATATGGTTGCCGCCGCCGGTTCCGGTATGGCGGCCGTCGAGCATGAATTTTTCGGTGCCCAGTCTGACTTGGCGCGCTTGCTCATACAGAACGGTGGTTTTGTCGACCAACTCTTGCCAGCTTTTCGAAGGATGAATATTCACTTCAATCACACCGGGGTCAGGCGTTACCATCAAGCGCTCGATGCGGTAATCCCGAGGCGGTTCGTAGCCTTCCAGCACCACCGGAATCGACAGGTTTGCTGCGGTGGCTTCAACAGCGGCGATCAACTCCAGATAATGTTCCAGCGACGTCAGTGGCGGCAAAAAGACATGCACACGGCCTTCGCGGGCTTCGACACATACGGCGGTATGAGGAACTTCGACCTCGATGGTTTGATCGTCGCCTGCATCCTGCTCGGTAAGTTCGGGATGGGCTTTAAGCTTTTTCTCGATATGGCTGTAACGGCGCGTGACTTCGCCGTAATAATCGCCGAGCTCGGGCAGCGCCTCAAACAGGCTTTGTTGTTCCTGACTGTCGCGCTTGTCCGGGGCTACCCAGGGCAAACTGCCTAAGGGCAAGCGCATGCCCATCGGCGAATTGCCGGGAATCAAAAACATTTGCTTACGGCGAAAATCCCACGGGCCGCTTTGCCATTTTTGATGCGTCCAGTCCCATTTTATCGGCAAGGTAAATCCCGCGGGCTTGCCTAAATCGGCATCCAGCAGTTGCGCCAAGGTCTTACGCTCAATCGAATCTTTCAGGTTGGTTTTTAACGGATCGATATTTTCCGGAAGCCCACCTTCCTGCCAGAGATAGTAAAAACTGTCTTCAAAAGCCGTCTTGATATAACGCGGTTGCAGGCCTAAACGTAAGGTAATTTGCTTGATGACAGACTCGGCCTGTTCAACGGTATGGCCGTAATCTTGGTTAATATCGGCCAGCAGTTCGGGCTTGCGCCAAATCGGAGTGCCGTCTTTACGCCAGAAAATGCCGTACTGCCAGCGCGGCAACGCTTCGCCCGGATACCATTTGCCCTGGCCGTAATGCAGCATCGCGCCTTTTGCAAATTGATCGCGCAAACGTTGGGTCAGCGCATTGGCCAGTTCGCGTTTGTGCGGGCCGTCGGCATCGACATTCCATTCCGCGCCTTCCATGTCGTCAATGGACACAAACGTGGGTTCGCCGCCCATGGTTAAACGTACATCGTCAGCCAGCAATTGCTGGTCAACCTGTTGGCCCAGCGCGTCAATACGGTGCCATTGCTCGTCGGTATAAGGCTTGGTGACGCGCGGGTCTTCATGCAAACGCAAGACGGTGTTGCTGAATGCAAACTCCACTTCGCATTGATCGGTGCCGCCGGTGACCGGCGCGGCGCTGGCAGGGTCGGGTGTGCAAGCCAGCGGAATATGGCCTTCTCCTGCCAATAAGCCGGAAGTCGGATCAAGCCCTATCCAACCGGCGCCAGGGATATAGACTTCAGTCCAGGCGTGTAAATCGGTGAAATCCTGCTCCGGCCCGGATGGGCCGTCCAGCGATTTGACATCGGCAGTCAGTTGCACCAGATAACCGGACACGAATCGCGCCGCCAGCCCTAAATGACGCAGTGTTTGCACCAGCAACCAGGCCGAATCCCGGCACGAGCCGCTGTGCTTGTCGAGTGTGTCCTCGCAGTTTTGGATACCGACTTCCATGCGAATGTTGTAATTAATCGCCTGAAAAACGGTGCGATTGATGTCAACCAGGAAGTCGTTGATGTTGCGTTGATCAAGATTAAAACCGGCCAGCCATTGTTTCAGTAAGGGGCCTTGCTCGGTGATTTCCAGGTAAGGCTGTAATTCTTTCAGCAATAGCGCATTGTATTTAAACGGATAGTGTTCGGCATAATCTTCAACAAAGAAATCGAAGGGGTTGATGACCGTCATATCGGCAATGACTTCCACTTCAACGCTGAGTTTTGTGCATTTTTCCGGAAACACCACCCGCGCCAGTAAGTTGCCGAACGGGTCCTGCTGCCAGTTGATGAAATGGTTTTCAGGCTCAATACGCAAGCTATAGCCTTTAATCGGCGTCCGGCTATGCACCGCCGGGCGCAACCTGAAGACATGCGGCGACAGGGATACCGCTCTATCAAAGCTGTATACGGTTTTGTGACGAACAGCGACTCGAATGGTCATGATTTTTTCCTATTGCCGAAGTATTGGGCATTGCAAATTTTGTCTCGTTCCCACGCAGTGCGCTTGTCGTTATATATCTTCATTGGTAGGGCGTGCCGTGCGCGCCTTTGGCTCCCAAAGGCGCGCACGGCACGCCCTACGTTGTCTCGTTCCCACGCGCTGCGTGGGAATGCGGTATGGGACGCGCTGCGTCCTGCTTCGATATATGCTGCATTCAAGCTTGACCGCGACTCGCGGCGCAGCGCGCCTTTAACTGCATTCCCACGCAGCGCGTGGGAACGAGGACACAAGATGAACATAGCACTCTTTTTTCGTGGCTTTTGTGCTTTTCGTGGACAATATTCCTATTAAACCCGAACAGCTTTTTGCGCTTCATTCTGCATCCGCAATAATTCCTCTTCGATTCCCGCCGCATGCGTCAGTTCGGCGACATTGTCTTTGGTAAAGAATCCCTGGAAACCGCCAAAGCGCTGTACATATTCAATAATCAATGAGGAATGCTCAGACGCGCTGGAAAAAATCTGTTTTAAACCTTCATCTTTGGAACCGACCACATCCAGTAAAAAGCTTTTGCCTTGCTCGCTAATGGCATTAACAACAAAATCGATATTTTCTACGCCTTGCTGATTACCGTCTTTAACCGCCAGTGCAATATGGTGCAATCTGGGGCCATAGTTGCGCACGAAATTCTCAGTCGGCGAAGGAAATATCTTGAAATGATTAACGAAATAAGGCGTGTTATTGGCGGTAAATACTTTGGCAGGGCTACGCATCTCATCAGAATAATGAATACTTTTGGTGACATTGGTCGATGAATTCTGATCGACGATATCGAATGAACCCCAGTAGTAATAGCTGGATAACGACAGCCATTCCAGAATCGCTACTTCCCTGTTTTGGCTGTAAATACGGGTCGCCAAATGGTCCACCGGTAAAATGAGACCGTCTATGCCTAATGCCTTTTGCCGTTGCTTGGCAATTTCACAGACTTGTTGGGCATCGCAACGGAAACTGCTGACGCCCAACGCATAAACACGCGGTTCCTCGGGTGCCCGTTCTAAATAGGCGACTATGTTATGGGTATAGGGTGAAGGTTTGGTGATAGCCAAGTTGCCCGGCAGCTCCAGCTTACGAACTTCATCCTGGGAAAAAAATCGAAAGCCCCTGCATTGCTGCAATTTAACGACTTCATGCAGATTGGTCACCCGCAACACTTCTCCCATATAACGACTGTGCGGCTTGCTTGAGCCAATCGGGAACACTTCATTCAGACTGCGGAAAATGCCTTTGGTGTCATCGTTTTTCACTTCACGAATAATCAGGTCCGGAGCCGACATATCGATACGCAAGACGTGCGTCCAATGCGACTCGCTTTCCAGCGTGACCAGATAATGGTAAGGCGACATCAGACAGAGTTCACCGATGTATTCAATCGATTTTCCGGGTTCGACTGTCAACATCATCGCATCGATTTCATGGATCATGTTGCTTAAGTTCAAGCTATCGCGCTCTTCGAGCAATTTGCCCAGATAATTGTTAAAGAATGCTGAGTTTTCTTTGTCACCCTGAACAGGAAACGATGAGGAATGGCTAATGGCTGGCATAGTGGACTCTCTACAAGTTTTATTGTTAAAACCAAAGCAAGTGTTGTACCAAGTGGTTAGATGGAATTGTATAGGGGAATGGTTAGCAATGTTTTAGCCCTCGTTCCCACGCGGAAGGTCTTCGCATAGGGCGTGCCGTGCGCGCCTTGGAGAACTCAGAGACCGGCAGGATTTAACTTTTGCCCAGTGGCCGTTGAGCTCAAGCCGCCCAACTGATTTCATGCGCGTTATAAAGCTGAGTTGAGCAGCTTGCCTGCTCAAACGAAACTTATGCCCTCTGGGTATAAGGCGCGCACGGCACGCCCTACAGCGGCTGTCCGGTACCATGACGGCTCTTGAACAGCGTTGTGTATAACGACGAGAGCAAGAGCTTGGGAACCAGCGTATCTCTTAACTTAATGGCAGTGACGTAGCGCATGCCAACGATACAAACACGCCAATAAATTGCCCGAATAACTCATTTTGAAGCTCAAGCCGCACCAACTTGGAGCGAACAAGGTCGAAAACAGGCTTATATAAGTTGACTTCCGCTTTCTTATCCTTCCTGAAACTGCCGCCGTACCGGGTATTACTTATATAGATACAGTGGCTGTGCATTAGCTCTCAAACATGCGGCCGTATAAGCAATTCATGCCGTATATAGAGATGGCATAAATACTGCTCTAATTTCATAAAGCCAACTAGCCTTATGAAATGTCATGAAATCAATCTGGGAAAACTACAAAACCGATAGTGCTTACGATGAACTCATGTGTTCCGAGTTCCAGCCTAGACAAATTAGTTATCGCTTGTGCCAGTATTTAAATTCGCTCAATAAGAACGATATCGATAAACGCAAAATGGCTGCTGAACTGGCTATTTTGGAAATGGGCATCAGTTTCACGGTTTACAGCGATGAGGGCAACATAGACCGGGCCTGGCCGTTTGATATTATCCCCCGCATCATCAGTTCGACAGAATGGCGAAAAATAGAAAAAGGTTTAAAACAACGATTGACTGCTTTAAATCGTTTTATAGCGGATGTTTACGATCAACAGGAGTTCATTAAAGCGGGCAAAATGCCCGCCGAGATTATCAATAGTTCAAAAAACTTCCGTAAAGAATGTATTGGTATGAAACCCCGGCACAACGTTTGGGCCAACATTTGTGGTACTGATTTAGTCCGTGATAAAGACGGCGTTATGTATGTATTGGAAGATAATTTACGGGTCCCTTCCGGCGTTTCCTATATGCTGGAAAACCGCATTATTACCAAACGCGTATTTCCCGAGATTTTGCAAAACATAGACATCCTGCCTATCGACGACTACCCCGGACGCTTGCAGGATATGTTGGCGTCTCTTGCGCCCGAGCATATCAAAAAGCCGCAAATCGTCGTGTTAACGCCCGGCATTTATAACTCGGCTTATTTCGAACATGCTTATCTGGCGCAACAAATGGGCGCGCAGCTGGTCGAAGGCGGCGATCTGGTCGTTAATGACGATGATTGCGTATATATGCGCACGATCGAAGGATTGGAAAAAATCGATGTGATTTACCGGCGTATCGACGACGATTTTCTTGATCCTGAAGTATTTAGAAAAGATTCCGCATTGGGCGTTCCAGGCTTAATGCGTGCCTGGAAAGCCGGCAATGTGTCTCTGGCTAATGCACCGGGAGCAGGGGTTGCGGACGATAAAGTAGTTTACGCTTACGTTCCGGAAATGATCCGCTATTATCTGAACGAGGAACCGATCTTGCCGAATGTGCAAACATACTTGTGCGATAACCCTGAACACCTGGAATATGTGCTGGATCATTTGCCGGAACTGGTCGTCAAACCTGCCAATGAGTCGGGCGGCTACGGCATGCTGGTAGGGCCGCATGCAGCCACCAGGGAAATAGCCGAGTTTCGGAAAATTATTCAAAAAAATCCACGAAATTACATTGCCCAGCCCACCTTGGCGATTTCTACCGCACCTACTTTGTGCAAAGGTAAACTTGAACCCAGGCACATAGACTTGCGACCGTTTATTTTGCAAGGCGAGAGCACTTTTGTTACAGCCGGCGGCTTAACCCGAGTCGCACTGAAAAAAGGTTCGCTGGTGGTTAATTCGTCGCAAGGCGGCGGCAGCAAAGACACCTGGATCATCGATATGGAGCGCAACTAATGTTATCCCGTTCAGCAGAACGCCTGTATTGGCTGGCACGTTACCTGGAACGCACTGAAAATATCGCCAGATTGGTCAGTGTGCATATGAATTTATTGATGGATTTACCTAACGGCGTTGAAATGGGCTGGCAGCAGCTGATTCGTATCAATGCCTCGGAGTCGCGGTTTTATGAAAACTATAAAACCGCCAACGAACACACCATTACCCGGTTTCTGTTAAGCGACGAAAGCTTTCCTGGGTCTTTGTTTTCGTCTTTAAGCGCGGCCAGGGAAAATATCCGCACTTCCAGGGACTTGCTGCCCGATGAAGCTTGGGAACAGGTCAATGAAATGTATCTGTTTGTAAAAAATAATAGAGATTCGGTCTACAACCGCAGCAACCGCGTTGCCCTTCTGAACGAAATTCTGAAAGGTTCCCAGCGATTCACCGGGCTGTTATCGGGCTATATGAGCCACAATCACCCTTACCGGTTTATTCGCTTGGGCAAAAATATTGAACGCGCCGATATGACCAGCCGGATTCTGGATTTGGCTTCCTTGCTGCTGGCGGATTCGCGTAGTGATGAAATGCGCCAATACGAGGCTATCTTGTGGGTTAACATTTTAAAGGCGCTCAATGCCCAGTTAATGTATCGGCAACATGTCAGAAGCAGTGTTAATGGCGATGATGTGCTTAACTTTTTATTACTGAACGCCAACCTGCCTCGATCAGTCAGTTGTTGTATTGCAGAAATTGCGACCTGCATTAATGCGCTGCCGAATAGCGATGCGTTGCCGGAAGAGGTCTTGAAACTGGAAAGTTATGTGAAAGCCATCGATACCCGGCAAACGACCCAGGCACAATTACGGGGCATTCTTGATGACCTGCAAAACAAGTTGGGAGAGTTGCATGGTCGGATAGCTAACAACTGGTTTAAGCAAGACATTGGCGAATACAAATTATCGGCAATTTTGGAAACCAGCTTACTCACCTCGGATAAACAGATAAAGCCACCTTCGCTGGCATAAAAACCGATGGGGTCCGTCAGATAGAAAATTAGGATTCTGAAATATCATGATTTTTTGGGGTCGATAGTCTATTGGTTGTGCATGTTTTTCATGTCATGTATGGCGACTGAGAGAGGGGAGGCCGGGTATGACGGATTGGGCGTACTCATTAAAACTGATAGTTGTTAAGGTTGCCGAAGAAAGTCGCCGTAAAACAACGCAATTATGGTTCTGTCGCAAGACAAAGAAGCCGGTATGAGAACCGGCTTCTGTTAAATTTGATATTACGTATTAGCGCCCTGAATTTCCGTTATTGCCGCGTTAACATGTGTTTTGGCTTGGTCTGTATGTCCTAAATTACCCTCATTAATGGCTTCTTCCAAATGATTGGAAGCGGATTCCATGCGTTTTTGAGAAGTGCCTTTGAGTACTATAGCTGATGCTAAGCTATGCTCCAATGCTGCGCTTGCGTGCTTCACTATTTCTTTGGCACTACTCGCTTTAGCCGCCGCGCCAGCACGTTCAAGCGCAGCCTTTCCGTGTTCTTCAACAGCGAAAACAGCAGAACTTGACGCCAACAATAAACCTGAACAAATCAATGTTAATTTTTTCATAGTTTTTTCTCCATTAATAATCAAGTTATCTATACAGTTTCTTGGTTAGGAAAAATTAGTTTCTCCTTGTCGCCATTTATGGATGGCAACGATTTTTTTCAAGGAGCTTGGGTTTGAATTTGACTAATTTTGCCCATCGCAATTATAAAAACAGCGTCCAATATTTTCCAGTTTTATGTCCGTTTTATTCGCTTAAATTGCAGAGCGGCTTATAGTCTTTTTCCGCTCTTCAGTATTAATATATCGATTAAAAAAGTAATAAAATCAATATGTTATTGATTTTTTTTAGCTGGAAAGCTTAGGCGTTTTTTGTTAGAGCGTCGGTAAATCTTCTACGCCTTTTACAAGATTTTCACGGCCAACCTCTTGTCCATTTTTGTAACATGGCGCTTGTTCAAGCTACGAGGCTCGGCCCTTTGTTTGCCGCCGCCATAATGCTCTTACTCTAAGCTCATATTGGTGCCATTATGAGCTTAGCGATAGGGTGTTACCGCTGATTGGGTTCACCAATGTAGATCAAGCGTTCGATGAAATCCGTTTGGAAACAAATCCGGGAGAGCCAAATGACATCAGGCAGCATTTCGGGATGCGGATTGGTGCTTCTTGTCGGTGTTTGCGCAAACTCACGTCGCGCACGATAGGGGTGAAATAGTGCGCAGTACCGATTACAAACTTCTAGTATTCCATTACTTGTTAGATCGCTATTCTCCGACCGGTATTCGCTGATGAGAATATCGCCTCCACGACCCGAATATCGCGTAGCCCTTCCTCGCCAGGCACCAGCAGCGGTTGACTGTGTAAAATAGCGAAGGCATCGTCATCCATTTGCCTGGCTTGCTGGCTGTCCAGGAAGGCGTCCAATGTCTTGCCGTCGCTGGTTGATCCACGGATACCGCTATACCTTTGGAAGGGTTCCAGTTGATACCAGCCTTTTTCGCAGTTCACGCGCAGGGAATTCATGCTCCTGGCGAAGCTGGTCTGGCAATGCGCCCTGATGCCGCTGGGAAATTCGAGATCGAAGGTCATCGTTTCGTCCACATCCTTGAAAATTTCCGGACGGGTCGTCGACTGTTGGGCGGTCACTGCGATCGGCTCTTCAGCACTGCAATAGCGCGCGGCCTGTAGCGAATAAACCCCCATGTCGTACATCGCACCTCCGCCCATGCTCTTTTTCTGCCGCCAGTGATCGGTTCGGTTGTAGTAGAATCCGGCGGCGGCCGATATCGATTTTACCGGCCCATAGACTCTCTCTTTGCCGAAGCGGATCACGGCCTGGGTATTGGGCTCATGCTGCATGCGATAGCCGATCGCCAGCCTGACCTTGTTATCCCGGCAGGATTTGATGATAGCTTCGCATTCCTTGACTGTCAGGGCCATGGGCTTTTCGCACCAGACGTGCTTTCCGGCGTTGGCGGCGCGGATGGCGTACTCTAAATGCATGGCGTTGGGCAGCACGATATAGACGACATCGATGTCCGGGTTGTTGGCGATCTTATCCATCGATTGATAGTCATAAATAGCCCGGTCCGGAATGCCATAGCGCCGTTTCCACTGCTCGGCTTTGGCCGGTGTCCCGGTGACAATGCCGGCAAGATAACAGTGCTTCGTTCGCTGCAAGGCGGGGGCCAGAAGGTTAGTGCTGTACAGGCCCAGCCCTACCAGGGCGACACCCAGACGATCCTTGGCGGGCCGAGCCAGGACATTGAATCGTGGAAGTGACAAAGCGCTGGCGCCTAAAATCACTTGCTTAATGAATCTTCGACGTGCGGGAGTTTGGTGGTTCATAGAGAGTCCTCAAAAATGAAGCGGCACTCACATGTAAATTTTGCCTAGGGAGTCACGAATGACGGTTGAATGGGAGTAATTCCGCTCCCGTCAGAAACATAAATTGAAGTGAAAGTATGAAAAAATTGGCAGCTTGTCAATTTTAATGGGGTTAAATATCACTTAAAGTGTAAAAAAGCGTCCAATATTTTCATGAAATAGCTTAAAAATTTACCAAACAACAAAAATAGATTGCCATCTAATTGAATTTTAATGATTATTAAAAGCTTTTTATGCCTACGATTTAATGAAACAGGGCTATATTACGCAAATTGATAAGCATCTCAGATAAGAGGAAGAAAGATGATAAAGGTCTCTGTCGCTGCCAGAATCAAATGTGCCTTAGTTCTTATTATTTTCATGTTGATACCTCTACTTCCCATCACCACTACGATAGGATTGTTTATAGTGATCTTTCGGCCTATCTGGTTTAAAAAGCTTGTTGATAATGTGTATGCCGATAAAGACGACCGCTAGCCTCACTAAGAATCTGATGTTTTTCAATTCACAATATGCTCAAATCCTGAATCAGCTGAGGTGTTCATAAAATAGACTGCAGCAGCTTATAATGCATGTTAGCCCTATGGGGTAACTGAAAGAGTTAGGCTATTCCTTCACCATTGTCAGTTTTCGTTCAAGAGAATATTGAGCAGGATTGTCGTTAACGCTGCATCAACCGAAATAAAGCTGTGCAGAGCATGGGAATGATCTTAACACCTATCAGTTTAACGAAAATCTCCAATACGTCATTCCGGCAGGGATTCATATCAGGCTATCCTGCCTGACACCCTTCGGGTTAATGCAAATCCGTTTCGGACGGATTTGTGCCGGACCCGTTAGAGCGCGTAGCGAATCCGGAAGCCATGGATGGCAAATTTCAGACACATCCCTGTGTCCCGGATACCGGCAGTCCATGCCGGTATGACTCGCTATTTAAGCAAAGTGATAGGGGGTAAGGTCAATTCTATAGCAACAATTTAGATTTACTCTGACCTTGTTGCCAATTAGCGTGGAAAATTTGCCAGCTTTACCCTAAAAGATCGTCTACACTTTCCCGCTGGAAATGATTACTCTACTGTTTTTATTTAATGAATTTATTTTTTTTAGCTAGAAAAACCACTGCCAACGATTGGAAAAAACTAAAAGCAGTTTTGCAAACTGAGCAATCCTTCGTCGAACTCAACCATGAAAACTGAAGAAGGGAGAAGTCAATTGCATCGTTTAACAGGATTTCTTTGTGTGATTTTTCTATCAGGTTGCGCGACCTTGAGCCAGGAAGATTGTCGTCGTGGCGATTGGTTTGGACTGGGTGTTCGTGATGGGCTCGCCGGTCAAACCAGTAGCCGTCTGTCAGATCACGTAAAAGCCTGTTATGAATATGGCATTGCAATCAACAATGCGGCGTATTTTGCCGGTCGCGAACAAGGATTGCACGATTACTGCCGAATTGATAATGCTTTCAGCGTAGGATTAAATGGGCATCAGTACCAGCATGTCTGTCCGCCCTCCATAGATGGCTTATTTAGCCGCTATCATTCAGCGGCCTTTACTCTCTACGAACACCGCGCTGAACTGGACCGGCTTGATCGAGAAATCTCCAGCAAAGAAAGCAGTTTGCACAACAAAAAATTAAGCGATAAGGACCGCGAGCGGATTCGTTCCGATCTGCGGCACATGGATCGCAGGTACCATCATCTGCATGATGATCTTTACTATCACGAACGGCAGCTTGATGATTTGCGCCGCGAAGCCCGGTTTTATCGTTAAGGGTGTTACATATTTGCTGACAATAGCCTCACTGAGGCATTCAATAACCAGTTGCCGTTTCCGAAAACTAATTGTTAAATCTGAACTACTATAAATTTTGCTCGGTCATTCACTCTTCTGACACTGGTTGCCGCCGGTGCAGCTTGGCTACGCGCTTTTGTACCAGCGTTTTGGCGGCATCGGCGCCGATATGTGCTTCGCCGCGCTGTTTGGCTAATTCCATTTGCTTTTCACGTTCCATGAAACGGGTTTTCCGCTCGACCGGGATTTTATCGTAACAATGAGGGCAGCTAACGCCTTGCTGATAGTGTTCGCTGGCTTTATCGGCTTCGGTGATCGGCAGGCGACAGGCGTTGCATTGGTCGTAATTGCCTTTTTCAAGCTGGAGATTAACCGTAACCCGCTCGTCGAAAACAAAACATTCGCCTTCCCAAAGCGTTTCCTGTGCGGGGACTTCTTCCAGATATTTTAATATGCCGCCCTTGAGATGATAAACCTCCTCAAAACCCTGTTCTTTTAAGAAAGCCGTGGATTTTTCGCAGCGGATACCGCCGGTGCAGAACATCGCGACTTTTTTGTGCTTTTCGGGCTCGAGATTGTCTTTAACGTAGTCGGGAAACTCGCGAAAACTGGTTGTATTCGGGTTTATGGCGTTTTTAAAGGTGCCGACTTTAAATTCGTAGTCGTTGCGCGTATCGACCAGTATCACCTCAGGATCGGAAATCAGTTTGTTCCAATCTTTAGGGCTGACATAAGTGCCCACTACGCGTTTAGGGTCGATGCCTTCCACGCCCATCGTCACGATCTCTTTTTTGAGTTTAACTTTGGTGCGGTTGAAAGGCGGTTTGTCGGTCAGCGATTCCTTGTGGTCGATATCCGCCAGGCGCGGATCGCTACGCAACCAGTTCAGTACTGTATCAATGGCTTGGCGTGATCCGGCTATCGTGCCGTTGATGCCTTCGCCAGCCAGCAACAAAGTGCCGCGAACTTGGTTGGCTTCCATGACATCATGCAGGGGTTGACGCAAAGCTTGATAATCTTCCAGGGTGACAAATTTGTACAGCGCACAAACGACTATGTGAGACATTATTTTTCCTTATTGCGGGTCGGAACGTAAATCCGGTGCAGATAAAATTAATAGGTGGACGCTCAGGAAATTAAGTTCCCAAGCTAAAAGTAAAAAATTCCTTCTATTGTCCGCCTAAATCTGAATTTTTAAAACCGATCACTATGTTTATCAATTTCACCCTGAAATGTAAGATAAGGGGAATCCATGAAGTGGACAATGATGCCGGAAACGTTGAGCTGTTGCAGGTCAACGGCAACGGTATGCTCATTGTCAGCAGAAGTTAAGGTGGCGGCTATAACATCGGGGAGTATCTCGGCTGCCTGCTTAGCGGACTCTTCCTTATGGGCTTTTTTAACGTATTCGCTTTGAGAGTTTGCTGTTTTTTCAAGCGGTGGTTTTCCGGCCTGAGTCGGGCTCTCATTGTATCCTTGAGGTTCTGGGTTGAAGAAACGATGTGTCCACATGCCGGAATAGCCACCTAAAATAACGATGCCGATAATACGGATGGCAGACAAAACAGGTTGAATCGATTGGTTACCTCCGGAATTGGCAGGCAAAGAATTGTTAGCAGGGTTTTGCATTGGAATATTTATAATAACTGTTTAAAGTGGAGTCCATATCTAATGGCGAAAAAATCGTCATCACACGTATTATTCTTTTTTGACGAATAATGAACAATAGCCGGTCCTAACCTGTGGCTTTCATGGAATGCCGGTATTGGTGACTGAAAATTTTGCATCTCATAAATAAGTTGATGGTAGCGCTATTGAAAAATAAAGTCAGCACACAAAGCAAGCGCTGTTCAGCGTGTAACGCCGTTTTAGTCTGTGGTTCTTCTCAAGCCGGAGAACCGTGCTGGTGCGAAGCTTATCCAGCCATTATGCCCGCTGACGTTCAACAGGATTGTCTTTGTCCGGATTGCCTTGGCAAAGTCATAACAGAAAGAGTTGCCGAGTTTATTGATGCATCGAGTCAGCCGGAACAAATAGCTGTTGCACGTCAATACCGTGGCAATGATAAATTGATTCAGGGCATAGACTATTTAATTGAAAACGATCAATACGTTTTTACCCAATGGTATCACTTAAAACGCGGCTCATGCTGTGGAAATGGCTGCAAAAACTGCCCTTATTGAGCAGGTAACAATCACAGTCCACTGCCATACTGTCAGAAAGAGTAGGCTACCGACTTAAGTCGTGACCCATCAGGGATGCAGGTTTCACAAGCAGAGCCGCGCTCCGCATGCCGTTGTTTTTTCCTTTCCAACCGGATACCCGTAAAGCGCTGAGAATGACTTTTCTAAGGAACACTTACGGGTAAACTCCCATGCTTATTGGCACTTTTATCATCGATAACAACGTCTATGAAATCATTTATTATCATCAAAACGGGGTCTACTCTCCCTACACTTCGGCAAAGGTTAGGCGATTTTGAGGATTGGATAATTCGCGCCCTGGGATCGTCTAACGCTGTCATAACGGTAGTCAACATCATGGCCGGCGAAGCCTTACCGTCTGTTGACACGATATCGGGCGTGATCATAACGGGCTCTCCTGCGATGGTCACGGATAAGGCTGCCTGGATGCAGCGGCTGGTCATCTGGATACCGCAAGTATTGGAACGTAATATCCCGCTACTGGGGATTTGTTTTGGCCATCAATTGCTGGCGGAGGCGATGGGTGGACATGCGGATTATCATCCTAAAGGCCGCGAGATAGGTACTGTCTCTATTCAGTTGACCCCTGAAGGCAAACAGGACAGATTGCTGGGCGCTTTGCCCGATGATTTTCTTGCACACACCACACATGCCCAAACGGTTACCAAATTACCCCCGAATGCGCTAAGGCTTGCAGAAAACTCGTTTGAAATTCATCATGCGTTCCGCCTGGGTGACAGTGCCTGGGGCATGCAATTTCACCCGGAATTTTCAGCGGACATTATGAGCGCTTATGTTAATGAACAATCCGCCTCATTGCTGAAGGAAGGGCATAATGTCGACGAGTTAAAAGCGGCAATTTGCAATACCAACGCGGCTAGTAGCCTGCTCAAGCGATTTATGGCGATTGTGCAAGAACAAGCCTGAACTGAAATTCCAATGGCTTGGCAATCCGCAAACTGTGTAGCTAATTTTTTTGCTAAATTGCCGGCCAGGAAGATGCCTATTCAGTTTCGCACCTTAAAAACCAGCTGTTGCTCGGAATTCAGGAGTTGCCATCTACCACGACGCATTTCTTCCAGAAGAGTGTCGGCCGGATAATATTTTTCAAGAAAATATCGACAGGAGGGCGCATCTATTTCTATGTGATTACAGCCACGAACAGGAATCTGTTATGCTTTAAACAACCCTCTTATCCGAGTCGTTATGTCAACAAAAGCTGCCATAAACATACATCAGCTGAGTAAAAGCTATCAGGAAGCCGGGCAGCGGCATGATATTTTTAGTGACTTAAATTTACAGGTGAGTAGCGGCGAGTTGATTGTTTTATTAGGCCGTAGCGGTTCCGGTAAATCGACTTTTCTAAATCTGGTCAGCGGCATCGACCAGCCGGACAGCGGCGAAATTGTCATTAACGGCATTCAGCTAACCGGACTTTCCGAACATGATCGCACCCTGTTTCGCAGGCATCATATCGGGTTTGTGTTCCAGGCTTATAACCTGATTTCAACATTGACGGTGGGTGAAAATCTGCTGTTGCCTCTGGAGCTGATCAAGCGCATAAGCCGCCAGGAGCGGAATAAAGTTACCGACTTACTGGAGAAACTTGATCTCGCCGACCGTTTTGACACCTATCCCGACCGCCTGTCCGGCGGGGAACAGCAACGGGTCGCGATTGCCCGTGCGCTGATTCATGATCCGGACGTCATTCTCGCCGATGAGCCGACCGGTAATCTGGATCTGGAGACCGGACAACAGGTACTGGAGCTGTTCGACACACTGGTCACAAAAGCAGGCAAGACCCTGATCATGGTGACCCATAGCCATGAGGTCCTCGGCAAAGCCGACCGGGTTTTCTCGATCCGCAACAAGTCCCTGGTTATCGCCAGGGATGGTGTGTATGCCGCAGGCTTGTAGGGAACAAGCGCGGCGGTTGAGGGTTAGCCGATGAGCTCCGTTCTAAATCGAGCCAGCCGCAATTTCTTATGGCGGCATCCCTGGCAGTTGGCGCTGGCGATTGTGGGCATAGCGCTGGGCGTAGCGGTGGTGATTTCTATCGATCTGGCGATGGAAAGTTCGCTCAACGCTTTTGATCAGGCAGGCAAGGCATTTTCCGGGGTGGCCACTCACAGGATTATTGCCGGCGATGGCGGCCTTGATGAGAAACTGTATCGACGGCTCAGAGTCGAGGAGGGCGTACAAAAACTATCGCCGGTCGTGAACGCTTATGTTGTGGCGTCAAAACAAGCGGATACCGGCTTCAACCTGATTGGGATCGATCCGTTTACTGAGAAATCATTTCAATCGATCTGGCAAACCCGGCATCATGAAGAGACCACCGCTGATTGGCTAAGCCGCTTGATCACCGAGCCGGATACCGCACTGATCAGTGAGCAAACCGCATCGCGTTTGGGCCTGAAGATTAATGATGATTTAGCTATCGAGACCGAACAGGGCGAGCGCCGGTTAAAAATTATCGGGTTGTTATCGCCAAACAACGCGGTATCCGAACAGGTTTTGTCCCGGCTGATTATTACCGATATCGCCACGGCTCAGGAAGTCTTGGGCGTGTTTGGCCGGCTCAGTTCCATCGAAGTGCTGATCGATAAAGATCAGCCTGACATCGCACCTACTTCGGCATACACGCCATCCCTGGAGATTGCCGCGCTTGTTCCCTACAAGCCTGCGGCATACACTCCATCCCTGGAGATAATACGCAAGGCGCTACCGGGCAATGCCTTGCTAGTCGAGGCAGAAAGCCAGTCGCAAGCCATGCGGGAAATGACTCGGGCATTCTCGATCAATTTAAAAGCCCTGGGCTTGCTTTCCCTGCTGGTAGGCATGTTCCTGATCTATAACACGATGACTTTTCTGGTTATGCAGCGTCGGCGTTTGATCGGCAGTTTGCGTTCAATCGGCGTCACCCGAAGGCAAATTTTTAAATTGATTATCGAAGAAGCGTTGTTACTGGCGGCCATCGGTACCCTGATCGGCATCGCGCTGGGCATTGCTCTCGGACAGGGACTGTTGTATCTGATTTCGGGAACCATCAACGCCATTTATTTTCGCATCGATGCGGCGTCGTTAATGATTACGCCTTTACAAATAGGCAAGGGCGCATTGCTGGGAATCACCGCGACACTGCTGGCGGTTCTGCCGCCTGCGTTTGAAGCAACGCGCATATCGCCGGTAACGGTATTGGTCCGGTCGCAACTGGAATCGGGCCTGCGCCGGCTCATCAAAACCGCGAGTCTGATCAGCTTTATATTTATACTCGGCGGAACGGCTCTGGCGCTATGGTCCGGCCAAAGCATCGTCTTGGGTTTGGCCAGTATTTTCCTGCTGCTGTTTGGCTTTGCCATGCTGACGCCCGCCTTGACGCTGATGTTCATGAAACTGGTCGAGCGCGTATTCGGGCGATTTTCAGGCGTCTTATTCCGCTTGCCGGCACGCATGGTCTCGGCTGAACTCAGCAGGTCAGGCATCGCCATCGCCGCGTTAATGATTGCCGTTTCCGCGACGATAGGCATGGATTTGATGATAGGCAGCTTCCGGCAGACCGTTGCGGACTGGATACAAACCAGTCTCCGTGCCGATCTTTATGTGTCATTGCCGGGTGAGAAGATGCCCGGTGCCAAGGCAGAGGAGGATCATCGTTTAAAGGCAGAACTGGCCGACCTTCAGGGCGTACAAATGCTCAGCAGCGTATTGCATACCAACGTTATCGCCAGGGATGGTGTGTATGCCGCAAACCTGCCTGGAGCAGGTGCGGCGCTCGCCAGGGATGGTGTGTATGCCGCAAACCTGCCTGGAGCAGGTGCGGCGCTCGCCAGGGATGGTGTGTATGCCGCAAACCTGCCTGGAGCAGGTGCGGCAATCTCTAAAGAGGGCGTGTCCTCAGGCGCGGCGGCGAAAAACAACTTTACTAAAGTAGCGGTGTTCGAGCTGAACGAAAAATCCAGACCGGGCTTCATCTTTAAACATGAAACCGATGATGAACTCTGGGACAAGTTTGAGCAGCAACAGACCGTCATCGTCACCGAACCCTATGCTTATCACCATGGCGTCAAAATCGGCGATAAAGTTCGGTTGCGGACCGACAGTGGCAGTCAGCCGTTTGAAGTGATAGGCATCTATGCCGATTACAGCGGCGACCGGGGACATCTGGCTATGAGCCGCCGGAATTACCAGCGTTACTGGCCGGATTTGGGCTATTCCGGCATCGGCGTTTATGCCAAAGACGGCGTCGACTTGCAACAACTGGAAAACCAGATCAACAAGCTCATCACCGGGCAGCAGTCGGTCAAATCCGACCAAGCGATTTACAAAGCGTCAATGGAGATGTTTGAACAGACTTTTACCATTACGGAAACCTTGCGCTGGCTGTCAGCGCTCATCGCTTTTGTCGGCGTGTTCAGCGCGTTGATGGCGTTGCAGTTTGAGCGAACCCGGCAACTGGGCATTTTGCGGGCCATCGGCGTCACTTCCGGACAACTGGCCATGCTGATTATCGGTGAAACCGGTTTGATGGGACTGGTCGCCGGCCTCATTGCCATTCCTGTCGGCTATATCGTCGCCTATATGTTGATTTTTGTGATTTACCAACGCGCATTCGGCTGGACAATGGCGTTTCATTTCAATGCCGGAGAGATTTATCAGGGCTTGGCCTTGGCGGTGATCGCGGCAACCCTGGCCGGCATTTTGCCCGCGCTGAAAATGGCAAAAACCAAGCCCGCAGAGGCGTTGCGGTCAGAATGAGAGGTTGGCGGATTTTTCTTGCCGTTATCATACTGCCGGTTATCTTGGCGGTGATTGTTTTATGGAGGCCCGCGATGTTTCCATCCGACATCGAACCCGTTGCCGATCAACCGTTCAGCAAAACAGCCACGCCAAGAGTCAGCTCTTTTAGCGATCTGTTATCCCAAGGCGACGCAGATTTTGCCCGTGCCTTAAAGCCGCAAAAGTTTTCATTTCCATCCGATCACGGCGCGCACAACCCCTACCGGACGGAATGGTGGTATTTCACCGGCAATCTGGAAAATCCCGAGGGCCGAAAATTCGGCTATGAGCTGACCTTTTTCCGCTTTGCGTTGTCGGCAAAACCTCATACATCCCTGTCTGTCTGGCGCAATAATCAACTGTATATGGCGCATTTGACGCTGACCGATGTCAAAGACAATC
>Ga0208628_1000254_pt1 | contig 30785 bp, 24 predicted proteins | sample LakWasMet16_LOW5_2_FD_183864 | JGI IMG/M metagenome (GOLD analysis project Ga0208628, IMG submission 183864) | Freshwater sediment methanotrophic microbial communities from Lake Washington under simulated oxygen tension - Sediment Metagenome... | ecosystem: Environmental > Aquatic > Freshwater >... | reverse complement strand
TTAGATAATTAATCTAATCTACAAAAAACTAAAACCTCTCTAAAAAACTAGAGAGGTTTTTTTATTATATTTGATTCAATAACAATATTCATATTATGCATAAAGAACTAACTATCGAAGAAATACAAGACTTTAAAGGAAAATACCCAAAACAAATTTGGCCTTTGTTTTTTAGTGAAATGTGGGAACGTTTTTCGTTTTACGGTATGCGTGGGATGTTGGTTTTCTTTATGATAAACCATCTTAACTTTAATGAAGTTGTTGCCAATTTACAATATGGAGCTACCCAAGCCTTTGTGTATGCCTTTACATTTGTGGGAGGATTATTTGCTGATAAAATATTAGGAAAACGTCGCTCACTATTTTGGGGCGGTATTTTAATGATTATTGGAAGCGTTTTATTAGCTATTAATCCTAGCGATTTCTTTTTTTTAGGGATTGCGTTTAACGTCGTTGGAACAGGTTTTTTTAAACCTAATATTTCCAGTATGGTAGGTAACTTATATAAAGACGGAGACAACAGAGTTGACGCTGGTTTTATGTTATTTTATGCGGGTGTTAATGCAGGTGCTTTTTTTGGTGGCTACGCTTGTATTGCTATTGGCAAAGGAGAAATGATGTCATCATTAGTGCCTGAAGCTATGCGTTGGAATGTAGCTTTTGGATTGTCATCCATTTTTATGATGATAAGTTTATTAACCTTTACGCAAACTCAAAAAAAATTAGGTAACATTGGTTTATCTCCATTGTTACACTTGCCAAAAAACACAAGACTAACACGAGAAATCCTAACCTTTGTAGGCTCTTTAATGGCTGTGCCAGTTATTATGTTTATGGTAGCAAAAACGGAATACACCGATTGGTTTATGTACACCATTGGACCTTTAGCTGTATTATATGTGATTTTTGAAATGAGGAATTTTTCAGTAGTAGAAAATAAAAAAATTGTAGCAGCACTATTATTTATGATTTTCTCTATTTTCTTTTGGGCATTTTTTGAGCAAAGCGGTGGCTCCTTAAGTATTTTTGCAGCAAATAATTTGAGTGATTCTATTCTTGGAATTCCATTAGATCCAAATGGCGTAAATAACTCATCCAACTCTTTATATGTTATTATTTTTGCCACTCCTTTAGGCTTATTATGGCTGTGGTTAGCTAACAGAAAAGCGGAACCTAATACCATTGTAAAATTCGGTTTAGGCTTCATCTTTTTAGCAATAGGATTTTATATTTTTTATTCAAGTAAATTATTTAGTGATGGCAATGGAATTTCTTCATTAGGCTTATTTGCCTTTGGGTGGTTCATCATTACTTTTGGTGAGCTATGCCTCTCGCCTATTGGCACATCTGTTATGACTAAATTATCTCCTCAAAAATTACAAGCAGTTATTATGGGAATGTGGTTTTTAGCAAGTGCTTACGGACAATATTTTGCTGGTTTATTAGGTGCTAATATTGCTAGCGCATCCGAAAATTCAACCAACTTAGAAAAATTAGGTATTTATGCCGACGGATATAAGCAATTAGGTATTTATGCCCTTATAGCGGGTATTGTATTAATAGGCATTTCACCTTTCGTGAAAAAATTAATGGGTGGCGTTAAATAATTTAACAATTTAGTAATTGTTAAGTCGGCAAGATTAACAAATTTTGGCACATCATTTGAAACCATAACAACACTATGTTTAACTGGAAAGATATATCAATGGCTGGAATTATTATTCTTGCTATTGTGTTTTACACCTGTAAAAAAAGTACGCTTCAGGCATCTATTAATTCTCCTGAAAACAGAGCTAGTAATTTTATCAAACAAGATAATTCTAACTTTTCATTTACTGCAGAAAATACCTATACTGAATTTAATGAAGACTCGCCTGTAAATTGGATTTCGTTTGATGAAGCCTACATTAAATGCAAAAAAAATCCTCGTCCTATCATGATTGATATTTACACAACTTGGTGTGGTCCCTGTAAAATGATGAGCAAGCAAACCTTTAATAATCCTACTATTGCAAAATATATTAACGATAATTTTTATGCTGTAAAATTTGATGCGGAATCAAAGGACAGCGTTAAATTTGATAAATATGTTTTTATAAGTTCTGATCCTACAAACCCCAAAGCACCTCATCAATTTGCTGCATCAATACTAGATAATCAATTAGCCTATCCTTCTATTGTTTTTTTAAACAATCAAATACAACGCCTTGATATATTGAAAGGATTTATGCCTCCTCAAAATTTTGAACCCATATTAAATTATTATGGGTCTGGTGATTATCAAAAAGTGAAATGGGAAGAATATGAAAAAACATTTGTTCCTTCTGTAAAGTAAATCTATACAGGTTGAGATTTCACTTTCTTTAATTCAATTACAATTATTGGAACTAGTATTACCGCTGGCCCTAACCACATAACAATTGGCGGTAAAGGAATATGCTCCATTTGATTGACAACAAACGCCGTTATTGCTCCGATATAGCTTCCCAACATATTCCCTATATGTACTTTTAACCAACCCATTGTTTGCTTTGGTTTACAAATTAGTCGTTTCACGTTTCGACTAACGCCCCATAAACCAAATGAACCAAATACCAAAGGAATAATTGCCCCAAAATTATGTGATTTATAATAAGCGAGTATGGCAAATGCTATCATTCCAATGAATGAAATTCCTGCAGCTATTTCAATAAACCAATCTAATACTGTTGGTTTTTGAGTAATATTTAAGTACTTTAATTTAAGTGCTCTATAAGCAATACATACCGAATAGTAGGTAAAAAAGGCGATTAAAAATAAGAAAATATTATTTTTAAAAACAGACAAGTAAACGCCAGTAATAAAAATAATGGTCATGCTCCAAAAATAAACCTTACCAACAGGCTTATGCTTTGGGGTATTTTTCTTTAAAATAATTGCTAAAGCTCCAAATAATAATGCTGTTGCACCTGCTATAATATGAATAATAGTAGATATTTGGATAAACGTTTTCATTTATATCAAATCACCATACAAATCAAAATCACTAGCATCCGTAATTTTCACATTAGCAAAATCGCCAATGCGCACATAATTTGTATCGGTTGCTTTCACTAATACTTCATTATCTACATCCGGACTATCAAATTCTGTCCTTCCTACAAAATAATCATTCTCTTTTCTATCAAATAATACTTTGTAAGTTTTACCTATTTTTTCTTGATTTAACTTATATGATATTTCTTGTTGAACTTTCATTACTGCATCGGCACGCTCTTTTTTCACTTTCTCTTTCACATCGTCTTTTAATAAATAGGCGTGTGTATTTTCTTCATGCGAATATGTAAAAATACCTAAACGCTCAAATTTTGAATCTTCTACCCAACGCAACATTTCTTCGTGATCTTGTTTTGTTTCGCCTGGATAGCCAGCAATTAATGTCGTTCTGATTGCGATACCTGGAACTTTATCTCTGATTTGATTTACGGTATCAATTGTTTTTTGTTTAGTAATTCCACGACGCATACTTTTTAGCATATTATCACTAATATGTTGCAATGGCATATCTAAATAATTACATACGTTACTTCTCTTATTCATCACATCCAATACTTCCATCGGAAATCCACTAGGAAAAGCGTAATGTAAACGAATCCAATCTATTCCTTCTACATCACTCAATTGGTCAACTAAATTAGCCAACTCACGCTTCTTATATATATCTAATCCGTAATACGTTAAATCTTGAGCAATTAATAATAACTCACGAGTACCTTTACTAGCTAATAATTTTGCTCTACTCACCAATGATTCGATAGGTTCAGAAATATGTCCGCCACGCATCAAAGGAATCGCACAAAAACTACAAGGTCTATCACAACCTTCGCTAATTTTAAAATAAGCATAGTGATTAGGCGTTGTTAATAAGCGCTCTCCTACTAACTCTTTCTTATAATCTGCTTTTAGGGTTTTTAAAATTTTAGGCAATTCTCTTGTGCCAAAATAAGCGTCTACATCTGGAATTTCCTTCTCTAAATCGCCTTTATAGCGTTCACTTAAGCATCCCGTCACGTATAATTTATCAATACTACCTTCTTTCTTAGCTTCTACATATCGTAAAATGGTATCAATACTTTCTTGCTTAGCACTTTCTACAAATCCACAGGTATTTATAATCACAATGTTATGATTATCATCTTCGCTTTCATGTTCCACATTAAAGTTATTAGCCTTTAATTGTCCCATTAAAACTTCGCTATCAACTATATTTTTACTGCATCCTAATGTTACTACATTGACGCTATTTTTTTTTTGAGTTTTTGTTTTCATTACATGGTAAAGATACCACTTTTAATATTGTTATCTATTATAAAATAGTATTTTTATATAATGAAATCTATCTCTTTTTTAATATTTATTTGCTGTTTTTATTCAAATATCACCTTGTCTAAATGTGATACAACTTTTATTAAAAAAACATATTTTGAGGCAGAAAAAATATTATCAAAAGACGTTAATAAATCATATCAATTAGCGTTTCAAGCATATTCTCAAGCTAAAGAATGTCCGTTTTCTAAACATTATTATGAATCAATTATTGTTTTATGCAGAGCATATTATCAAAAAGATCAGGGAGATTCTGTCATCAAATTATTACAACCTATTATTTCGAAAATCCCATCAAATACTCCAATAAAATATAAAGCGGCACTTCATCACAAATTAAGTTCTGCATATGTTATGATGATGCAATCTGAAAATGGGCTAAAACATTGTTTAGAAGCATTAAAAAATTACGAATTAATAAAAGACACTTCTAATACTGCTAACATATTAGTAAATATTGCTAATGTATATCAACAACAAAACAATTTCAACCAAGCTGAAAAATATTTAAGACAAGCTGAATCAAAAGCAAGTTTGTTAACTAGAAAAGTGGCGCTGGGAAATGTGTACAACACCATGGGGATATTATATGCAGAACATGGCAAGTTAGATTCTGCTGAAAAGTTTTTTTTATTATCAACTTCAATTAGAGAAAAATTAAATGACAACACCTCTATTCCATGGAACTACAATAATTTAGGGGGATTATATGTAATGCTTGGCAAAACAAAAGATGCTATATTTTATTTAGAAAAGGCATTGGCTAAATTTGAAGAAGTAGGTAATTATGAAGGACAAACTTCCGTTGCAAATAATTTGGGCGAACTTAATATGCAAATAGGAAACTCTAAAATGGCGTTAGAGTACTATAGCTATTCAAGAAAATTATATTCACAAACTAATAATCCTGATAATTTAGAAAACTTATACAATAATTTATCTGTATACTATGATAAGATTGGAGATATTAAAACAGCCTTTAAATATTCTGACTCATTAATTGTTTTAAAAGATTCGTTATATGGAAAACATTTAGATGAAAGTATTGCTGAAATGCAAACAAAATATGACGTTGAGAAAAAAGATTTAGAACTAGCAAAGAATAAAGCTGAAATCGAGAGCGAAAAAAATAAACGTTTTATCACTTATGGAGCATTAGTTTTCTTTGTTTTACTTTTTTCAATCGCCATTTGGGCCTTTATACAAAAACGTAAAAACAGTCGTCTTTTAGAAACTAAAAATAATTTGCTTGAAAATGCCAATCAAGAGATTTCACACCAAAAAGAACAATTGAGCGAGAGACAAAAAGAGATTGTTGATTCGATAAATTATGCTAAAAAAATTCAAACAGCTTTGTTAGCTAGCGAAGAAATGTTGTTAGAAAATTTAGTCAATCACTTTATTTTATTTAAACCAAAAGATATTGTGAGTGGCGATTTTACTTGGGCTACAAAAAAAGACGACTTATTTTACTTAGCATGTTGCGATAGCACTGGACATGGTGTGCCAGGTGCCTTTATGAGTTTACTAAATATTGGTTTTTTAAGTGAAGCAATTAAAGAACGAAATTTATTAAAGCCTGGGGATATTTTTAATTACGTGCGCGACCGACTTATTGAAACTATTGGAAAAGACAAACAACAAGATGGATTTGATGGTATTATCATTTGTTTAGATTTAAAAAATGAACGCATTACATATGCTGCTGCTAATAATGCTCCTTTATTGATAAGAAACAACGAGATTATAAGTTTAAGTTGTAATAAAATGCCAGTTGGAAAAGGTGTGAAAACAGATTCTTTCGACACCTTTACATTAAGTTACCAAAAAAACGATTCTATCTATTTATTCACAGATGGTTATCCTGACCAATTTGGCGGACCAAAAGGTAAAAAGTTTAAATACAAACCATTTGAAGATTTACTTTTAGAAAACAACACGTTAAGTTTAGAAACACAAAAAGAAAAACTCGATCAAACTTTTGAATCTTGGAAAGGAAATTTGGAACAAGTAGATGATGTTTGTATTGTTGGGATCAAAGTTTAAAAAAATCTTTTAATGAATCCCTCATTCGATTTTGCAACAAACTATTTTACCGAAGAAAAAATTGAAAGTCTTTTCTTTATTTTTATTGGATCAATTGCTATTTTATTAGCCCTTACTTTTTTATTAATCATTAAATATTCTTTTTTTAAAGGTTTTGCTATTCCATTGCTATTAGTAGGAATTATGCAATTAATGCTTGGTAGCACAATATATATGCGAACACCAAACGATATTTTACGAGTAGGACAAACCATGAAAATCAATACTCATGATTTACAAACAACAGAAATACCACGCATTGAAACTGTACTTCAAAACTTTGTTGTTTATAAATGGATTGAAATTAGTTTTATGATTATTGGTATTATTTTAATAATCGTTTTTTATAAATCGCCTCAAACTTTTTGGAAAGGCTTAGGATTAGGCATACTCACACAAGCAAGTTTGATGCTATGCTTAGATTTAATGGCGCAGCAAAGAGCGGAAACTTATTTGCAATTTTTATTGAAGATAGTGTCATAATTCAACCTTAAAAATCAACAGAATTCAGTTTTTTACAAACTAAAAAACATCTCTCCCATAAGACTTTCAACTATATTATTTAAGCTAAAACCCTTAGTTTTAATTTTTTAAGTTAAAACTGAAAAAAATTGGGATTATTTCATGCTTTTTTTGTAATTTTAAGCAAAACAGGTTTGTTTCATCGCTCTTTATTTTAAGGGAGGAAAGTCCGGGCAACGCAGGGTAATTTGCCACTTGAAAAAGTGGGTATATTTTTAGGAATAAAAGTATAACAGATAGTGTCACAGAAAACCAAGTAGCCTCAAAGTTTACTTTGAGGTCATAGTGAAAATGTGAGGTAAGAGCTCACATGTATAACTGGTAACAGTTATGTAGGACAAACCTCTTATGTTGTAAGGCCATGTAAACCCTAATTTTACTGCGACTCGTGGTAATAACTTCGGTTATATTAGGGAGGGTAGGCTGCATAGATAAATGATGAAAGTCGTCCGCCAGCTGGCGGACGAAACAGAACTCGGCTTATAGAACCTGTTTTTATTTTGTACTTATATGCTTAAACGCACGTTATATATTTTTTTGTTACTAATCAGCTCTCGATTGGTTAATGCTCAATGTCCTCAGATATATGATTACTTAGGGAATTTAGTAAACAGTCCTTATTTTATTAATTGTCAAGGAACAGGAACTTACAATATGAATATCGCTTCAAATAGTAATTGGGGCGCATATACTATAAATTGGGGTGATGGAACTTCTAATTCTGTTGGAGGAGCGTATGTAGCTAATTCCTTAATCAATCACATTTACAATTCTGCATCACCAGATACATTTGTGATTACAATTTCTATTCCTTCGCTAAGTTGTGTTATGACAGGTCTTGCCGTCATGGAAAAACCAGTAAATGCATCCATTCAAATTCCAATTGGTGGCGTTACTACAGCCTGTGCTCCAAAAGCTTTATTATTTACAAACTCAAGTACTGATGTATCAGAAACAACTTGGTTTACATGGAATTTTGGAGATGGCTCACCCGTACAAACTTTTAGTTATTCAAATGTTGGACAAACCGTCTCTCATAACTATCTTCCTGGAACTGTTAATTGCCAAACAGCAGTTACACTTACAGCCAAAAATTATTGCACTCCAATTCCTACTATTGCAAATTTTAATCCTATTCAAATTTACGATAAAGATGATGCTGCTATAACACCATCAGCAATTATTAAATGTTGGCCAGATAATGTATTTACATACACAAACACAACTAATCGAAATTGCGTTCCGCAAGGAAATACATTTCAACGACAAGAAAAATGGAATCTTGGAAATTATTGGGGCTTAGGCTACGATTCTATTATCAACTGGCGCCCATGGCCACCAACCTCGCCTTTAACTGTTGCTTATCCATCTGTTGGAACTTATACTGTTCAATTACAAGATAGTAATTTATGTGGTGTTGATATTCAAGTACAATCGGTTACTATTTTAAATCCTCCAACAGCTGGTGTAACAGTTGGACCTGGTCCTTTTTGTCAGGGCTCTGCCGTTACTTTTTCTAATACAAGTGCAACAGGCTATTCTTACAAATGGAATTTTGGAACTGGAGGTGGATTTGTTTCAAAGCCATTTGGAGCTCAAACATTCACCTATAACACTCCCGGAACTTACACTGTTTCCGTAGTTGCTTTAATTGGCGGCGGCGGCGCATCATGTACTGATACAGATAAAGTGGTTATTAATATTCTTCCGCGACCTACAGCAAATTTTAGCGTGAGCCCTAACTCTGGTTGCAACTCTATCACTGGAGCTACTTTCACTGATTTATCTTCTAGTGCAGTAGCTTGGAATTGGAACTTTGGAAACTCAAACACATTTAACGGGCAAGTTCCTCCATCACAAAATTACAATACGGTTGGTAACTTTGTAGCTTCATTAACTGTAACTGCAGCAAATACTTGCGTTCATACATTTACAGCTCCATTAACTGTTTACCAAATTCCAACAGCAGCCTTTACCGCATCTAATGCTTGTGCGAGTTCGCCCGCAGCCTTTATAGATAACTCTACTAATGCAGTTGGTGATCCTATTATTTCTTGGAATTGGAATTTTGGAGATGCCTCTCCAACGGCAACAACTTCTACTCAAAATCCTTCTCACACATACACTACACAAAACACATATACTGTTCAATTAATTGCAAACACAGCTAATTGTAGTGATACTGTGCAACAAATAATTACCATTAATGTAAAACCAACTGCTGATTTTACCTTAACTCCTATTAATGGATGTCCTACTCTCACTGTAAATTTCGCCAACACATCTGCCAATGCAACATCTTACAATTGGAATTTCGGCAACGGAAATACGTCTACTTCTACAAATCCATTAGAGGCATTCACTAATACAACAACAGCTAATATCACATACACCATTAGCTTAACTGCATTAACAGCTGCTGGTTGCATCGATACACACACTGCAACCGCTTCAGTTTTTCCAAAGCCAATACCTTCGTTTACTCTTAATGGGCCCACTGGTTGTTCTCCTGTGGCTGCTACTTTTACAAATAATTCAACAGGTGCAACAAACTACCAATGGAATTTTGGAGATTTAACTTCAAGTACAACTTCTTCTGCTGTTGTGTCTCACACTTATTTTAACACTACTTTACTTATTCAAACATACACAGCGCAACTAGTTGCTATTAGTAGTAATGGATGCAAAGACAGTACTTCGTTAACAGTAACGGTATATCCAAGACCCATTTTTAATTTCACAATGATACCAAGTAGTGGTTGTTCTCCTTTAAGTGTAAACTTTCCTCCGGTTTTAGGTGCTGTAACTTATGAATGGGATTTTGGAGACGGAAGCCCTTTAAATTTTTCTCCTAATCCAACGCATGTATTTACAAATACAACAACGGTTAACAAAACATATACCGTTCAGTTAATTGCATCTAATGCTTTTTCATGTGTAGATACTACTTACGGATATCCAGTAGTATTTGCAAAACCACAAGCAAACTTTGCAGTAACACCAACAGTAGGATGTTCACCTTTAGCAACAACCTTTTCAAATACGAGTGTATCTGCCAATACTTATTTATGGAAATTTGGAGATGGTAATACTTCTATTTCAACAAATACAAACCATACATTCATAAACACAAGTAGCACAAGTAATCAAACATTTAGTTGCACACTAGTAGCTAATACTACAGATGGATGTAAAGATTCATTAACTATTCCTATTCTTACTTACTTTAAACCAGACGCTTCATTTAGTTTAGATACACCGAAATGTGTTTCCAAAACAATTACATTCACAAATAATACACCAACAGCTAATTCATATTTATGGAATTTTGGTGATTTAACAGGAACTTCTTCAGTTCCAAATCCAACACATACTTATACTACAAACACATCCAATAATTTAACCTTTACAGTTCAATTAATTGTCACTACTACTGATGGATGTAAGGATACTACTTTTGGTTTCCCAGAAATATATGCTAAACCGATTGCTAATTTTGCCTTAACACCAACCATTTCTTGTTCACCTCTAAACACATCCATGACTAATACAAGTTTATTTGCAAATACGTATTTATGGAAATTTGGAGACGGTACAACTGATATTTTATTTAATCCAAGTCATACTTATACAAACACCAGTAATACAACAAACCAAACATTTAGTTGCACGTTAGTTGCAATTAATTCAAATGGATGTAAAGATTCATTAGCAATTCCCGTAATGGTACTTTACAAACCAAAAGCAAATTTTACAGTTGATACTCCAGGCTGTTCTCCAAAACTATTAACCTTTACTAACACTTCATTAGGCGCTTCTTCGTTTAATTGGGATTTAGGAATAACAACCTCAACTATTACAAACATTACTCAACAATTTATTAATGCAACTACATCAAACATTACCAATACCGTTCAGTTAATTGCAACATCAAGCGATAATTGTAAAGACACTATTATTGTTCCAATCATTATTCACCCAAAACCTGATTTTAATATTGTAGCTTCACCAGATAGTGGTTGTACTGCCTTAACTGTAAATTTCCCTTCTATTGCTAATGCTGTAACGTATCAATGGAGTTTTGGAGATGGTAATATTTCAACATCAAACAATCCTACTAACATTTATTATAATAATTCTCAAACCACAAAAACATTTACAGTACAATTAATTGGTACAGATGGATATGGCTGTAAAGACACATCATCTAAAGTAATAAAAGTGTATGCTAAACCTATTGCTTTATTTCAAGCTAATCCAACGTTAGCTTATGTACCATCAACTCCTGTTAACTTTATTAATCTATCTTCGGGAGCCATATCTTATTTCTGGGATTTTGGTGATAATACTTATTCTGCTGCTTTCAGTCCTTCACATAATTATCAAGAACCAGGAGAATATCAAACTTATTTAATTGCCATTAATGCATCTGGATGCGTTGATACATTTTATTTGCCAGCCAAAATTGTTGCTGAATTAGAAAGTGATATTGATATTCCAAATGCATTTTCTCCAAATCCAAATGCAGGAAACGGAGGATCATTTAATCCTAACGACGTAAGCAATGATGTATTTCATCCAGTGATGAAAGGAATTGATAAATACGAATTAAATATTTTTTCACGTTGGGGAGAATTATTATTCGTTTCAAAAGATATTAATATTGGATGGGATGGATATTATAAAGGAAAACTTTGTACACAAGATGTATATGTTTGGAAAATAACAGCCACAACTTTAGATGGCAAAAAAATTAATAAAACAGGTGATTTACTTTTATTGAGATAATATGAAAACACTAATACAAATACTAATTTTAATTTGCTTTACTTTTCAGATAAAGTCGCAGGTTCAAACTAAAATAAATTCTAAATTATATGCAAAGGATTTAGCCACAGCTAATGAAGCTTTTGATGCAGAGGATTACTTAAACGCTATTGGTTTATACAAAAAGGTATTATCTATCGATCCTAATCATGAAATTTCAAATTTAAATTCGGTGATTAGCCGCATTAAATTAAATCAACCAACAGATTCTTGTATTCCACACTTAGCTAAACTTAAAAATAGTGCTACTCCTGAAGTGCAATTTTATTTCGGTAAAATTTATCATTTGACTTCTAATTTCGAAGAGGCGATTAAATGTTTTACAAAATACAAAAGCATCAGTTCAAAAAAGAGAACAATAGCTGATGATGAAGTTGATTATCACATGAATTGTAGTAAAAATGCCATCGATTTAATTAGCCAACCACATCGTTCCGTTATTAGAAATCTAGGAGATAACATCAATACGCCTTATGCTGAATACGTTCCTTTAATTACTCCTGATGAAAATTTATTATACTTTACTTCAAGAAGGGAAGGAAGCACAGGAAATTTAAAAGATGTTTATGGTAATTATTACGAAGATGTTTACACCTCTCAAAAAAACGAAAAAGCAAAATGGAATAATCCTGTAAATGTTGGGACTCCTATCAATACAAATACTCACGATGCCTGTGTAGCATTAAGTTTTGATGGTAATCAAATGATTATTTATAGAACATCTGAAGATTTGATATCAGGAGATTTATACTTATGCCGTATGGATTTTAATGGATGGTCTGCTCCTGTGAAATTAGGTCCAGAAATAAACACACCCTATATTGAAACGAGTGCTTGTTTTAGTACAGATACGAGTGTGATTTATTTTAGCAGTAATAAACCAGGAGGATTTGGTGGAAAGGATATTTATAGAATCAAAAGATTACCTAATGGAAAATGGTCGATGCCTTTGAATTTAGGAATGACTGTAAATACAGAAAAAGACGAAGACTCTCCGTTTTTGCATCCTGATGGAACAACACTTTATTTTAGCTCTAAAGGTCATAACACCATGGGTGATTACGATGTTTTTAAAACAACATTAAATACTGAAACCAATGCTTTTTCGACTCCCGAAAATTTAGGTTTCCCTATTAATACTGTAAACAATGATATTTTCTTTGTATTAAATGCAAGTGGCACTCATGGTTATTATTCATCTGTTAAAGAAGATACTTACGGTGGCTCAGATATTTATATGATTGATACACGTTTTGGTGATAATGATTTAAAAGCAAAAACAGGAAAAGTTGTTTTTGGAAACGAACCAGCTAAAGCTAAAATAACATTAATTGATATTGAAAGTAAACAGATTTCAGGAATTTTTAATGCCAATTCAAAAACCGGGAAATTTATTTTGGTAATGAACCCTCTAAAATCATATAAAGCTATTGTTGAAGAAGATGGGTTTCAAACAATGATACTAGATTTAGAGCCTATTGCTGCTGAATTAATTGAAAAGGAATTGATATTAAGTTTAACTAAAAAGAATTAATTATAAAAAAAACGTTTACATATTTAAGCTCAACACTTTTGATTTTAATGCTTTCATTAATTATGAGAGCTCAAGACCCTCAATTTACTCAGTTTTATGCAGCTCCCATGTATTTAAATCCTGCGTTTACTGGCGTAACATACGAGCATCGTTTTGTTGCTAATTACCGTAATCAATGGCCAGGCATTAGTAAAGCATATCAAACCTATATGGCAAGTTATGATTATAATATGTCTGACATCAATAGTGGTATTGGCATTAATGTGATGCAAGATAGAGCTGGAACATCAGGATTAACTCACTCTCAATTTGGTGTAAACTATGCATATCATTTTAAAATCAGTAAGTTTTCTGAAATTAGATTAGGTGCAAATCTATCTTACAATATGAAACGATTAGATTTTAGTAAACTAAAATTTAATGATCAAATTGCAACAGGCTCAGGTACATCTATAGAAGCTTCAAATTATGAAGCGTTAAACTTTATGGATTTTGCGGCTGGTGCTTTATTAAATTCAACACAATATTGGTTAGGCTTTAGCGCTAAACACTTAACACAACCTAATAGTAGTTTAACTGGAGATAGAGTGCCATTGCCATTATCTATAAGCTTGCATGGAGGATATCGATTTATTATCGAACAAAAATCTAAAGAATTGAAACGTTATTTTTCTCCTACTTTCAATTACCGCCACGAACAAAAATATGATCAGTTAGATATTGGAGTTTACTATTATCATTTACCATTAAATGTTGGTATTTGGTACAGAGGCTTGCCTTTAAAAAAATATGCGCCAACCTACTCTAGTAGAGAATCTATTGCACTATTGGTAGGATTTGATATGACTGCTTATAACCTGCGAGTAGGTTATAGTTATGACTTAACGATTTCAAATTTAGGTGTTGCCAATTCATTAGGCGCTCACGAAGTATCCTTGATATACGAAATTGCTAGAAAGAAAAAACGAAACAAACGTATTTTGGTAAGTTGCCCTAAGTTTTAATCTACCAAACCTTTTTCTTAAACTCCTGTTTATATTAATATGACTTTAGATTATTTAATGAAAGGACTTTTAGTGGGCTTTTCAATTGCTGCACCAGTTGGCCCAATAGGTGTTTTAGTCATTAGAAGAACGCTTACCGAAGGTCGTTTATCAGGTTTTGCAACAGGGCTAGGAGCGGCAGTGGCTGATGGCACTTATGGATTTATTGCAGGATATGGACTAACTAGCATTTCAGATTTTTTAATTGCTCAACAGTTTTGGATGAAATTATTTGGAGGCTTGTTCTTACTTTATTTAGGAATAAAAACACTCATTAGTAAAGCCGCCACCAAAGAAGCAACTATTGATAGTCATGGCTTATTAAAAAATTTCACTTCTACTCTTTTACTAACCATTACCAATCCAATTACAATTTTATCATTCTTCGCTATTTTTGCAGGGCTTGGTTTAGGACAAGAAAAAACAAATTATCTATCATCTACTGCTTTAGTATTAGGTGTTTTTATTGGGTCTGCTTTTTGGTGGCTTATATTAAGCAGCGTGTTAAATGTTTTCAGAAATAAAATAACTACCAGCGGCTTAACTTGGATAAACCGTTTTTCTGGTTTACTGATTATCTCCTTTGCTATTTTGGCTTTTTATTCTCTTAGATAACAAAAAAAATCCCTTTAAACTTTTGCTTAAAGGGATTCTTAATTTATATACTCTTAAAATTATTTGATTTTAAAAGCTGCTTTTACTTTAGCTACGTAATCTAATTTTTCCCAAGTAAATAATTCAACTTTCATTGTTTTTACTTTTCCATCAGGAGATTTAAATGTTTTAGTAACTACTTCGTTCTTACGACCCATATGTCCGTAAGCAGCAGTTTCGCTATAAATTGGAGTACGTAATTTAAAACGTTGCTCAATAAAATATGGACGCATATCAAAAACGCTAGAAACTATTTTAGCAATTTCGCCATCCGTCATTTTTACTTTTGCAGTACCATAAGTATCAATAAAAATACCCATTGGTTGTGCCACCCCAATTGCATAAGATACTTGAACTAATACTTCAGAACAAATACCAGCTGCTACTAAGTTTTTAGCAATGTGACGAGTTGCATAAGCTGCAGAACGATCAACCTTACTTGGATCTTTACCAGAGAAAGCACCACCACCGTGAGCACCTTTTCCACCGTAAGTATCTACAATAATTTTACGGCCTGTTAAACCTGTATCTCCGTGTGGACCACCGATTACAAATTTACCAGTTGGGTTAATATGGTAATTAATTTTGTTGTTGAATAAATGAGCGTATTTAGGATAGTTCTTTTTAACGCGTGGAATTAAAATATCAACGATGTCTTTTTTAATTTTAGCTAACATTTTTGGTTCAGCATCAAAATCATCATGTTGTGTAGATACAACAATTGCATCAATACGAACTGGGACATTATTATCATTATACTCTAAAGTAACTTGAGATTTTGCATCAGGACGTAAATATTTAATTGCTTTATTTTCTCTACGTAATGCTGCTAATTCTAATAAAATACCATGAGCTAAGTCTAATGCTAAAGGCATATAGTTAGCTGTTTCGTTAGTTGCATAACCAAACATCATACCTTGGTCACCAGCACCTTGCTCTTCTTTTTTCTTTCTGTCAACACCTTGATTGATATCAGCAGATTGCTCATGAATAGCAGATAAAATACCGCAAGAGTTAGCCTCAAACATGTATTCTGATTTTGTATATCCAATTTTACGAATTACTTCACGAGCAATTTCTTGAACATCTAAATATGCCTTAGATTTAACCTCACCAGCTAAAATTACTTGACCTGTTGTAACTAAAGTTTCACAAGCTACTTTACTTTGTGGATCGAACGCTAAAAAATTATCAATTAATGCGTCTGAAATTTGATCGGCAACCTTATCTGGATGGCCTTCTGATACTGATTCTGAGGTGAAAAGATATCCCATGTTTTTTGTTTATGTTGTTTTTTAATTAGTTTAATTTTTAATACAAGAGCAACAAATTTAAAGTTTTGAATTGGTAATAAAAAAAATGTTTTGAACAATGCTTTTGTCAATCGTTTATGGCTTTTACTCCGTAAAAAAACCCTACCAAATGATAGGGTTTTAAATGCTGAGTACAAATGAAATACTATTTCACTTTATACATCCATCCCATTTTATCTTCAATTTTCCCTTTACGAATACCTCTTAAGGTTTCATCTACTTTATTTGAAAATTTACGATCTGCCACAGAAGGTAATTCCATATAATTATCTTGATAACCTATGCCTATTATTTGAGCAATGGTAGCAGCTGTTCCAACCCCAAAAGCTTCTTTAATCTCGCCTTTAGCATACGCATCTAAAATTTCTTGAATAGAAATTTTACGCTCTTCTACATTCATTCCCCAATCTCTCGCTAAAGCTAAAACGCTTCTACGAGTAATTCCATCTAAAATGGTATCGCTTAATGCTGGCGTTACAACTTTGTCGCCAATCACAAACATTAAGTTCATGGTTCCTGACTCTTCTAAGAAAGAGTGAGTTGCACCATCTGTCCAAATTACTTGTTGGTAACCTTTTTGTTGAGCTAATTTAGTGGGGTATAAACTACGTCCATAATTTCCAGCTGCTTTTACAAACCCAACTCCACCTTGCACCGCACGGATATAATTTGTTTCAATTAAAACTTTAATTGGCTCACTATAGTATTTACCTGCAGGGCAAGTAATAATCACAAATTTATAGGTATCGCTCGGTTTCACACCAATTGCTTCGTCGGTTGCAATTAAAAACGGACGAATATATAATGAACCCGTTTCTGATGTTGGAACCCAAGCAGCATCTAATTTTAATAATTCTAATAATCCACCCATAAAAATTTCTTCTGGTACCTCAGGCATTGCCATACGGATAGCAGATTTATTCATACGATTGAAATTATCAATAGGTCTAAAAATACTTACTTCACCCGATTCAGATTTATAAGCTTTCATACCTTCAAATATAGCTTGGCCGTAGTGTAATGCCGACATAGCATAACTCATTGGCATATCTTGATAAGGCATAATAGATGCTTTTTCCCATTTTCCATCAGCATATTCGGCAATAAACATATGATCCGAAAAACATTTTCCAAAAGGAACATTATTCACATCATTCTCGCTTACTCTACTGTGAGCGGTTTTTTCGATTTTAATATCAGCGTTTGCAGTCATTATAATGTATTGTATTAAACAAATTAGCACATAATTTTTGTTAGTACAAACTATTTAGTCGATTATTTTAGGGTGTTTAAGGAAAATAAGGGCTTTATGTATTTTTTTCTCAAAAAATTTGTTTTTAATATAATTTTACTATTTTCGTACAACTTATTAACAATTTGAAGTTTATTGTTCATATTCTATTCATGACTCTTTTCACTCCTGTAATTCTAAAAGCAGAAGGAGAGCCAAAAAAGGACACTACGCACCTTAAGATTGGCACGTCTACAATTTCCAATAATAAAGTAGAAGTGACCAAATTACAATTAGTGCACTTGGTAGATTCTTTATTAGACTTACAAACTATTGAGGAAAGAGAAATTGAACTCATTAGCTATTATAACAGCATCTTGGTTTCAAAAGAAGCAAACTTAGTAGTGGTTAAATTTGGTCAATTACCTGCCACTAATTTTTATGACGATTTTGATGAAAGCACGGTCTTTAACATTACTCCAGATATTGAATTTCCTGAATCTCAAATCATCAACATTGAAAGCGATTCTTTAGGCATTTATCACCATCCAAAAATTGGTCCTGTTAATTCAAAATTTGGATGGAGAGATGGACGCATGCATAAAGGCATTGACATTAATTTACACAAAGGCGACCCAATTGTTGCTGCTTTTGATGGAATGGTTCGTATTGCTCATCTAAAAGGTGCCTATGGCAATGTCATTATTATTAGACATTATAATGGATTAGAAACTGTTTACGCTCATTTATCAAAAATAAAAGTAAAACCAGGGCAAGTCGTTTTAGCTGGTCAATTAATTGGCTTAGGTGGGAACACAGGAAGAAGCAGCGGGCCTCATTTACATTTTGAAGTGCGTTTTAAAGGTCAAGCATTAAATCCATCTTCTATTATTTCGTTTACAGAAAACAAAACATTAAATGATTCTATCATTATTAAAAAATCAAGATATGGGATTTGCGCTTATCCTAGCAATGCTAATTTACATACTATTGAAAGAGGTGATACTTGGTACGAAGTTGCAAAACGTTATGGCTTATCAATGAAAGAATTATGTGTGCTTAATGGAACCGATAAGCGCTATTATTTAAAAATAGGACAAAAATTAAGAGTGCACTAATTACGTTAAGGATTTAACCAATACACAAATTTCAATACCACTCCCCTATTTTTCTCTCCAAAGTTTTCAGAATAATAATTATCCGAATACACAATAAACAAATCGCTCATTGGTTTAAATCGCCATTGTAACCTAGCATTGATATTCACATTTTTAATTTGACTATTGTATTGAATAAAGGTTGTAAAGAAAACACTCTTTGTAAAAGACAATTCTATTTTAGGACCAATTAAATCAAGATATACTTTTTTGGATAAATGAGGTAATATAATTTCATCATGCGTATAGCTGGCTGTAATAATGGCATAAGGTTGTTTTCTAAATACAATATCCGCATTGTAAGATAATTTTGTGCCAGTAAAATACGTTCCATAAGTTACTCCAGCCAAAGCATTTACTATTTTACGTTGATCTGTTTTTATTTTCAATCCCACATCTTGGTAAGTGTATTCAGCAACTGGTATAGTTGCATTACCACTAAATGTAACATCTGTTGGAAAAATTAATTTTGTATAATAATTATGGTAATCGATAGATAAAGCAGAAGTGTTTGTTAAATTAAAATCCCAACCTAATTGGTTTAACATATCTGTTGTGGTGTACTTATCATTTGCATAATAATCCATATACCAACGAGGTCCCATTTTATTAATAATTGATTTTTTAGGATAGATATAATAATTAACGCTGGGCTCTAAACGCCAATACGTGTTTCTAATGGTCATGTTTTTGGTGTAGTCTAATTGAAAAATACGAGGCGTAAAACCAGTTTCGGCATTATAGTTTTTATTAACGTATTCGTGGTTCCATTGTATATTTATTTTTTGTGTATTATATGATAACCATGTTGCATGCGTAAAAGCATCTTCGTTTTTTGTATTTGATAAGGAGTGATGAAAAAATGCTTTACCCATCCATTTATTATTATTACTAATTAAATTATAGTCGGCTCCCACTACTCTATTAAAATTGATTCCTGCAAAGCCTGTGCTATCATACTGCTGACGATTTACAAAAATGAAGGAAATATTAGATCGTTTAAAAACATTGCGTTGCACTGCTGCAACAAAATAGTTTTGGGCATATACATCTGTTTCCAAAACTCTTGTTTTAGCCGTTTGAATATCCATCACACCAATGCGCCAATTTTTATTAGGCTTACCGCTTAAACGCACGCCCGCAATAATTGGCACAGCACTTCCATTATTATACCCTATTCGTCGTGAGAAAAAAGGTCGTATTTGACGGAAACCAAAATTGGCAAACAAGTCGCTATTCTCAATAAAAAACTGCCTTTGTTCAGGGAAAAACAAACTGAATCTTGTTAAGTTCGTAATTTGTCTATCTACTTCAACTTGAGAAAAATCAGGATTAAACGTGATGTCTAAATTTAAGGAGGATGATAATGCAATCTTCGCATCTGCTCCAATATTACCTTCATACAATACTGGTTTTTTAGCAACAAAATCCTGACTAGCTTTTGCAATACCATAAGGAATAATTGCCACATTTCGTCCTGCTTTTTTTGGTAAAGTATCCCAATTTAAAGTGCCAACAAAAGCTAACGATGAAATATTAAACTGACGGGGCACTTTGCACCACGATGAATTTTCGTTTTGCTTTAAATCATTTCTCGAAAAATTTATTCCCCAACTACTAATATCATTTTTATAACGAATGGTTTTAAATGGGATTTCCATTTCTACAACCCAACAATTTTGTTTACGTTTTACAGAGCTAAACCATTTATTGTCCCAGTTAGTGGTTACACCTTGTCCGCCACCTCCAGCAACCAATCCTTCCCGTTGCGCACCATAAGGATTGACTCCAAAACTAAAGCCGTTTTGCTTATCTAAAAATGGGTCAATCGTAAAAACAAAACAATCACTCACCGGATAAGAAAAATCTCTTTTTAATGATTGAACCACATAATTTCCTGGAAGCGAATCATAACAAATAGCAGCAACATAAATAGATTTATCATTATATGTTATAAATGCGGTTGTTTTACTTTTTGCTAAACTAGTATCGTAAGGAAAATTTTGCCAAAAATTACCAGCAGGCTCGCAATATTGCCAATGTGATTCGTTTAATTCTCCATCTATTACTATTGATTCCGAAGACTTACAAACAGATAACACTTTATCATTTTGAGCATTTAATCTCAAAACGATAAAAAATAAAAATATGCAAGTAGTAATTTTCAATCCTTATAAACTTATTAAAACACACAAAACATCGATATGTTTGAGCAAAAATACGTTATTATCCATTTTATTATAAAAATTCTTTCCTTATATTTAAAACTGTAAATAATACTGGTAAGTCATGCAAATTAATCCAACAACACTTAAAGATATTGCGATAATCATCAACGCTAATTATGTTGGAAACGACGATCTCTTAATCACTGGTTTTAACGAGATTCATCGAGTAGTTAAGGGCGATGTGGTTTTTGTAGATCACCCAAAATATTACGATAAAGCTTTACAATCTGCCGCCACAACTATTATTATCAATAAAGAAGTTTCTTGTCCTGAAGGTAAAGCACTCATTATTCATAATGAACCTTTTACGGCCTTCAATCAACTCACTCAATATTTTCAACCAAAGCACTATTCAATACAACCAATTAGTGCAACAGCTACTATTGGCAAAAATACCGTGGTTATGCCTGGTTGTTTTATTGGAAATAATGTAACAATAGGAGATAACTGTATTTTACATCCCAATGTAATTGTATATGATAACTGTCAAATTGGAAACAATGTAATAATACATGCAGGAACTGTAATTGGCTCTGATGCCTTTTATTTTAAAAATCGTAAAACACATTTCGAGCAATTACAAACTTGTGGTAATGTGATTATAAAAGATAATGTTCATATTGGCGCTAATTGCACCTTTGATAAAGGAGTAACTTCCGATACTATAATTGGGAAAGGAACTATAATGGATAATCAAATTCATATTGCGCATGATGTAGTGATTGGAGAAACGTGTTTGTTTGCCGCACAAATAGCAATTGCTGGATGTTGCACAATTGGAAACAATGTTACCTTTTGGGGACAAGTAGGAGTGTCAAGCGATATTACTATTGGTGATGGGGCGGTTATACAAGCACAAAGCGGTGTTGGAGAAAATGTACCTGCTGGAAAAACTTTTTTTGGTTCACCAGCTTCAGAAGCAAAAACTAAAATGCGTGAAGTATTTGCAGTAAAACAATTGCCATCATTAATTCATAAATTATACGATAAATAAATTGGCTAATCCTAAAAAAAACACTCGTTCCAGTTCAAACTCTGTTAAAGATGTAAAATTGAATTCTTTGTTAGAAATGACAAAGGCAATTAACAATAACCTCACAACTTCTCAATTATTAGATATTTATCAGGAAATTTTAGAAAATAGATTAAAGGTTGGAAAATTGGTATTATTTAGTTTTACAACCGAATGGACTTGTATATTAAAATATGGAGTTGATAAAGATTATAATCATTTAGTATTTGAACCTGAGTTATTAGATATAAAAGAAATTGAAACGATTTCTTATTCAAAAGGAAACTTAAGTCAAAAGTTTGAAATTGTGATTCCTGTATATCACAAAAAAACACCTCTAGCATTTGTATTATTAGGCGACATTGATGAGAAAAGAATTGAGATGAGTTCAGCTATCAAACATTTACCGTTTATTCAAACCTTAACAAATGTAATGGTGGTGGCCATAGAAAATAAAAAATTGTATAAAACTTCACTTCAAAAAGCAGCCATTCAAAAAGAATTAGAACTCGCGCAAAGTATGCAGAAATTATTATTTCCTTCTTCACTTCCCAATATCGAAGAATTAGAAATGAATGCATTATACTTGCCCCATCAACAAGTAGGAGGCGATTATTATGATGTGATTTGGATTAACGAAGTTGAATTTGTGTTTTGCTTAGCGGATGTTTCGGGCAAAGGAGTGGCAGCAGCATTATTAATGAGCAACTTACAAGCAGCGTTACGAGTGTTGTTAAAATACACTCAAAACTTAACAGAGATTGTTATTGATATTAATCAGTTGATTTGCGATAATGCCAAAACCGAAAAATTCATTTCCCTGTTTATTGCAAAATACAATATCGGCACACATAAATTATCATACATCAATGCAGGACACAACTCTCCTATTTTATTAAATAATAATCAAGCGATTGAATTAGATAAAGGATGTACTTTATTAGGAATTACAAATCCATTACATTCTTTAGAAACTGAAACGTTGTTGATTTCCCCTCAATCTATTTTATTTGCTTATACAGATGGATTAACCGATACTGTTAATAGTCATGATGATACTATTTCCGTGGAAGAATTAAAAAACATCCTCATCAATAATAAAAGTTCTAATTGCGAATTTATTAATAAAGCGATGATGTATTATCTGGAAGAATTTAAAGGGGAAATGCCTTTTGTGGATGACATTGCTATGCTAACTAGTAAGTTTAATTAATTTTTAAGAATGCCAAATCTCCCAAGCCTTATCGGCTTGTAGTTTCAACATGTTTAATCCGTTCATTGTAACTGCTTGATGAGCTTTACCTTTTTGTAAAAACAAGGTTTCTTCTGGATTATAAATTAAATCGTACAACAAATGATCACTATTGATAAACTCAAAAGAAATATCAGGACAAGCATCTATTTTTGGAAACATTCCTAAGGGAGTGCAATTCACTATCAATTTAAAAGCATTAAACACGTGTTCGTTTAATTCCGAATAATGAAAATAATTTGCAGCTTTTTTTTCTCCTGTGGTTACATAGTAAAAATCAACGCCCACATTTTTCAGAGCATAAGCGATGGCTTTGGATGCGCCGCCCGTTCCTAATATTAACGCGCGTTGATGAATGGGTTCTAAAAAAGGCTTAATGCTTTGCGCGAAACCATAGTAATCGGTATTGTATCCAACTAGATAGGGAGTGTTATTCTTCCAATTAATTTTAATACAATTAATCGCTCCAATTTCTTTGGCGGTTATGTCTAATTCATTTAAAAAAGGAATAATGGTTTCTTTGTAGGGCTTAGTTACATTTAAACCAGATAATTTATTATCTATAATGATTTGTAATAAATTGTCTAAGTTCTCTAAATCAAAATTAGAATACTGAAAGCCTTCTTTATCTTCTTTGATAAATTTTTCTTCTAAATAAGATTTAGAAAATGAATGAGACAATGATTTGCCAATGAGTCCAAAATGCATCAGCTACTACAATTCTCTTTCGTCAGTAATTTGATCTGCCTTAAACGCTTTTAAATCAAATACAAATAGATTATCTGCAATTTCTGCGTTAGTCTTAAATGTTTTAATCTCATAGCTTTGAGTACTTCCGTCTTTCATCATCATCACTAACTTAGTTACTTGTTTTTTTGTTTTATCAACAAATAACTTTATGGTGTGAAATTTCTTTTTCTCTGGTTTAACTGAAGGATATAAAGTAATAACATGGCAAATAGCAGTTCCAACTTTTTCTTCTTTTTCGTATTTGTATTTATAACCAGTTTCATACATCGTAAAAATTTTTGAAGGATTCAATTGATCTTCGTTGTTAGCTTCAAAATTTTTGATAGTTACTTCATTAGCATCTTTGTTATGCGCCCAAATAGTTTTACCATCACATACAATTGTATTTCCAGGAATATCTAATTTAAACTTAGCACCTTTTACTTGTACTTTGCCTGTTTGTTTTTCGGTTTGTTTTTTATCTTTATTTAAAATAGTAAAAATATACTCCGAAGTAATTGTTTTGTAAGCTTTAGTAACTTTACTTAATTCATCTAATATAGATTTAGCTTTAGGGTCGTGATCTTGTGAAAAAGCACTAAGAGTTGATATGGTGATGGCTGCTATTAATAAGAATATTTTTTTCATAATAATGTTTTCTTTAATGTTTCAAACAGAAACATGATTTCATTTTACAATGCCAAAGATAAGACAATGGCCGTGCCAAATTAGAACGCAAAAATATATAAAAAGTTTAAATGTGTTAATTTTATATTAAGATTGAATTGTCGTAAAACGAAAAATCCTGATAATTTCTTATCAGGATTTTGCGGTCCGGACGGGACTCGAACCCGCGACCTCCGCCGTGACAGGGCGGCATTCTAACCAACTGAACTACCGGACCATCTCCCCTTCTTTCGAATTGGGAGTGCAAATTTACAACTATTTTCTTAACCACAAAAATATTTTAAAAAATATTTCAATTATTTTTGATTTTATTTTTATCGTTAATGTAAAGTTCAACCTAGGAAGGGGATTTAAACTATTCGGTAACCGACAAGATCATTTCTTTAATGGTGTAGTATTGTTTCATCTTCAAACTCTTCTCTCTCCTCCACCCACTTGATATATTAATATTAAACAACTCCGACACCTCTTTATAATTCATGTGATTTAAAAAAGCTTTCACATACTCGAAATCACCTTTTTTCCAAGAATCTAAATAATCCTCATATATCATAAACAAGTTATTTAAGTATAAACTTGTTTTTTCGTTACTAGTAGCAATTAAAAATCGACTATCTGTTTTTTTTATCAAATCTAATCTTTGTCTAGCGTCAATTAATCCAAAACCTAATCGCTCATAAGCGGTATGCTTACTTTGAATAGATTCTAAAGTATCATGATACAATACATGTTTTAGTTTAAAATCTAAGTTATTCTCGATAATACATTCTTCGATGTCAAAAATCATTTCCAAGGTACCTTGTAAACTATTTGTAATACCTTGAAACTCATTAGTCATTACCATATCTAAATTGGTAATAAAATCTTTTTTATGAATTTTATTAATGACACCGATGACATTACGTAAATCCTTTTGAATGTTATCTGGCGCGCTAGAACCTAAATTTCTGACAGCCGACATTAATATAAAGTGCTCCATAATATGTTAAATGATTAATATTTTTGCATAAATAGCGCAAAATTAAAAAAATAATCTAAAAAGCAGATGATTTTACTTGGCAGGTAGGAAAAAAGACTTATATTTGCAGCCCAATTTAGAAAATTAAAACAAATTAAACGTGGACGCATTAAGTTATAAAACAAAATTTGTCAACAAGGCTAACTCAGATAAAGAGTGGTTATTAGTTGACGCAGAAAATGAAGTTGTAGGTCGTTTGGCCTCTAAACTTGCGTATTTAATACGCGGCAAACATAAAACTAACTTCACACCTCATACTGATTGTGGTGCTAACATCGTTGTTATCAACGCTGAGAAAGTTCGTTTTACTGGTGCTAAAATGGATGATAAAGAATATGTGCGCTACACTGGTCACCCAGGTGGACAACGTTTTGCAACTCCAAAAGAAATGTTAGCTAAAAAGCCTGAAGAAGTAATTAAACATGCAGTGCATGGAATGTTACCTAAAGGACGTTTAGGAAGAGCTATCAATACAAATTTATTTGTATTCGCTGGATCTGAGCATGATCATGCAGCACAACAACCAAAGAAAGTAGATTTATCAACTATTATAGCATAATATAAATGGAAGTAATTAACACATCAGGTCGCAGAAAATGTTCGGTAGCACGTGCTTATGTATCATCAGGTACAGGCGTGATTACTATCAACAAAAGAGATTATAAAGAATATTTCAAAACTCCAACTTTACAGTACTATGTTTTACAATCATTAAACAACGCAAAATCTGTTGGTTTATACGATGTAAAAGTAAACGTAAATGGTGGTGGAACTACAGGACAAGCTCAAGCAGTGCGTTTAGCAATTGCAAAAGCTTTAGTAGAAATCAATCCGGAATTGAAAAAAGATTTACGTGCAGAAGGATTAGTAACACGTGATCCACGTATGGTTGAACGTAAGAAATTTGGTCAAAAGAAAGCTCGTGCACGTTTCCAATTCAGCAAACGTTAATATTTATTTACAATACATTATACAGACATGTCAAATACATTCAACGAATTATTAGAATCAGGTGCTCATTTTGGTCACTTAAAAAGAAAATGGAATCCAGCAATGGCTCCTTATATTTATGCTGAGAAAAACGGTATTCATATTATCGACTTAAACAAAACTGTAGCTAAAATTGATGAGGCAGCAGCAGCATTAAAACAAATTGCTCGTTCTGGTAAAAAAATATTATTTGTTGCTACAAAAAAGCAAGCAAAAGATATCGTAGCAGAAAAAGTAAAAGCAGTAAATATGCCATATGTAACTGAGCGTTGGCCAGGTGGTATGTTAACTAACTTTGCTACTATCCGTAAAGCAGTTCGCAAAATGTCTCAAATCGACAAAATGGCTATTGACGGAACATTTGATAATATTTCTAAAAAAGAAAAATTACAAATTTCTCGTGAGCGCGCTAAATTAGAAACTAACTTAGGTTCAGTTGCAGATTTAACTCGTTTACCATCAGCTTTATTTATCGTAGATATTACTAAAGAACATATCGCTGTAGCAGAAGCAAAACGTTTAAACATTCCTACTTTTGCGATTGTTGATACAAACTCTAACCCTAATTTTGTTGATTACGCTATTCCAGCTAATGACGACGCTTCAACTTCTGTTGCATACATCATTGAGTTAATGTGTAAGGCTATCAACGAAGGTTTAGGTGAGCGTAAAATGGATAAAGAAGCTACTGCAGCTGATGAAAAAGAAGGTAAAAATTCTAAAGAAGAAGCAGAAGAATTAGCAGAAGGCTTAAAAGTAAAAGGTGCAAAATCTGAAGATGAAGATGGTGCACGTAAACCAGCGGCTCGTAAAAGAACAACAGCGAAAAAATAATTTTTCACTAGCATAATTTAACGGCCGTTCCTCTAGAGGGAAGGCCGTTTTTTTTAAATTAAAATAATAAAACATAAATAATAAGACAATGGCAATTACAGCACAAGAAGTAAACAAATTACGCCAACAAACCGGAGCAGGTATGATGGATTGTAAAAAAGCATTAGAAGAAAATAATGGTGATTTTGAACAAGCAATTGATTACCTTCGTAAAAAAGGAGCTAAAGTAGCTGCTAACCGTGGAGATAGAGATTCTAAAGAAGGGGTTGTTTTAGCTAAAACATCTGCTGATAACAAAAGAGGTATATTAATTTGGGTTAACTGCGAAACTGATTTCGTAGCAATTAACGCAGATTTTATTGCTTTTGCTGATTCAATCGCAACGATTGCTTTAGAAAAAAATGCAAAAACTAAAGAAGAGATTTTGACTTTACCATATAACGGTGATATTACTGTTGGTGATAAATTCATGGAACAAGTTGGTAAAATTGGCGAGAAAATTGAAATCGGATATTTTGAAGTAATTACTGCTGAAAAAGTATCTGCATATATTCACCCAGGTAACCGTGTTTCTGTTATCGTTGGATTTAACAAAGAAATTGCTGATGAAGTTGGACGTAACGTAGCAATGCAAGCAGCTGCTATGGCTCCAGTAGCATTAGACAAAGAAGGTGTAACACAAGAGATGTTAGACAGAGAATTAGAAATTGCTCGTGAAGTAATTCGTGCTGAAGGTAAACCTGAAGACATGGTTGAAAAAATTGCTCAAGGTAAAATTGCTAAATTCTACAAAGAGTCAACTTTATTAAACCAAGAATATATTAAAGATAACAAAATGACAGTGGCTCAATATTTACAAAGTGTAGATAAAGGTTTAACTGCTACAGCATTTAAACGTTACGCTTTATCTTAATTTTATTAAAATCCCGATTTTTTAATCGGGATTTTTTTTGTTCTATTTTAAAAAATTAATAATGAAATACAAACGTATACTTTTAAAATTATCAGGAGAAGCCTTAATGGGCAATAAGGGTTTTGGTATTGACCAAGAACGCTTAATGGAATATGCCAAAGAAATTAAGGACGCATACGATGCTGGTTGCCAAGTTGCCCTTGTGATTGGTGGAGGAAATATTTTTAGAGGTATTCAAGCAGAAAAAGGCGGCATGGATCGCGTTCATGGCGATTATATGGGCATGTTAGCTACTGTAATCAATTCAATGGCTATTCAATCTGCTTTGGAAGGATTAGGAGTACAAACTCGTTTACAAAGCGCCATTAAAATGGAACAGATTTGCGAGCCATTTATCAGAAGAAAAGCTGTCCGTCATTTAGAAAAAGGACGTGTGGTGATTTTTGGAGCTGGCTCTGGAAACCCTTATTTTACAACTGATTCGGCAGCTGCTTTAAGAGCTATTGAAATAGAAGCAGAAGTTATTTTAAAAGGAACACGTGTAGATGGTATTTACACAGCAGATCCTGAAAAAGATAAAACCGCTACGAAGTATGATCAAATTAGCTATGATGAAGTTTACTCTAAAGGTCTTGAAGTTATGGATTTAACAGCCTTTACACTTTGTAAAGAAAACAACTTACCGATTATTGTATTTGATATGAATAAAAAGGGTAATCTTCAAAATTTATTAAAAGGAGATAAAGTTGGCACTTTAGTTGTTGCTTAATATGTCACTAATTAATACATAATCGTTATAATATCATGAAATCACATAAAACCATCAGCCTAATAATTATTGCTGTTTTATTAACTGCCATTATTAGTTCTTGCCGAGCAAAAGATTGCAGAGGAAGAAAAAAGACGGCTAAAACAGCTATGGGTGGGTGGTTATAATTTACTTAAATTTTTTAACGCCTAATGCATTAAAAATAAAACTATAAAAATCGGTTGATTCATCGATGTATCTATTATAAGTGCGGGCTCCATGGTGACCCGCATTTTTTTCTACTCTCAACAATATAGGATTTTCTTTTGATGCCAATTCTTGCATTGTAGCAACCATTTTATATGAATGTAAAGGAGGAACCCTGTCATCGTAAACAGATGTCATAAACAACATTAAAGGATATTTAGTCCCTTTTTTAACGTTATGTAAAGGTGAATATGATTTTAAATTCTTGAACATTAATGAATCTTTTACAGTTCCGTATTCATCTGTATGAAATACACCTACTGTAAATTTTTCGAATCGTAACATATCAAAAACACCAACCACAGGAACAGCCGCAGCAAACAAATCTGGATGTTGAACAGCTGCAGCAGCTGTCATTAAACCTCCGTGTGAACCGCCTGAGATGGCTATTTTTGAAGGTTGTGTGATTTTTTTATCAATTAAATAGTTTGCCGCATTTGAAATATCATTAATAGATTTTTGACGATTAGTTAATTTTCCATCTTGATGCCAATAATCGCCTTTTTCTCCTCCACCCCTAATCATTGCGTAAGCATAAACTCCTCCATTTTCTACAAATGAAATTTTACCTGGATCAAAGCCTAATTCCATAATTTTTCCATATCCTCCATAAAACTCAATTAATGAAGGATTAGAGCTATCATACTTCATGTTTTTTTGATGCATTAATAACATTGGTACCATAACGGTATCTGATTTATACATCACTTTTTCAATTACAAAGTCATCCATAGTGTAATTTATTTTTACAGATTCAAGCAATTCAAATTGTAATGACGTTAAATCTAGTCCTGCATAAATTGGCGGATGAAGCAATGAATAATAGGATAGAAGAAGTTTATTAGAAACTAAATCTACTCCTTTAAAATCGCAAAAAGAACCAAATGGAATTTCCACTTTTTTGATAACATCTCCTCTTTCATTAAACACAACAATTAATTCCTGCTCATTATAAAAACATAATTTATAAAAAAAGCCTTTATGATATACTACATCTCTCACTATTAATGATTCCGTCTTTGAACCAACTTCGATGAGTTTTGTAGGATTTTTAGGAGACATTTTTACCACGCTTTTTTTATCATTCATGGTAATCATAAAATAAAGTGAATCGTTTTTAGAACCTAGAAAGCCATATCGTTTGTTGGATTTTTTAAATAAGGGTAATAAGCCTGTTTGCATTTTATTCTCAAAATCAAAATAATAGTATGCATACATATTTTTCACAGGATCATTATCTCTTATAACTAAAAATCTTTCATCTCTTGAAATAAAAGTGCTAAATATGTTGCTAGGCGCATCGCTTTTTTTAAATATCAAACTATCTTTATCTTGCGTTGTTCCTAATTTATGATAATACAAAGCACTATTTTTTG
>Ga0208628_1000240_pt1 | contig 32094 bp, 41 predicted proteins | sample LakWasMet16_LOW5_2_FD_183864 | JGI IMG/M metagenome (GOLD analysis project Ga0208628, IMG submission 183864) | Freshwater sediment methanotrophic microbial communities from Lake Washington under simulated oxygen tension - Sediment Metagenome... | ecosystem: Environmental > Aquatic > Freshwater >... | reverse complement strand
AAAAACAGCTTTAAATCCTTTTTTAATCCCTACCTCTTTCAACCGTTTTCTAAGATAATAAGCCATTGGACAGTGACATGTTTTTGATATATCTAAAACCTTTAATTGAGTGGGGTCCATCTTCCCCCCAGCTCCCATGGAAGACACTAAACTGTGCCCCATTTCTAAAGCCGTTTTTATTAAATGTACTTTTGGAGTAATGCTATCAATGGCATCAATCACATAATCAAAAGGTTTTTGTAATAACACAATTATTTTTTCTGGATCTTGAAATTCAGAAATCACGTTGAGTTTCACAGAAGGATTTATCTGCAACATTCTCTCCTCCATTAATTTAGCTTTACTCAAGCCATGCGTAGTTGATAAAGCTTGCAATTGTCGGTTTCTGTTAGTTGGATCAACCACATCTCCATCTACAATAGTTAATTCTCCAATTCCAGCGCGACATAATGCCTCCGCGGCATATGACCCTACTCCACCTAAACCAACAATTAGTACATGAGCTTTTTGTAAATTATCAATTCCTGTATCACCTACTAACAAGCGAGTACGCTGCATCCAATGTTTATCTTCCATGTATATTAAATAAGGTTGTGAAATTAGTATAAATTTTTTCTTTTAAATCATTCTCTGGAATTTGAAAACAAGCTGCTGCTTTTTGATAAACAACTTCAATCAAAAGAGATTCGTTATTATCTGTTTCTAAAAATAATTTTTCTATTGGTAAGGCGCTAAAATCAATTTCTTCTTTTTTTAAAATAGATGAATTTATAGACAAATAAAAACCTTTATCAATTAACTGCTTTGCTAATTGTAATGACTTATTAAATCCATGAATGATTAAAGGGATTTTTGAATGATAAGGTGAACAAATTTCCATCAATTCATAAAAGGCTTTTACACAATGAATGATGACCGGCTTTTGAAATTTGACTGCTAAATCTAACTGAACAACAAAAGCTTTTTTTTGAATTTCTAAATCTGGTCCTTTCAATTTATCCAAGCCACATTCGCCAATGGCTAAGCAATTTGGATGTTGAATGATTTCTACTAATTCAGTTGTAGATATTTGCAAATTCGCATCCCACGGGTGAATGCCAATAGAAAAATATTTTTCTAGATAAATTTCTTTATCAAAACCAAAACGGTTATTAAACAAAAACACACCATTCTCTTTCGATAAATGGTGTGTATGTATGTTGATGTATGGTATCATTATTTTTACACTTCGACTCCGCTCAGTGCGACAAATAATTAAAGAGCTTGAGAGAAACCTTCTCTAATTTCGTCAGCAACATACTGACCACCATATAATTTATCTTTAATTTTAGAGAAACATTCAATCGTGTATGTCACATCTTCTAAAGTATGCATAGCAGTTGGGATTAATCGTAAAATAATCATTCCTTTAGGAATAACTGGATAAACCACCATTGAACAAAAAATACCAAAATTTTCACGCAAATCAATTACCATGTTTGTAGCTTCAGGAATTGAACCACGCATATAAACTGGTGTTACAGGCGTATTAGTGACACCAATATCAAAACCTGCATCTACTAAGCCTTTTTGTAAAGCTGCAGAAATTTCCCATAATTTAGTACGGTATTCAGGGTGTTTATTAATTAGCTCTAAACGTTTCAATAAACCATAAACCAATGGCATTGGCAATGATTTAGCGAAAATTTGAGAACGCATATTATAACGTAAATAAGTTACTACTTGTTTAGTAGAACTAATATATCCACCTATTAAAGCGAAAGATTTTGCGAAAGTTCCAAAATAAATATCAATTCCATCTTGGCAACCTTGTTGTTCTCCTGTTCCACCACCATTTGGCCCTAATGTACCAACACCGTGAGCATCATCCACAAATAAACGGAAAGTGAATTTCTTTTTTAACTCAACAATCTCTTTTAATTTACCTTGGTCGCCACGCATACCAAAAACACCTTCGGTAATTACTAAAATACCGCCGCCAGTTTGTTCAGCTAGGCGTTGAGCTCTTACTAATTGTTTTTCACAATCTTCAATATCATTATGTTTAAACACAAAACGTTTACCCATGTGTAAACGAACACCATCTAAAATACATGCATGAGATTCCGCATCATAAACAATCACATCATGTCTATCAACTAACGCATCAATAGCAGACACCATTGCCTGGTAACCAAAATTACAAAGAATTGTATCTTCTTTTTTTGATAGTTTTGATAACCCTTGCTCCAATTGCTCATGTAAATCAGAGTTTCCACTCATCATACGAGCACCCATTGGTAACGCTAAACCAAATTTTGTAGCTCCTTCAATATCTGCTTGTCTAACTTCGGGATGATTAGCTAATCCTAAGTAGTTATTTAAACTCCAGTTCAATAATTGCTTACCTCTAAAACCCATATGAGGAGAAACATCTCCTTCTAATTTTGGAAATGTAAAATAACCATGAGATGCTTTTGAATGCTCTCCGATAGGTCCCATGTTTTTTTCAATTTTCTCGAATATATCTTTCATAATAAAATATTTTTAGTTCTATAATTTAAAGGTGTAAAAGTAATAAAATTTAAATGATTTTTTTAATGACTCTAAGCATGTGTGAGTATTTTTTATTATCAGAATGAAAAATACCGTAATGATCAAATTTATCAATGCGCACACAGCCACTAGCATGAATGATTTGTTGGTTTTCAAGCACCATTCCTACATGAACAATATTTCCTGCTTCATTATCAAAAAAGGCTAAATCACCTGCTTCTGCTTCTTCAACAAAACTTAACGCCATACCTAATTCCACCTGCTGACTGGCGTCTCTTGGTAATTGATATCCGTTTAATTTATATACTAACTGTGTGAACCCAGAACAATCAATCCCAAAAGGACTTCTGCCACCCCATAAATAAGGTGCGTTTAAAAACAAATATGCTGTATCTTTTAATTCTTTAACTGTTTTTTTAATTCCCGTATCCGAAGTTTGTCCTTCAAATGTGTATTCAATATCACCTATTTTCAATTTACCATCTTTAAAGTTGGGCAAACTAGCGCCAACTGTTAGGGGAAAAACAGAATGATTGCTTGTATTACTAATTACTTGCACTAACTCTGAACTAAGTGTATTAATTATTAAAGATTTATAATCTGAATCTGTGATACGAGTATGTTGCTTAGCACTTATCCAGCAAGGATAATTATCATAATTAGTGGTAATTTGAATCCAGTCTTCACCTTCTTCAACAATAGTATACGTTTCTCCAAACAATAGTTGGGTAACCATTTCGCTAGTACTAGCTGGTTCTTTCCTACAAGGAATAACACTAAGAGAACAAATACCAAAATTCATACGTGATTTTTATTATTTTCAATGGGTGTATGGTATAACCATGTTTTCTATACGCATTTGCGCTGATGGCAACATGGTTATTTCATAGGGCTAAAATTAAAGTTTGTTTTAGCATTACTTTAATCAATCTTAAATAGTTATTCACCATTCATTATTAATTCAGATTATGATAAGTTTAGTTGTAATTTTGCGGGCTATTTTAATCATACCATGAAAATTCTGTATACCTATATAAAGACACACAAACCAATGCTATTTTTAGCTTTGTTTTTAGCCGCTATTAATCAATGCTTTTCTCTTTGCGACTCAATTATTACTGGTAAACTATTGAATGAATGTGGTGTGGGTTTAGCTAATTTTAATCATAATTATGCAACTTTTACGAAAGCCGTTATTGGCTGGTTAGCTCTTTCTTTAGGGGCAGCCATGATGTCGAGAATTGCTAAAAACTTTCAAGATTATTTCACTAATATCATCATTCAACGAGTTGGTGCTCAAATGTATACAGATGGCATCCAAAAAGCACTTCAATTACCTTATCAAGATTTTGAAGACCAACGAAGTGGAGAAACATTAGGTAAGTTGCAAAAGGTAAAAATAGACTGTGAAAAGTTTATCACTTTTTCTATTTCCATGATATTTCAATCGTTAGTAGGAATAACGTTTGTGGTAATTTACGCTGTAAACATTCACTGGTTATTAGGTCCAATTTTTTTGGCAACTGTTCCGGTAATTGCATTCATCAGTTCTTTCTTAGGAAAGAAAATAAAAAAGGTATCAAAAGAAATATTAGGAGAAACAACCGCCTTGGCTGGTGCCACAACAGAATCATTAAGAAATATAGAATTAGTGAAAAGCTTAGGTTTAACTGAACAGGAGGTTAATCGTTTAAATACAACTACTGTTAAAATTTTAGGTTTAGAGTTGAAAAAAGTTCGTTTTATTCGTTCTTTAAGCTTTATACAAGGCACTGCGGTTCACTTTATGAGAACGAGTTTAGTATTTGCGTTGTATATGTTTCTATTTCACGATATTATTAAACCGGGAGATTTAATTACATTAATGTTTTTCTCTTTCTTTTTATTTAATCCTTTACAAGAATTAGGAAATGTGATTGCTACCTATAACGAAACAAAAGCATCTATGGATAACTTCAGTAATTTGATGAACTCAAAAAGTGAGGCAAAGCCCGATAGCCCAAAAACAATTGGATTAATCAATAACTTACGCTTTTCTAATATTTCATTTAAACATCAAACGGCTAATTTCCATGCTGTAAAAGATATTTCATTTGATGCTCACGCTGGTGAAACCATAGCTTTTGTTGGACCATCAGGAAGCGGAAAAACAACCTTAGTGAAAATGCTAGTTGGATTATATAATCCAAACGAAGGGGATATTTTTTACAATGAGAAAAATGCTAAAGACATTGACTTAATTGAATTAAGACAACAATTAGGATTCGTGACTCAAGATGCGCAATTATTTAGCGGTACTATTAAAGACAATTTGTTGTTTGTAAAACCAAGCGCAACGGATGAAGAAATAAATGACGTATTACAAAAAGCAGCATGCGGTAATTTATTAAAACGCGCCGAAAACGGAATAAATACTACCATTGGTGAAGGTGGTATAAAAGTATCTGGTGGGGAAAAACAACGTTTATCAATTGCTAGGGCGTTATTACGAAATCCTCGTTTATTAATATTTGATGAAGCTACTTCTGCTTTAGATTCGATTACAGAAGAAGAAATTACACAAACTATTAGAAACATTTCTTCTAAGCATGATCAAATAACTGTTTTAATTGCACATCGTTTATCTACCATTATGCATGCTGATAAAATATTTGTACTAGAACAAGGTAAAATTATTGAGCAAGGTAAACATGCAGATTTATTAAATGAAAAAGGCTTGTACTATGCCATGTGGAGACAACAAATTGGAGAGAGAAAATAATTTTATTTCCAAAATTCATTTCCCCAATCTTCACAAACAATTTCTTCAGAATGAATTTTCATGGCGAGTTCTAATTCATGTTCTGAGACAATCTTTTGAATTTCTGGAAACAAAATTCGTTCTTCAAAACGAATATGTTTTTCCAATTCTTCTTCCAGTTGATTTAAGGATTTCTCAACATTTACTGTATCTTCAAATAACCTTACTAATCTTCGATGATCGGTTAATGCTTTTTGAACTAAATCATGATTGTTACCTAAAAGCTTAAAAATAAACTCTTCTTCAATATTAAAATGCTTTGATAGATTATTTTTAAAAAACCAATCTGCATATGCTTTTATTCTTTCTATCTCAACTGATTTTTTTAAACCCCTTCGTATTTTCCAACAAAATAAAAGGCCATGGTGATGTTCTCTGCTTAACGGCTGAAGAGCATTACTTCTTTTTAGTGGTTCTATTTTCATTTTCAAAATTTATTTTTTAATTGACCCTATTAATAAGCGACATTCCTCAACTGTATTATTTTTTATAGCATGTTTTATATGACGTGGAAAAATAAAAAAATCACCAATCTCTCCAACAAAAAATAAACCATTAATGACAAATTCAGGACGACCTTCAATAACAAAAGCATATTCTGTTTTATCAGGATGGATATGTTCTGGATACTCAGACATAGGCTCTATTTTAACAAGTTTAACTCCTCCATTTGATAAGTTTATAAACTCTTTTCCTGAAAAACCTTTTACTTGACCTGAAATCCAATCCAAATTACTAGGGTCTATTTTATAATTCATGTTTTTTTATTTATAGGTTACGAACGATTAAAATGGTTATTAATTAATTTTTAAAAAGTTTAATACTAAAAATTATTAGGCTTCCAACTTTTAAAATTTCCATGATGATGTAATAAAAATGAGTATTAGATGGAGGAACAATTTCTCCATGAATATGCATTTGAGCTCTCTGATCTAAAATAGGTAAAAACCAAAATGTTTGTAAAATAAGGGCTAAAACAGGAAGAAAGAAAGCAATATTTTGTATAGTCAATAAATTATTTTTAGAGCTAAAAAAACTAAACACTATTACAATTGCAAAAAACCATTCTACTTTATTTAAGGTACTAAATACTAATCTGTCAATACCTAAACCAATTGGTAAATCTACTCCTGGTGCTTTAAATTTTAACCACGATTCCATAAAACTAATCGCGCATACAAACCCTACCCATAAATAAACAGAAGCAATAGCAAAAGGGTCCTTTATTTCATAAGTCATAATATTAATGTATTGGGGTTGTTTTTATGATATTGAATTTTATAATAAAACATGTCGGCCATTTTCTCAGCTCTCCACTTGGCTTCTTGTGCTTTTTCTCCAACAAAATTTTCATCAATCGTTTGATAAAATAAATATATCCATCTATCAAAGTGCAATTGATCTATTGGTAACTCAGCATGAGCTTTAAATGGACTACCATGGTAGGTATGTTCCTCTAATAAAACAGTTTGCCAAAATCGATACATTTTTTCCAAATGAATTGACCACCTATCTTGAATTTTATCATTAAAAATATGAGCCAATAAATTATCTTCTCTCACTTTTTCGTAAAATGAGTTTACTAATAACTTAACATCATCTATGATTAATATGTCGTTTTTTAGCATACAACAGTTTATTAATATTATTATGAGGATACTACTACTCTACAATAATTTTTATTTAAATATTAATTAAAATAAAAATGGCATTTAAAATAAAACTTAAATACACTATTGTAAGACATAATTTAGGAGAACCCAATGCGATAAAAATAGCATTACTTGCCATTGTAACAGCTGCACAGGTGCATAACATTAGTACGTTAGCATCATTTTTAAGAATAAATCCACAGGCTACAGAGCCTAAACAGCTTTGTGCTGTAATGTAAATTGCCATCCAAAAAAACCGTGCATTTTCAAATTTTATTACTTGTTCGTTAAACCAAGTATCAATTCCTTTTTGAGATGAAACATGATGTGTTGCATTTCTACTTTCAGTTTGTAATTGTTTTGTTGTGCTCATTATTTCTATTTTTTAGATTATATAATTAAATATATTAAGACCTTTATATCTTTTATTATTATAATATTTTTTAACGATGTAAAAATGTTAATCCTTTTTTTAACCCTAAAGATAATTCCAATACGTTTGTAGTTTCTAGCATGTGTTTTAATTCGTTTCGAACTACTTTGAATTTATTATGAACTGGGCAAGGTTGTTTTTCAGAACATTGTTTAAATCCTAAACCACAACCTCTGTAAATATTGTCACCATCAATTGCCATAACAATTTGACTCAGATTAATTTTAGACATATCCTTTTTATCTATTTCAAAACCACCATGAGGTCCCTTAATAGAACTAATAATATTATTTCTTGAAAGCTGTTGTAAAATTTTAGCAGTAAAAGCTTCTGGAGAGTCTATCTCTTTTGAAATATCTTTAATACCTACTCTATTATCTTGATTAGATTGTACCGCAATGTATATTGTGGCTCTGATTGCATATTCGCATGCTTTTGAAAACATAGTAGTAAAATATTACAATACAAATATATATACTTTTATAATAAAAGACAAATATATCTTTTATTAATTTGTTACTTTTCCGAATAAACTCTACTATTTCTTATAAGGATAATTTCTATTCTTAGGTATATTGTTAACGATTACAGCTATGGTAAACAAAATCATGACCCCTGTCAGTACAGGAGAAAACACGTAACCAAATCCTAATGTCTTAATTTTTTCAGATCCAATATTGGCAATTAATGCTGTAGCTCCTCCAGGAGGATGAAGTGTTTTAGTAATTTGCATCGCTAATATTGACACAGAAACAGCTAAGGCTGACGACAGCCACATATTATCTGGTATTAATTTATGAATCAAAACGCCTATAAAGGCACTTATTAAATGTCCAAAAAATAAGTTTCGGGGCTGAGCCAATGGACTATTAGTTGCTCCGAAAATTAAAACAGCCGTGGCTCCAAAAGAACCAATCAACAATATGCTATCAGTTTTACCAAATTGAGTTCCCTGTAAATATCCCAAAGAAGCAATTCCTATAAAGGCACCTATAAAAGTCCATAAATGATCTATTGGCCGAAGGATCGTTTGTCGGTAAATAACATATTTTGATTTACGATAAGCTCTCTGAATTTTTTTATTTACCATTAATTAATAGAGCTAAATATGTTAACTAACTTTTGCTTCTCAGATTTCCAATTATTAGCAACAGCTGCAATTACTGTGTTACTTTTATATTCTAAATACTCTTTACTGTTTAAAAAATATTGAATTTGAGTGGCAATGTGTTTTGGATCATGGTTTTGTATAAATGTTCCAATATGATATGCGTTTACTAGATTTTCAATTTCAGGAAGCTTAGTTGCTAAAATTGGAATGCCTGCATGCATATAATCAAACACTTTATTTGGTAATGAAAAGTGATAATTCATATTCGTATCCTTATCAATTGTTACTCCCAAATTTGAATTAGAAGTATAATGTCTTAGTTCTGCTGCTGGTATTTTATCAATAAATTTCACCTTAGTTTGTAGTTGAAATTTAATAACATTTTCTTTTAATTGATGAATCACATCTCCACTACCAATTATTAATAATAAATAATTTTCATCTAAATACTGAAACGCCTCTACTAATTCTTCGACACCACGTTGCATATTTATTCCGGCACCTTGCAAAATCACAATCTTTTTTCCAATAGGTAAATTCAAATCTGTTCGAGATTTTAAATTGACCATCTTCGTATAATTAGGGATATTTCTCACAAAAATAAATGGTACTTTGTATTTTTTAGTAAAGTAATCAGCAATGCTTTGATTCACGGTAATGCAATATCTCAATTTTGGAACTATCCAAGATTCTAACTTTTCCCAAATACGTTTTTTACTGAGATTATTTTGAAGCTCTGGAACTTCACAAAAAATTTCGTGGCTATCATAAATCAACGGAATACCTTTTAGTTTAGACACTAAATAGTTTGGTAATAAGGTATCTAAATCATTTGCTAATAAAGCATCTGCTTTGGTAAATAGCAATAAAAAAAATAAGCGAATATTAAAAAATACATAAAATTGCGGGCCTTGTTCAAATAACAACTTCATGCGTTTGCAATCGTAATCTCTTTTTTCTAAAGACTTTGATGTTTTTTGTTCTCGGCCAACTAATAATACTTGATAGTTTAACTCAAATAAAACAGTACAAGTACGGGCAACTCTTTGGTCGGTTACCAAATCATTAATAACGGAAACTATGATTCTTTTTTTTTGCACAATATTTTACCCTTTAACTTTATTGTCACCCTGAACTTGTTTCAGGGTCTCATGAGATGCTGAATCAAGTTCAGCATGACTAAGTCATCTTCTTAAACAAATCCATAGCTGCTTGATACGGATTTATTAAATTTTGTTCTAACTGTTTTTCAATTTTTAAAATCTCTTCTTTAATGATTGGATTTGAATAAAAACGTTCAATCAACGTATCATTAATAGTTTGATGTAACCATTGTTTAGTTTGATTAGCTCGCTTCGTTTCAAAAAAGTGATTGGCAATTGTATGACGTTTGTATTTATCAATCATATCATACACTTCCTTAATGCCTTTATTTTCGGTACTTGAGCAAGTTAACACTTCCGGAATCCAATTACTTTCGGTTGGCGGAAATAAATGTAAAGCACGAGCATATTCTCCACGAGCCATTTTAGCTTTATCTGCATTACTTCCATCAGCTTTGGTAATCACCATGCCATCTGCCATTTCCATAATACCACGTTTAATGCCTTGTAATTCATCACCAGCACCTGCGAGCATTAATAATAAAAAGAAATCCGTTAACTGATGGACAGCAGTTTCGCTTTGCCCTACTCCAACCGTTTCAATAAATATATAATCGTAACCTGCTGCTTCGCAAATGATAATGCTTTCTTTGGTTTTACGAGCCACTCCTCCTAAACTACCTGAACTTGGAGAAGGACGAATAAAGGCTTTAGGATGAACAGACAATTGCTCCATACGTGTTTTATCACCTAAGATACTTCCTTTACTTAACTGGCTACTTGGATCAATAGCTAACACGGCTAGTTTATGTCCGCGATTAATTATTTCCAGTCCAAAGCTTTCAATAAAAGTACTCTTGCCTACTCCTGGTACCCCAGTAATTCCTAATCTAAAAGAATTACCACTTTGCTTAATAATAGCATTAATAATTTGCTGAGCTTGTTCTTGATGTTCGTGTTTTGTAGATTCAACTAAAGTAATAGCCTTACTTACATAAGTAATATTAGATGATAAGATACCATCTATATATTCATTTATGTTAAAGGTATTTTTCATTTATTAAAGCAAAAATAGGATTTAATTTTTATGGATTTTATCTTTTATAAAATTCCAAACCAGAATATGTTTTTTAGTTTCAAAAAAATGATTGATTAATTCTAAAACAATAAAGCCCAGTATTATGGACAATCCATATTGGAACCATTCAGGCATATCATTTACTACTACTTTTTTTCTACCTGCTAAACCAAATAAATTTTTCAAATTTCTTCGTTCAGTAACATAATGGGTAAAGGAATTACTCACAAACATAGCCACAGCAAAACCTATCAAATTACCTAGTGTATTCTGAATCATTGCTTTAGTAATATACTTACTATTAAATCTTTTTAAAAAAGGCGCTGGCTTTTGTTCAATATCTAACCAAGTATTTTTTATTTTTTCGAAAAGAGCACTATTTGCTTTATTTTCAGTAAGCCAATTTTCAAACACAAGTTTTTCCTCTGAGGTTTCTTTCCCTTCAATATGTTTTGATATAAGTACTAGTATTTTAGGATCGTTCATGTTTTAATTTTATTGATGTAATTCTAAGTACAAATCTTCAACTTTTTTGCGTGCCCAAGGTGTTTTTCTTAAAAATTTAAGGCTCGAATTAATGCTTGGATTTTCTTTAAAGCAATTTATATCTATATGATAGGCCAATCCTTCCCAACGATAGCGCGCTAACAATTCCTCAAGAATAACTTGAAGAGTTTTACCATGTAGTGGATTATTTTTTTGTTCGGTCATTATTTATTCAAACTCTCAGTTGCTTTTCTAACACTTCCGTGTTTTAATAATAATTCTTTAGCTACTTCATAATCTTCTAAACCAGTATTCTTCATCACCATACGAGTTCCTCTATCCACTAATTTATGATTACTGAGTTGCATATCCACCATTTTGTTTCCTTTTACTCTTCCTAGCTTAATCATCACTGAAGTAGAAATCATATTCAACACTAACTTCTGTGCTGTGCCCGATTTCATTCTAGTTGAGCCAGTTACAAACTCAGGGCCAACCACTACTTCAATTGGAAATTTAGAAACAGCAGCAACTGGTGAACCGCTATTACAAACAATACAACCAGTCTCTATATTATTTTTATTACATGTTTCTAAAGCGCCAATCACATAAGGTGTTGTACCTGAGGCAGCAATACCAACCACCACATCGTTATGATGAATTTGATGTTCTTGTAAATCTGTCCAACCTTGGTTTACATCATCTTCTGCAAACTCAACGGCTTTTCTAATAGCCGTATCTCCACCTGCTATTAAACCCACTACTCTGCCTTGTTCAATACCATAAGTTGGCGGACATTCACTCGCATCCAATATTCCTAATCGGCCGCTTGTGCCTGCTCCCATATAAAATAAGCGCCCTCCTAATTGCATTTTAGCAACAATCACATCCACTAATTTTTCAATTTGAGGAATTGCTTTTTCAACAGCTAATGGAACAGATTTATCTTCTTTATTCATATTCATTAATAATTCCTGAACACTCATGGTTTCAAGGTTATTGTAATATGAATCTGCTTCGGTTGTTTTTTGCATCTTATTTTATTTTTTTCATTGGGAATTGTTCTATTTTTTCTTTTCCATCAATTAAGCCAAAAATAGAAGCTATCATAGAATCTTCCGAAATTTTTAAATAGGTAATTCGAGTTGGAAAATCATGCTTAGGATTTTCAAAAATCAATTGTTTATCTGTTGCATTAACTAATTTAAAAGAAACAGGTAATTCTTTATTTTGATCTTTCACAGAAACAGTATAAAACAATTCGTTATTTTTTTGCTCTAATAAAATGGATTCAGAAAATATGGTGTCTTTATAATTTACAACCACTGTACTTATAGCCGAATAAACAGAATCATTTTTTTGATTCCATTGCTCTGTAAATAAGCCATCCGATGTTTGATTTTGCCAAGTACCTATAAACCACTTTGCCGTATCTAACAAATTTACTTTTGAAGAAATAATAGTTGCTTCTTCTTGTTTCTCTGATTTACAGGCATACAACACACCTATAAAAATAAAAAAAATAACGATTTTAAAAAGTATCTTCATTATAAAAGATTTAATATTAGTTTTTTTATTTAACTGCAGAAATGCAGAGGTATTCGCAGAGTACTCAAAGTTTTCTCTTGTTTCTTTGCGAAAAACTCAGCGCTCTTTGCGGTTAATCCTTTTAAGCAAATTGTTTTACGTCTTTATCTGTAATTTCTTTGCCACATAAAATGATTAAACGTTCAATCACGTTTCTAAATTCACGGATATTTCCTGTCCAGTCTTTCTTTTGTAATTCAGCTAGTGCTGTTTTATTAATTGTTTTCAATGGCATTCCATAATCTGCACAAATCAAATTAATAAAATGCTCTGCTAATGCTGGAATATCTTCTTTACGATCATTTAAAGATGGAACTTGAATAGGAATCACGCTTAAACGATGAAATAAATCTTCTCTGAATTCTCCTTTTTCAATTTCCTTTTTTAAATCTTTGTTGGTAGCTGCTATAATCCTCACATCTACTTTTATTTCTCTATCTCCTCCTACTCTCGTAATTTTATTTTCTTGCAAAGCTCTTAATACTTTTGCTTGAGCCGATAAACTCATGTCTCCAATTTCATCTAAGAAAATAGTACCACCCTCGGCTAATTCAAATTTACCTTTACGAGTAGCCACAGCACTTGTAAACGCACCTTTTTCGTGTCCAAATAATTCACTCTCAATTAACTCACTGGGTATAGCGGCACAGTTTACTTCAATTAAAGGAGCGTTTGCACGACTGCTTTTATTGTGAATTTCGCGAGCAACTAATTCTTTACCACTACCATTACTTCCTGTAATTAAAACACGAGCATCTGTAGGAGCCACTTTTTCAATCATATCTCTGATGTTATTCAAGGCTTTTGAATCACCAATCATCTCATAAGACTTTCCGATTTTCTTTTTCAAAACTTTAGTCTCAGTTACTAAAGATGTTTTATCCATTGCATTGCGGATAGTTACCAACAAACGATTTAAATCGATTGGTTTTGCTAAGTAATCAAAAGCACCTTTTTTAACGGCATCAACCGCTGTTTCAATATTTCCATGTCCACTCATCATGATTAATGATGATTCGGTTCCATGAGCCATTAACTTATTCAACAACTCGGTCCCATCTAACTTAGGCATTTTAATATCACTTAAAATCACATCGTAGTTTCCTTTCAAAGCCATGTCTAAACCTTGCTGACCATCTTCTGCTTCGTCAACATTGTATTTTTCAAACTCTAAAATTTCTTTAATGGTTCTACGAATAGCTTTTTCGTCGTCAATAATTAAAATCTTTGGCATATTATATTATTTTTTTACGTAGTTGTTTTATTTCACCTTTAAGTCGTTTGCCCTCTAATCGTTTTGCCTTTATTGCTTTACTTACTTTTGTTGGTTTACGAGGCTTAACAGTTTTAAATCCTAAAAAAATTAATTTATAAAATTTCTCTTTGAGTAACTCTTTATTTTTTAATTGTGTTCTATCTGTTTGCTCTTGTAAATGTATGGTTGTTTCTTTTTCTAGTTTCTTATGTAATTTATGAAATAATATATTTTTCTCTTCATCCGTTAATAATTGAGACTCTGCAATATTAAACCACAACTCCACTTTTGTTTCAACTTTGTTGACGTTTTGTCCACCTGCACCACCAGAACGAGCTGTTTTAAACACACACTCTTTTAAGAGTTTTCGTTCTAGTATCTCTTCTATTGTTTTCAAAATCCTTCGGACAAATAAAATTAAAGTCTTTGCTTAACTGCTTCAAATAAAATAATACCCGTTGCTACCGACACATTTAACGAAGCAATATTTCCAACCATCGGAATTTTTACTTGCATATCGCTACGCTTTAAATATTCATTAGAAATACCATTTTCTTCAGAACCCATAATAATTGCAGAAGGCTTTGTTAAGTCTGCATTAAAATGATAACTAGCTGTTTTTTCATGACAAGCAATAATTTGTAATCCAGATTCTTTTAAATACTCAATACTGTTTTTTAAATTATCTACTCGGCAAACTTTCATTCTGTTTAAAGCACCAGCACTTGTCTTCACAGCATCTGCATTTATTTGTGCCGCACCTCTGCTAGGAATCACAATAAAATCAACTCCTGCACAATCAGCGCTACGAGCAATAGCTCCAAAATTACGAACATCCGTAATTCTATCTAAAATCAAAACTAGCGGCGTTTTTCCTTTTTCAAAAACATCAGTCAATAAATCTTCTACTTCATAGTAAGTTATTTGAGATACAAATGCTAAAACACCTTGATGGTTTTTAGTAGTGAGGCGACTAATTTTTTCAGGCGGAACAATTTGGATGGGAATATCTAAATCCTTAATTGCTTTGCGCAACTCACTATACAATTGGTTTGATAAACCTTTTTGAATGATGATTTTATCAATTTCCTTACCAGCATTAATTGCCTCAATAACAGCACGTGTACCGAAAATTAAATTCTCTAAATTCTCTTCTTGATTTCTGTTATTTCTTCCTCTGTGATGATCCATGCTTATAATAAATTGAATTGTTTTAAATGATGTTTAGCGTGCTTATTTAACAAATGCAACCACTCCTCGTAATTAAACTCACCAAAAAATGGGTTTAAGTTTTTAGAATCAGGATTAGACATATAAAAATCCATAAATGCTTTGATTTCTTTTTCCAATTCCCAAATAGCTTCTGTCATCGAATTGTTTCTCAACGGAGCTGGCTCTTCACCCATTAATACATTTTTCGTATTTTCTTTAAAAGGAGTTTCGCTTAAAGCAAAGGCTCTTACTTTTGGCAAAATTACTTCTGGTGTTTGAGCAGGTAACTTAATTCGTCCATAAGCATTTGCAAAAGCATCCGTCATATGTTCTATCATTCCTTGTGGAGATAACACGCCCCATAATCCAACTTCATTGTCGGATAATTGTTGTAACAAAGGAATATATTCCTCTTTTAAAAACTGTTCATTTGAGTTCATATACAAATGTATGTTTTTTAAGGATTTTTCGGATTAGAAAGTCAAATTATATTAACATCTATTAGCCAATAAATCAGGCAGATATTTTCAAAACAGAAGGGCTTTTTAAAACTAAAATTCGTAAATTCGTCTATATGATTCGCCCTAGATACATTTACCTATTAATTGTTGCTTTAAGTAGCTCAATCTTGCTTTCCAGTTGTTTTTTATTTAGAGGTAAAAACAAGTGTGATACCTGCCCTAGCTTTAATCATACTAAGAAAAAGAAGAAGCATTAAAAATAGATCGCCCCTAAGGGGCTTGTTTCAAATTATCATTTATTTTACTATCAACATGTCGTCCCGCTGGGACTATTAAACACAAGATATTCACTGACCGAAGAATCTCAGTGTCCTTTAAATCTCAATTACTCTGTGTTGAAAAAACTATTACTTAATCTTATACCTCAAACCAACATACATCATTCGCCCATAAATTGGCCCCCATACCATACTGGCATCAAAGTATTTATTAAACGGAGCATCACTCGCTACAATTGGATTTGTTTGCTTGTAATCTAATGCATTTTCAACACCGACATAAATATTAAAATCCGCTTTTTTAATTTTAGCAACATAAGTAATTTGCGCTAACACATTATAAAAATCTGGCGAATACTCTGCTCGTTGATACTCTGTTGGATTGGTATTAGTGTGAGGTAAACGTTTTTTACCATTGTATTGTAACGTCCCATCAAACAACCAATGCTTGCCTTTAGTTTCATAACTTAAATTCACAAAGGCTCTATGCATGGATACTAACGCTTTTTGCATCAAGCCAGATTGGTAGTTTACTTTTGTATCCACATAACGATAAGCTGTTTTAATATTTAAGCGTTTGCGTATTTCCCAACCAAATTCAATTTGAGCCGTATTTGAAAATGATGGTCCTTTTAAATTATAAAACAATACTTGTTGCGTATTAGCATCAACATCCACCACCACTTGTTGTGTAAAATCAGTGCGATATAAATCAACCGTCACATAAGCATCTTTATAATTTAATTTCATTTTTTGAGTGAAGTTAAATCCATAGTTCCAACCTGTTTCTGGCTTTAAACCATAAGGCATTGTTAAATCACTTGGGGTAATGATCCAATCTCTTGAAGTCGCCATTAAAGCCGTATTTTCTGCTAAGACGTTTGCTGTTTTTAAGGCGCGTCCACCACTGATTCTAAAAACTGTTTTACTACCTTTTAGTGCATAACGCATGTGTAAACGCGGCGTAAAAAACAATCCGTAATAATTATGATAATCTGCTCTTAAGCCTGCCACCACATTAAACTTCTCTCCTTGGTTATGAGCAAACTCTGCAAATGCTCCTCCTACTCTTTCATCTCGTTTAAATTTAAATAATTTAAAAGTTTCATCAACTTGGTCATTCATAAAGCTAGCACCTAACTTATACGTATTATCCGTTGTTTTAATAATTCCTTGAAATATATAATTCGCATAAAATGTTTTTTGCAAACCGTAATAGCTATTTATGCCGTAATAATTATTTTGCTCATGGTTTAAATACGACAACTGTAAACCCATACTCGTTCCTGGTTTCTTACGAAATACAAAACCTGTTTTACTATACAGTTCCCATTTTTTATTTTTAATACCAATTAAATAATACGGCAATGTATCTAAATAGTCTTTTTGCAAAGACTTTAACTGTCCGCCTTCACGAGTATCTTCTAAATAACCACCACCAAATTGTGCTTCAAATCCTTTGCCCGAATTGTAAGCATATTTATTCATAAAATTATATTGCTTACCAGTAGGAATATCGGCGAAACCATCTTTATTTAAATCTTCAGCCATGGGATTGAAGTTAGCATGAGATAATAATCCAACAGCAAATTTGTCGTTGAAGCGATGCTTTAAATTTAAATTGTATTCGTTACGTGCATTTTGATTTAAGTAAGCATTGAAATTTAATTTATCGGACGTTTCAGGATTTTGCAATTCGGTATTGATTTGTCCTGTTAAACTCTCATAACCATTTACTACAGAACCAGCTCCCTTACTCAATTGAATAGATTGTATCCATGTGCCTGGAACAAAACTTAAACCATATCCATTGGCTAGGCCTCGCATGTAAGGCATATTTTCTTTGGTGATTTGTGCATACTGCCCAGATAAACCTAACATTTGAATTTGCTTGGTTCCAGTTACGGCATCTGCAAAATTGACATCCACACTTGGATTGGTTTCAAAACTTTCGGATAAATTACAGCAAGCGGCTTTCATTAACGAACGCTCATTTAAAGTTTCCATTTTAATGGCATTCATATATGAAAGCTCTGTGCCTGTTGTTTCATAAACCACTTCTACTTCATTTAATTCTACGCCGCCTTTTAAACGAATAGATAAAAACTTAGTGGTGTCTTTAATTGTCAGTGTATCACTTTTATAACCAACGGCCGTAATAATTAAGCGATTAGTTTCATTGGATACAGGAATGGAAAATAATCCATTGGCATCCGTTGTGGAGCCAATAGATGTATTTAACCAAAATATAGTAACGCCAGGAAGAGCGGTTGATTCTTTCTTGTTTCCGGAAATTTCAACAACCTTTCCTTTTATTTGCGAAAAGCCCTGCAATGTAAAAACAATCCCTAAAAGGGTAATTACTAGTTTTCTCATAACAAACACGTTTAATTATTATGTTTATTATGGTTGTATTTACAACAAGATGGCAACTTTTTATAAGCAGAAGTATCAGCCTTTATATTTTCGGTTTCGTATCCAGCTTTTGCGATAGCATTTTCTATAATATTGAGCGATACTTTTTTAGTATCATACGTTATTTGAGCCACATGCGAATTTTCATCCCAAGTAGCTATTTTTACGCCTTTAATATCGACAGCGTTTTCTATTCGTTCCTTACATTCTCCACAATTTCCTTTAACTGATATTGTAGATGTTATGATTGTTGATTGAGCTTGAACCTTTAAGGTAAAGATTAAACCTATAAATATGATTATAATTGATTTCATTTTATTTTGTTTTTTATTAGTAATTTGATAAATAATATTGTCAGGCTTAGTGTTTTTTCTGCCACTTAAAAATCCAGAAAAATATCGGGAGTATTCAAGAACATAAAAAACACCTCAAGTAACATTTGCTTTAAAAACAAATATTACTCGAAGTGATATACTTAAATCAAATTCTAATCACACTACAGGAAACAATCTCTTGTTGAACAAGATTAGGTGGGTGTATTTTTTTATCAATAGATAAAAAATCAGAAACAGAATTTTTAAAAACACTTAAACTAAATTCAGTATTTAAAACAAAAAACTCATGTATTGGAGCTTTAATATTTTTAATTAAGGTATAAAATGTAAAATCTTTTTGAAAAGCAACATGAACAATTTCATTCTTGCAACAATCAGAATTTTCTAACTCAGCCTCTTCGCCATCACAACAAGACGTTGGTTTAGAGTATAATGAAATTTCCTCTAACTCTCCTTCGCAGTAATGAGAAATTACAGATACGCCAACTGAAGAAAACACATAAATAAGTGTTACTAGAGAGACAAATATATTAAAAACATTCTTTTTCAAAACTATAATTTCTATTACAAATTTATAACATAATTTAATTAAAAAATAATTTGCTTGTTAAAGAATTACAATTCCTTTAACTTTTATTATAAGCATAGCAATCATTTTATTGTTTTTCCTTACATGCTCCTTGTTCGTATTTACAACAGTCTGGCAATTTTTTATAGGATTTAGTATCAGCCACTTTATTAGAAGTTGTATGACCTGCTTTAGCAATAGCTTCTTCTATTTGAACCAAAGAAACTTTTTGTGTATCATAGGTCACAGTCAATACATGTGTTTTTTCAATCCATAGAGCATTTTTCACACCTTTAATATCGGCCGCATTTTCTATACGCTCTTTACATTCTCCACAATTTCCTTTTACAGAAATTGTAGAGGTTGTAACTGTTGTTTGTGCATGAATCTTTAAAGAAAAGATAATAGCTAGTATTAATATATTAATTGTTTTCATTTTATATTTTTAAAATTTATTCTATCATGATTTTTTCATGATAGTAGTTTCCATCTTGTTTGATTTCTAATACATACATTCCTTTAGCAAAATCAGAGGTATTAATTAAGGTTGGATTTTTAGCTTCATAAATAATCTTTCCTGTTATATCAGAAATACTAATTTGATAAGAAGATAAGTTGTTATTTTTCAACTCAATATGAAGTTCAGTAGTTGCAGGATTTGGATACAATAAAAACGTATTGTTAATTTCTGTTTTACGAATACCTGTTAATAATGGCTTTACGATAAACTGCCCCATCATTCCATCATCTTCATGCATTAAGATGTGACAATGATACATAAATGGAATAATAGTATCTGCAAAATCTTCAAACTTGGTAATAAACATAACAGAATCTCCTGAAGGCACCAACACCACATCTTTTCTACCACTCTCTTCGGCACTTGGTAAATTTCCATTTCTGTCAATTAAGAAAAACTGAACATCATGAATATGAAACGGATGTGCCACCATGGTTTCATTCACTATTTTCCAAATCTCGATATTGTTTAATGGTATTTCATAATCAATGCGCATCATATCAAACGAGTTACCATTAAAATAAAATGGTCCGTCCATGACCATTAAACTATCAGCTGTAAATCTTACAGTGCGCGTTATACTTGCCTGACTTGGTAAATAAGACACATTCGTTGTTAATGAATTGGAGATAGTCGTCACTGGATTTACCGTTTGAGGTACTACCGTAATTTGCATGATATTAAAATCAATACCATTTAATGGGCTATCCATTGGCGGACTTCCAACTGGCATTGGCATCGTTGGTCCACCTTGAATCCCTATTGCTAACTCAGATGCATAACTCATTAAGTGCAAGGTTTGTCCGTTCATACCATTTAAGTCAATCACAATTTCTGCACGTTCTCCTGGCGACAATCTAATTCTATCAGTTGTAACTGGACTATTTAATAATCCACCGTCACTTGCAATAATTTTAAATTGTTTGTTTCCAGTAAAACCAAAATTAAATGATCGTTCTCCTGACCCATTTAATAAACGCATTCTAACCATTTGTGCTGGGAAGTTTGCATTCACGGTGTAACCATGACTTGCTCTACCACCATTTACTAAAATAGTAGAATCCTGCATGCCTAATGGCATCGCCTGATTATTAGCATCGTATTGCTGGCATTGAATAATTAAAGGAAAGTCATCCACTCCATATTTTCTAGGCAATGATAAAGCTGCTTCAATAGGATCTCTCACAATGATTAAACCTGCTGCTCCTTTAATAGCCTGCTTAGCTGTTTTCATGTGAAAATGCGGATGATACCAATACGTAGCAGCATTATCCATTACTGTAAACTGAGGGTTCCAAACACCACCTGGTAAAATGGGAGTATGTGGCCCACCATCCCATTTTGAAGGCAAATGAATACCGTGCCAATGAACAGTGGTAGTATCTCCTATTTGATTGTTAACCGTAATGTTGACATTGCTTCCTTTATTAAAAATCAAGGTCGGTCCTAAATATTTATACTGATTAAACGCATAGGTATATGATTTTTTTCCAGTCGAAAAAAACTGCACACTATCCTGATGCATCGTTAAATTAAAATTAGGACCTGCTATCGTATCAGGAACAAACAACTGAGTTTGTGCTTTTATTTGAAAAGACAAACCCAGTAAAAAGATGTAGACTAACTTTTTCATGACAATGAGATTAGAAAAAATTATTCGATGATAATTTTCTTAGTCTCTGTTCCTTTATCAGAAACAACTTTCACAAAATAAATTCCTTTAGTGATCCCATTACTATTTAATGAATGGTTTGATTCTCCTTGAAGCAATCCTAAATCTTTTGAAACGATTAATTTTCCAGTAACATCTACTAACTCTAAACTTACTTTTTGTTCAGATTTTAAATTAAGAGTAACGTTAATTAAATCCGCCGATGGATTAGGAAACACATTCACATTTGATAAAACTGATTCTTGAGTTGTTAATCCTGTTACTGTACCAGTAAACGCTAAATTATCAACCCATAAATAATCTAAATTAGTTGGAGCACTTCCACTTGCTTTTAAAACAATGATACAAGAATCTGGATTATTACCATCTGCATACGTTAATGGAATTGTAAAGTTTGCCCAGCTCATCGCCATAGCAGAAGGACTATGTGTAATGTTACCTGATGCCACAATTACACGGCTATTCGTTCCAGAATCCCAACGAGTAAGAGTTACACTTAAAGAACCAGGACTGCTACCATATATCATATATTGATTTTTTCCAGTTAAACTAGCAGGACGTTGATTAAAGGCGAAACCAGATTTTGGTAACATTGTCATTGAATCTAAAACACCACTTACTGCTATTCCTCCTACAACGGCAGTTCCAATTGTTTTAGAGGTGATTTTCATATAAGATACTCCCGGACTTCCTGGAGTGGCTTTAGTAACTGTAAAAATTCCTGATAAAGCTGTTGTATTGTTTAATGTTCCCCAACCATCTGGAACAGAATATGTACTTACCGCTGACCAGTTTTCGAAACCTGAATTAGGGATTTGTGCCAATAAAGTAGATGATGTAAATAATAATGCAATTGATTTTAATATTGTTTTCATGTTGTTGTTTTGAGTTGATTAATAAATAACATTGTCAGTTCGAGTGTTTTTTGTCTGCCTCTTACAAAAAATGTATCGAGAACATAAAAAACACTTCTCGATATACATTTGCAAATCAAAGCAAATGTTACTCGAAGTGACTAAGTCAAATCAAATTCTAATGACACTACAAGAAACAATTTCGCTTTGAACAAGCTTAGGTGGCGGAAACTCTACATTAACTGTTATTAATGACTCCACTACATGATTAAAATTAAAAATAGAATTTTGGAAATTAAAAATAGCTAATACCAAAACCGGCGCTTTGCAATCTTTAACTAATTGATAAAAGGTAAAATCTTTTTGAAACGCTACGTGAGTAATTTCGTTTTTGCAGCAACCATCTTCCATATCGCTTTCATCCCCACCACAACAAGAGGTTGGTTTTGAGAATAAAGCAACTTCTTCCAACTCTCCACCACAGTAATGAGAAATCACAGAAATACCAACTGTAGAAAACACATACGTGATGGCTACCAATGAAATAAATATTTTAAATAATTTAATTTTCAAGCTGTTAATTTCTACTGACAAATTTACTATGTATTCTTATTCAAAAATAACAAATTTGTTAAAGAAATCAAATTAAAATATGACTCCTACGGAAGCACAACATACAATTGAAGAACTCTCTATGCTCATAGAACAGCACAATTACAACTATTACGTGTTGGATAAGCCTACAATTAGCGATTATGATTTTGATCAGTTATTGGAACAATTGATGGCTTTAGAAAAACAATTCCCTGAATTTCTATCCGAAAACTCTCCGAGCCAACGTGTGGGTGGACAAATTACCAAGAACTTTCAAAGCGTGAAACATCAATATGCGATGTTATCGTTGAGTAATAGTTATAATCAAGAAGACTTATTGGATTTTGATAGACGTGTGCGCGAAGGTTTGGGAATTAATGCTAGTGGTGGATTGTTTGATGAGGCCATTGATTACGTGTGTGAATTAAAATTTGATGGTTTATCCATTAGTTTGATTTATGAAGACGGACAATTAAAACAAGCCATTACCCGTGGCGATGGTGTGCAAGGCGATGATGTAACCACCAATGCCAAAACGATTAAATCCATTCCTTTAAAGTTAAAAGGTACCTACCCTGCTAAATTTGAAATACGAGGCGAAGTATTTATGCCTCGCCCAGTGTTTGATGCCATTAATAAAGAACGTGAAGAAATTGGAGATGCACTGATGGCAAACCCTCGTAACGCAGCCAGCGGAAGTATGAAAATGCAAGACTCGGCGCAGGTAGCGAAACGAAAACTGGATTGCTTTTTATATTATGTATTAGGAGATGGTTTACCACACCAATCGCATTTTGATAATATGCATGCCGCTAAATCATGGGGCTTTAAAATTTCGGAAGATGCTAAATTATGTAGCGGTATAAATGAAGTGATTGATTTTATTAATTACTGGGATAAAAAACGTTTTGATTTACCGTATGATATTGATGGCATTGTGATTAAAGTAAACAATTACAACCAACAACAAAATTTAGGTTTCACGGCTAAATCGCCACGCTGGGCCATTGCCTATAAATTTAAGGCGGAGCAAGTAAGCACCGAATTATTAAGCATTGCTTACCAGGTAGGACGCACTGGCGCCATAACACCAGTAGCTAATTTGCAACCGGTGGCTTTGGGTGGAACCACGGTAAAACGTGCCTCGTTGCACAATGCTGATATTATTGAAAAACTAGATGTGCGTGTGGGCGATTTTGTGTTTGTAGAAAAAGGTGGCGAAATTATTCCAAAAATTATTGGGGTTGATTTAACTAAACGTAAACCCAATACCGAACCTACACAATACATTAGCCATTGCCCCGAATGCAATACCGAACTGAAACGCGACGAAGGCGAAGCCAACCATTTTTGTCCCAATGAAAATGAATGCCCACCACAAGTGATTGGAAAGATGGATCATTTTGTTTCTCGTAAAGCTATGAATATTGATAGTTTGGGTGGCGAAACCTTAGTGCAATTATACAATGCAGGCTTAGTAAAAAACATAGCAGACTTGTATGATTTAACAAAAGAACAAATTTTGCCACTAGAACGCATGGCCGAAAAATCGGCGAACAATTTAATAGAAGGATTAGAAGCCAGCAAACAAGTGCCTTTTGAACGTGTGTTGTATGCCATTGGTATTAGACATGTGGGAGAAACGACAGCGAAAAAAATTGCAAAAAAAGTAAAATCTTTAGATGTGTTGATACACTCTACTAAAGAAGAATTATTAGCCATTGACGAAGTAGGAGAAATTATTGCCATAAGCATTGCTGATTTTTTTGCTAACCAAAAAAACAAAGACATTATTTTACGTTTGAAGCAAGCCGGCTTACAATTTGAATTAAGCGAAGAACAACAACAAGGTGGCAGCGATAAACTAAAAGACTTAACCTTTGTGATTAGTGGTGTGTTTGCCAAACATAGCCGAGAGCAATATAAAGAGATGATTGAACTGCATGGCGGTAAAAACTCAAGTTCTATTTCCAAAAAAACAAGCTTTCTATTAGCGGGCGATAATATGGGACCAGAAAAATTAAAGAAAGCAGAATCTTTAGGCATTAAGTTGATTAATGAAGATGAGTTTTTGGAGATGTTGGGATAAATAAATATATTTAAACTAGTTATGACGTCATTATACAAATCTTACCATTTTAGAGTTATATGAATGACTGAGTCATACATATAAGTAAGTTAGCACCAATATTATGACAAGCCTACAACACTAAATTTTTTCATTTATCGTCTCAAGTTAATTATATGTGGATATTTACAATTATTGCTTTTTTTATTCTGATATCGACGCTCGCTTCGACTTACTTTATCATCAAGAAAGCATTAGTGATAAAAAAATATTTTTATATTAAGCATTTTATTATTCAGTTGACAATTTTTCTAATGTCATTGTTTCTAATTTATCTTCTTGCAATAGGCGGCTCAGGACATCATGTGGACACAGACATTGAACGTATTCTTGGAGAGTTAAGTATCTACACATTAATTATTACTTTGTTCATCAATTTGATTTCTATAATTCTTGTTTTCATTAAATTAATAAAAAATAAAATGACAAGGCGAGCATCTTGACAAAGGAAAATACTGGCGCTAACACACGGCTTGTTCTATTTGGGCATTCGGCTTCGGCATTTGCAAAAGCGGTCGCTTCGCGGGGACAATTATTTTCGCTTTGCAAATGGCAACAAACATAGTATCTTTGTCAGTAATATTTCGGTAAGAAAATGTTTCAAACCGCACTAGGCAAAGCTCCAAAACGTTAGTAGTAAGTGGCGAACTAAAATCTACAAATCTCCTTCGACATCAAAGTTCAATTTTATAACAGTTTACGGGCGACACCTACTTATTAAAATTATTGCATCATGTTGACCTCACAAAACGTAGAACTCACAAAACGTATCGACCTAAACGTAGAAAAAACACTTACTGACCATTTTACTCTATGTCTTCCGATTGCTTGGTTCTTGAAGCTTTTAATCTTATTTGACGGCTAACAGCAAGGACTATACCTCTATTGTAAACTGGCAGAGAAGTTCCATGTAATTGTTTTCGAACAGGAAGAACTGAGTGGATCAATCGCAAGCCAACAAGCCATTTTTCATTAAATACGTAACCAGTACCTAGATTAAAAGTTAAGTCTTTATTACTAAAGGGATAAAGGTCTGTTTGGAACGGAAACGCTCCTCTGTCGGTATATTCTCCAGTATTGATTAATGCTGCTAATGCTGGACCAAATTCAAAGTAACCCTTTTTCTTGTTATATTGAAATAGGATTGGGACTTCAAAGTAAGATAGACGTAAAAAATAATCGCCATAATTGGATCTATCATGATTTTCTCCCGCGGTTCCTTTGCCAATTTCATATAATTCAGCCTGCATAGTCCAACTTTTACTCATCTTTATCTGAACCCACATACCACCCATCAAAGCAGGTTTTGGATGAGTTTTTACAGGACAGCCTGTAATAGTGTGCATTCCTAAACCTAATTTAAGCCCAAATTTACATTGAGTTTTTAATTTACCTTGAGACCAAACATCAAGGCAAATAACTGACATGACAAAAAAAATGAAAAGCTTTTTCATTGCTAATTAACGGAATTGCCATATGAAAATTGTCCGTAAACCACAATATATTTATTCGCAGACACCAAAGCAGAAGGTAAGTTCTGTGTCGCCACCAACTACTAACTGCTCCTACTTAGTAGTTCAAAAAAATAAAAACTTTTATGATTTTTTAAGACAACACCATTCACCCCTAAACTAAATTTCTATAGCTTTACTCTATCAATACAAAACCATGAAATACGATTGGATAACAGGAGTACTTATTTATTTGTACGCCACACAATTAATAGCACAAGCCATTGGTGCTCATCGAGAAATTGGTTATCGAAAATCGGTTTATTGGTGCATTGTATTAACACCCGTTATTGGTTTGGTGATTACTTTATTAAGTCCAAAAATTAAAAAAGGATTGCTGAATTAAAATCATTAAAAATATTTTTGCAGAAATAAAACAATTTACTTACCTTTAACGTTAGTAACGCAATACGGTATTATGATTATTTCATTTGGTAATAAACCCACTCAAAAAATATGGGAAGGCGAAAGGGTTAAAGGTTTTGCAAATGAAATACAGGAAATTACAAGGCGAAAATTAAGAATGCTAAATAACTCTGTTGACATAAAAGATTTAATGATTCCTCCTTCTAATAAACTTGAAAAATTAAAAGGTAATTTGAAAGACTTTTATTCAATTAGAGTTAATGACCAATGGCGCATCATTTTTAAATGGGAAAACGGAAATGCACACGATGTTGAATTAATTGACTATCACTAGAACTATGAAAAAACTGAAAAACATACACCCAGGAGAAATTTTATTAGAAGAGTTTTTAATTCCCTTAGAAATAACTGCTTACAGGCTTTCGAAAGAAATTTCAATTCCTCAAACTCGTATTTCCGAAATTATTAAAGGCAATAGACGTATTACAGCAGATACTGCTTTAAGGTTATCTAAGTTTTTCGGGAACTCTGCCAAATTTTGGTTAGGACTTCAAGATGATTTTGATATTGAAGAAGAAAAAACACTTAAACAAAAAGACTTAAATACAATTAAACAATTTGTTCAAAGTGCTGCTTAAATTTGAAAAGTAACGTTTAAGTAATTTCTAACAAACTAGTTCTCAGAAATAGCAATCATTTGAAATGGTAAATCAACCATGCCTTCAAAGTTTTTTCCAGCAGCTAAAATATCTTCATCATTTTCTTCGTAAATCCAGTTAATCTTAACTGATGAGCCATTACTTTTATTAAATTTTTCTAATTTCTTAAAAACACTTAATAAGCAAGCCGAAGAACTACTATTATAATATTCTAATTGAATATTTAAGATGGTAGCATTTTTTGAATTAGGATTTGCAAAATATGTATCTAACGCTTCAAATAAAGGATTGTAAAACTCGATAGAATTTTCGGGAATAGAACGCCCTGAAATATTTAATTCACCTTTCTTTAAATCAAAATTAATGGTTGGTGTATTTGACGTTGCTTCTATTGAATATTTATCCATCTGTTTTTAAATATTATTTTACTTGGTATAAATTTAGAGATTTTTTGTAAAGAAATTATAAAATAGTGGCGAAATGCAAAAATAAGTATGCAAAACACTAGTTTAATTGAGCGAACAATTCTTTAAGCTCAGTTTCTGTTAAATCGCGCCATTCGCCAATTTTAAGCTTATCTAAATGAATATTCATGACACGAATTCGCTGAAGCTTGATTACTTGGTAATCAAATGCGTTACACATTCGACGAATTTGTCTATTTAAGCCTTGGGTTAAAATAATTCTAAAAATTCTTTTCGAATTTGGCTCTTTTGTTACCACACAAGGTTTTGTTTTTACGCCTTCAATCTCTATTCCTTCCGAAATCTCTTTCATAAAGGCAGTTCTTACAGGTAAATTCAAAGTCACGATGTATTCTTTTTCGTGTTCAAACTTAGAGTTACCAATTTTATTGATAATCTCACCGTGGTTCGTCAACAAAATTAATCCTTCCGAATCTTTGTCTAATCGCCCAACAGGATAAATAGCTTGAGAATGTCCAATTGCATCAATGATGTTATTTTCTATTTTTTCGGAAGTACATTCAATACCTTTAGGTTTATTGTAAACGATATAAGTTGGGATAAACTCTTTTTTCTTAAGTTCTTCGCCATCAATTAAAATCACGTCACCGTCTTTTATTTTAGTACTAAAGTTGGCGACTTTACCATTTACTACAACTCGTTTGGCATCAATTAATTCATAAGCCTTACGACGTGATGTATAACCTGATTGCCCTATGTATTTATCTACTTTCATTTTTTTATTTTGTATAATTTAAAATGTCACTTCGTGCGAAGTCGAGAAGCGACATGTGGTTAAGCATTTATCTAGTTCTCGACTCCGCTCGAACTGACAAATCAAAAGAACTACTTTTTCTTCTTCTTTTTAGCTTTGTAAACTTTATCTTCTTTCTCCGCGTCAATAATTAATTTTTTCCAATTATCGTTTACATCTTCAGTTAATGCTAACGTTTCTGAGTAATCTGCTTTATCTACTGACAACACTGTTACTTTTTTATCCATAAAACTTTCTATTTCATCTAAAACAGGTTTTTCTTCAGGGCTACAAAACGATACGGCTACACCTTTATTATTTCCACGTCCTGTGCGCCCTACTCTATGAACGTAGTTTTCAGCTACATCTGGTAAATCGTAATTAACCACATAATCTACGTTTGCTATATCAACACCTCGTGCACTAATATCAGTGGCTATTAATAATTTAAAATCACCGTTTTTAAAGCCAGTCATTACTTCTAAACGATTTTCTTGATCTTTGCCACCGTGCATCGTTTGGCTTTTTATACCAACACGATTCATGGCTTCAAACACTCGTTCAGCTCGCACTTTTGTACGAACAAAAACTAATATTCTACTCTCTGGATTTTCGTTGACGATGCGTTCTAAAAAGAAACGTTTATCATCCATACTCACGAACATCACCGAGTGAGTCACATTTTTTGACACTGGATCTTTAGGTGAAATTTGAATGCGAATAGCGTTTCGAACAATAGAATAAGCTAGTTTCTTAATCTTCTCATTAATAGTTGCCGAGAAAAATAAGGTTTGACGGTTACGCGGTAAATATTTAATCAAGTCTTCAATATCTTTATAAAAACCTAAATCCAACATTAAATCTGCTTCGTCCAACACTAACACTTTAATATCTCTTAATTTTAAATAACCTTGGTTTACCAAATCAAATACACGTCCTGGTGTAGCAATTACAATATCAACACCTTGATGTAATTTTTCAATTTGTGGATCTTGATCAACGCCTCCATAAATACCTAAGGTTGTTACATCGGTGTACTTTCCTAATTTATCAAACACTTCGGTAATTTGAATAGCTAACTCATGAGTAGGAACCATCACAATAGCTTGCACACCACAGCCTACGCCTGCTTTTGTAATTAAATGAATAATAGGAATAGCAAAAGCGGCTGTTTTACCAGTTCCTGTTTGTGCAATAGCTAACACATCTTCGCCATTTAAAATATTAGGAATGGCTTTAAACTGAATATCAGTTGGGCGTTTAAATCCTAATTCTAATAAACTTTGTTTTAGTTCAGGTATAATATGGTATTCTTCAAACTTCATAGTGCAAAGGTAACATAATTAGTTTTATGATTAAACACTAAACAATTCTATCTAAATAAAACAATAACAAATCGTATTGCGATTGATATTCTCTGGCATAGCCAATTGTACTATATTCTTTAGGATTTTCATAACATAGCTTTTCGAAACTCGTTAACAAATGATTGAAATTATCTGAATTCATTTTCTTTAAAAACACATCTCTATTTCCTTCTAATAATTTATAAATATCTAAAGCGGATTTATGTATTGAAGTGTTTTTATAGTTTTTGATTTCGAGAATCACATCGTTTATTAGCATATCACAAACATACTAAAATCAATCTACTTAGTTTCACACCTTGTTATGATAACAATAAAATTTGCAGGAAAAATAAAGCTTAGTATATTTAAACAATCAATTTATTAAAAAACAACAACCTATTTATGAAAACAATTATTACTTCCGAAAACGCTCCACTTCCTATTGGTCCGTATAGTCATGCTAATATGGTTCCTGCATCAGGCAATATGCTTTTTGTTTCAGGACAAGTGGCTAAAGATGCTAAAACAGGAGAATTAATATTAGGCGATATTAAAAGTGAAACTAAAAAAGTGATGGAAAATGTATCTGCTATTTTAAAAGATGCAGGAATGGATTTAACAAATGTGGTAAAAACAACCATTTTCATGAAAGACATGAATAACTTTGCAGCGATGAACGAAGTGTATGGTTCTTTTTTTACTGATAATTTTCCAGCAAGAGAAACCGTTCAGGTATCTAGATTACCATTGGATGTGAATGTGGAAATTTCGGTGATTGCGGTTAAGTAATTAATATTACAATACATTTTAACCACATAGATACATAGAACTTAATCGCAAAAAGTTCAAGATAGAAAACAAGTTTTTCTCACATAGCATACTATGTATCGAGCGAAGCTTGAGCTATGCTAACGCTACCTTATAGCACTGTAAACTATGTGTCTATGTGGTTAAATTTGCCTCTTAAATTTAACACATTCCCCATTTTGAAATATCCAAAATTTTATTATTTTTGGTATAACAAAAACCTAAGCCCATGAAAAAGATTTTTACATGTTCTCTTTCTGTACTTTTTGTATTATTAATCACTAACCTTTCATATGCTCAAGCATTCAGAAAAGGCTCATTAATCATAAGTATTTCAGAAGGACACACACTTGCTAATTACAAAACAAATGACATTAGTAGTGGCAAAGAAAAAATGGTAGCCAACGATGTGATTATCGGAGTAAGAGATCCATTGATTATTGAATACGGAGTCTCTAATCGTTGGAGTATTGGATTGAGTTCTGGAAACGATATTTTTAGTATTAATCCTTCCAAATTTTATGGTTTTAATACCAGTGACAACAAAGTAAAAGTATCAACTTCTGAATTTTCATTTGAGTGCAGTTACCATGTATTAGTAAACAAAAAACTAGATTTATCTGTATTTGCTTCTACTGGTTTATTTTCGATAAACATGAAAGGTAACGACAATGATATTTTTTACAATCACACTTCAAACGGAACAATTGTAAGATACGGAACAAGAGCTCATTATTACTTTTTTAAACGACTAGGAGCTGTGGGAATGATAAGTAACTATTTAGCTAATAGTTCTACTAAAGATGTGGAAGGTAATAACATCGCTCAAAACTACTCCACTTCAATTAATGGAATTGCCATTGAAGCAGGGTTGTGTTTTAGACTATTGAGATAATTATTATACCGTTTCTTTTATCAACCCTGATCTTCTTAATAAAGCTTTAGGATCGGCTTCTCTGCCTCTAAATCTTTTGTATAAAATAGATGGATGCTCACTTCCGCCTGCAGATAAAACATTTTTATAAAATGCAGTGGCAACCTCTTGATTAAAAATCCCTTTTTCTTTAAACGCTTCAAAGGCATCAGCATCAATTACTTCGGCCCACT
>Ga0208628_1000237_pt1 | contig 32424 bp, 26 predicted proteins | sample LakWasMet16_LOW5_2_FD_183864 | JGI IMG/M metagenome (GOLD analysis project Ga0208628, IMG submission 183864) | Freshwater sediment methanotrophic microbial communities from Lake Washington under simulated oxygen tension - Sediment Metagenome... | ecosystem: Environmental > Aquatic > Freshwater >... | reverse complement strand
TTACCTCTCGCGGGCTAAGTTCTAGCCTAAATACCTTTTTAGGCCACGCACCACTCTCGGTTGTTTCAAGGTGTCGTGTGCTAAATCGAGCAATATTCCCGCAGCTTCCGGCGTGGCAATATCGATTCCAAGTTCTGCATCTACCGGCCAGTTTGCATCCAGGTGCAAATAGCGGTCGCGTAATTGGTCTTCCATCATTGATTGCACATGCTGTTGCTGCACGGAAATCAGCGACAGGATCAGCCGACCATCGGACAGCCATTCGACAGCGCCGTCTTTTTCGCTGAGTTTGCTTTCTGGTCTGTAGTTTGCGGTTGCCGTTCCGATCGACAGCATGCGGATTCTAGAAGGCTCGATCTTCATGAAATGCTCGGCCTCATGCATGGCGATCAAATCCGGGGCTACGGCGAACATGCCGCCGTCGGCGTATAGCTCGGTTCCAATTTTTATCGATGGAAAATACGTGGGCGCTGCGGATGTTGCCATGGCTACACTTGCGGCCCGTATGCTTTCGTCGCCACGGGAACCTGATGAATGCGGCGTCTTGAATACTTTTGTGGTGCAGTTGGTGATGTTGACCGCAGGCACGACAATCGGGTGAATGGCTTCACCGAGTGTTTTACGACCCAGATGGGTTACCAGTGCTTTGTTAAGGGCGATGCCGTTGTATTTCGGACCAAGCACCGAGCGAGTCAGATCTCTCAATCTTGAAACGGGGTTTGTCGGCAAAGAGCGACCGGAAAATATCTTGGTACCGTTTTCCAGGAATAGCTGCTTGATCTTGGCCATCGGGATTTCGTAGGCAAGGGCAATGGCAAGAATTCCGCCTACCGAGGTTCCGGCGATCAGGTCGAAACGGCGTCCCAAGGGTTCACCGGCCTGCTCTTCCAATTCTGCCAATACTCCTGCGGTATAGAGGCCGAGATAGCCGCCGCCTGCGAGCGAAAGGATATTGAAAGGTTTTTCGTTGTCGTTTTCGGCCATGTTTCAAAGTATCTCAGTGTTTTGATATGCCGCAACATGGACACTCGTCGTCGACCGGGATTCGCAATTCGCTGAAGCGCATCGCAAGTGCATCGAATTGCAGCAAACGGCCACTGAGTGTCTGGCCAATACCAAGAATGATCTTGATGGCTTCGGTGGCTTGCAGCAAACCCATTACGCCCGGCAGCACGCCAAGCACGCCCGCTTCGGCACAATTGGGTGCATCCTCGCCGTTCGGTGCTTCGGGAAACAGGCAGCGGTAACAAGGCGCCGAACCACGATGGCGACCGGCATCAAATACGCTCATTTGTCCACTGAAGCGTTGAACGGCCGCATACACCAGTGGCTTGGCCAATTCGACGCAGGCATCGTTCAATAAATAGCGGGTGGGGAAATTATCCGAACCATCGATTACCACATCGGCATCCGCGATGATGCTGCGGACATTGTCGGCATTCAATCTTGCTTGCTGCGTGCGGATTTTTACCCTTGGATTCAACGCCTGCATCGCTGCGGCGGCGGAATCCACTTTTGCTGTGCCGATACTGGCTTCGGTATGCAGGATTTGCCTTTGCAAATTGCTTTTATCGACGACATCGTTATCAATGATCGTGATGTTTCCGATACCCGCAGCGGTTAGATAATAAGCAGCGGGTGAACCCAGTCCACCTGCCCCGATCAGCACGATATGTGCCTGGTCGAGTTTTTTCTGTCCGTCGATTCCGACTTGCGGCAGGCGCAAATGCCGTGCGTAACGTTCGGTGAAATCCTGATCGAGACCGTTTTCTTCGAGTGGCAATTGTTCTGCCGACCAACGCTGGAATCCGCCGAGCACATTGAACACATTGCGATAGCCGAGTGCAGACAGTTTTTCCGCGGCAATCATAGAACGTTTGCCACTACCGCAGATCAGCAACACCTTTTGATCATGATTGGAAATATGTGCGGCCGGATCTTGTTCCAATCGTTCTCTTGGAATCGACAATGCATTTCTAGGCAAGCCCAATGCGTGTTCATCCGGCTCGCGTACATCGATCAACACCACGCCGTCAGCTTGCATTGAAACCGCTTGTGCAGGCGTGATGTCGGTGATGATGTTTTTCATTGAATCAGGATAACCAACGACCATAAGGTAGTACACGCATCATTGCACCGGCCGCAATATTGCCTTCACCTTCCGGCAGCATGATGAGTGCATTGGAGTCAGCAGCAGCACGCAATCGATGCGATCCAGTTGCCGCATTCGGCGTGACTGAAATCATGCCTTGATTGTCGATATGTAAATCGCCGCGCATGAACTCCAGTCTTGCATGTTGTTTTGTGATGCTTTGCGACAGTTGGGCGCGCAACAGGCTGCGCGGTTCTGCCCTGCCCTGAAGCCCGTCGAGTAAACGGCGGCCGAGGCTCAGAAAAGTGGCGAGTACGGATACCGGATTGCCAGGCAAACCCAAAAACAAAGTTTTGCCGACTTGTCCAAACAGCAATGGCATACCGGGCTTCATGCGGACTTTCCAGAAATGGATTTGTCCGTGTTGTTCGAGGAAAGCCGGAAGATAATCTTTTTCGCCGGCGGAAACACCGCCGCAGGTAATGACGACATCGAATGAAAATGCGGCGTCTCTCAAGGCGGTTTCGATGCGAGCCGGATCATCGGGCAATACAGGCCAGGCCACAGGTTCCAGACCTTCGGCGATCAATAAATTTTGCAGCAATACGCGATTGCTATCGTAAATCTGGCCTGCATGCAGTGGCTGGCCGGGAGCTTGCAGCTCATCGCCGCTGGTAAAAATCGCCACGGTTGGACGTGTTGCACAGGCTACATCATGCAAACCAATGGCTGCGAGCAAACTGATTCTCGCAGCCTTCAAAACTTGTCCTGCTTTGGCGACATTGTCATCCACAGCGACATCTTCACCGGCACGGCGGATATTGGAACCGAATTTTACCGGGGCATGGAATTTCACGCTGCCCTGCTCTTCGCTGCTATCTTCCTTGATCGCAATGGTGTCGGTGCCTTCGGGCAACATTGCACCGGTCGTTATGCGGACGCATTGACCTTTCTCGATCACGAAACCTTTTGGCGGCCCCGCAAATTGTTCGCCGATGATTTCGAAACCGGATTTTGCGTATTCATTGAGATCTTCCGCACGCAGTGCGTAACCGTCCATCGCGGCATTGTCGAAATTGGGCAATGCGACCGTGGCGATAATGTCTTCGGCCAGGACACGATTCAGGGAGCGTGCCAGAGGTACACGTTCGATGCCTAAGCGATTCGCGGCAGAGACATCGTCAATGATGGTCTGTGCGTCGGAAAAACTGATTCTTTGCGGATATGTCGAGTTCACAGGGTATTAAAATCTTCGGGGGTGTTTAGATTACCGATTTGAATGTCGGTGCGGTCAATAATTTTGAAATTTAATTTCGATAGCACGGAATGAACGGCTTTTTCGTCTTTATCAAGGGCCTGTCTAACGGTAGACAGGCAACTGTCGACATGCCATAGCGCAAACAATGGTTGCAGGCCGTTTTCATCTTGCAACTGCATGCCGGGCTGTTCCGGAGTATTGAGCCACTGCCTGACCAGCTCTACAGGCACATTTTTGATATCGACGGGAATGGTCAACAGGTATTCGCTGCGGCATGCGCCAAGCAATGCTTCAATGCCTGCGAGCGGTCCCGAAAACGCTGTCCGTTTATCAAAGACCGGTATTACATTCATCTTTGCATAGCGCTCATCCGGTTCACGGGCGCTGATGTATCTGCCTGAAAACTGGAATTCAAGTTTGTCGAGAATGCACTCGCAAAGATATTTATCGTCATGAAGGACAAATGCCTTGTCCGCACCATTAAGGCGCGAACCACGGCCTCCTGCAAGAATTCCGAGACTGATATTTTCGTAAAACTTCACTTGCGTTTGGCGTGTCTCATCAAACGTTGGCGTGACTTGACCTGTTTTTCGGTAAGCACGTTCTTCTTGCCTTCGAACGGATTGACGCCTTCCTTGTAGATGAACTGCACTGGCGTGCCGCTGAGTTTGAATCGCTTGCGGAAAAAGTTTTCGAGATAGCGTTTGTAACTTTCAGGCAGCTTTTTCAGACGCGTGCCATGCACGATGAAGGTTGGCGGATTGGTACCGCCCGGATGCACGAAACGCAGCTTCGCGACGTGACCGTTCTGCACCGGTGGCGGATTGGTTTCAGTCGCGATTTCGAGTGCTTTATTGACTTCGGAAGTGCCAAAAACGCGGGTAGCCGATTCGTGTGCGCGATTGATAGCCTTGAACAATTCAAGCATGCCGGTACCGTGCTTGGCGGAAATGGTGACACGTTCCGCCCAGGTACAAAACGACAGTTTTCGTTCCAGCATTCCCATCGTCTGGTCGCGCTGATACGAACTTTGTCCGTCCCATTTATTGACCGCAATTACCAATGCCCTGCCCGCTTCCAGCACATGACCAAGCACCGTTGCATCCTGTTCGGTCACGCCTTCGCCGGCATCCAGCATAACGACGGAAACCTGTGCGGTTTCGATCGATTGCAAAGTCTTGAACGTGCTGAAAATTTCTACCGCTTCTTCCACTTTCGAGCGGCGGCGCAAACCAGCGGTATCGATCAGTTTGTATTTTTTACCGTCGCGAACCATGTCGACCGAAATCGAGTCGCGTGTGGTGCCTGGAACATCGGAAGCAATGACACGTTCTTCGCCGAGCAGGCGATTGACGAGCGTCGATTTGCCGACATTCGGGCGACCGATGAATGCGAGACGAATTTCGTCCGGATCGGTTTCCTTCGAGGCATCGGCATCTTCCTTGGAAGGCTGCGGCAATTTCGATTTGATGACATCGAGCAATTGCGGAATGCCGCGTTGATGCGCGGTAGCCGTCGCGATTTTTGTTTCGATGCCGAAACGGGAAAATTCGTTGACGGCGGCGGTTTCATCCACGCCGTCGGTTTTATTCACGACCAACACGATTTGCTTGCCGCTGCGACGCAGCCAAGGCAGGATGTTTTGGTCCATCGCACTCGGGCCTTCGCGGCCATCGACGACGAATAAAACCAGATCGGCCTCGTCTACCGCGGCACGCGATTGTTTTGCCGTTGCGCCTGCAAGGCCTTCTTCATCGCCCGACAAGCCGCCGGTATCGCAAACGATAAACGGCAGATTATCAATCAAGCGGCAAAAACCATAATTGCGATCACGTGTTACACCCGGTTCGTCATGAACAAGTGCATCACGCGTGCGCGTCAATCCGTTGAATAATGTGGACTTGCCGACGTTAGGCCGTCCGACCAAGGCTACCATCGGCAATATCATTATTGATCCAGTTTGTAGGCTGCTAATTCGCCTTCAGTGGTGAGTGCGTACAGCACACCGTCATTGGAAATGACTGGCGTACCGCGGAGATAAGCGCTTTGTACGCGCACGCGGGCGACAATTTCACCGGTGTCGAGCTTCATCCAGTGTAGATAGCCTTCCAGGTCACCGACAACCGCATAGTTACCCTGAATTACCGGGGTGGTAAGCATGCGGCGCTGCAAACCTTCCTGCTTCCATGTACCGGTGCCATCGGTGCGACTCAAGCCGTGTACAACGCCTTGCTTGTCGGCGACGACCAGAGTGGTTTCATTCATTGCAAGGCCGCCATAACTGCCGATATCGCGTGTCCACAATGGTCGGCCATTGTTCAATGACAAGGCCATGCTTTGGCCATGAAAGCTGGTAGCAAAAACAGCTTCACCTCCTACCTGGATTTCACCATCAACATCGGCTACGCGATCAAGTTCGGTACGTCCGTCGGGATCCGCAATCGCTTGTTCCCAGCCCTGCAAGCCATCGGCAATACGCAACATGACCACTGAACCGTCTTCGTAACCGATATAAACAACACCGGTGCCCAGAACCGGACTGCCATTGCCGCGAACACTCAAGGAAGGCAGTGCGCGATCGAATACCCATTTGCGCGTGCCGTCCGCAATATCAAAACCGAAAGTACGGCCGTCACCACCGCGAACAATCACGCGATCGTCCGCAATCAGCGGAGTGCTGATAACTTCGGAAGTAATTTTCGCGCTCCACTTCTTGCTGCCGGTTTCCGCATCGAGGGCCAGTACTTCGCCATTGCGGCCGCCAACAACGACCAGTCCACCACCAACACCAGCGCTGCTGGTCAAGCCGGTTTCGGTCGAATGCTTGCGCCAGAATAACAAACGGCTGCCGCCGGATTTCATTTCCAGCGCTTTCGATTCCCATAGTGTCTTGCCGCTTGTGGCATCGAGTGCGAGCACTTTGCCGTTGTCGTCAACGACATAGACTTTATTGCCGGCAATAGCCGGTTTTTGACGCAGCCATAATTTGCCTTCACCACTACCGACGCCGGTGGACCACAGGCGCGTCACAGTGATGGAATTTGTCATTTTTACAAGCTCGGCAGGTTCTGCTGCCGCGTTCTTCGAAGTTCCCCCGAACCAACCCTTTACGGTGGAACAGCCATTTAGCGTAAATGCAATCAAGCAAATCAAAGCAATGCGTTGCAACATGGATCAAGCTCCCGGCTTAGCAGGCACTGAGCCACCTGCTTCTATAAGTTTTAATTCGATTAGACTGCGGATTGGTGCTGCTTCATCCAGCGCAGTTAGCGCTTTGACATAGGACTTGCTGGCAAGTTCCCGCTTGCCAAGCGCGAATTCCGCGTCGCCGCGAATCTCTTCAAGTGATGCAGGATAGATACTTTCCTTGATGCCGGACAGCGCGGTCAATGCAAGTTCCGGCTTTCCGCTGATCAATTGCAGGCGTGCAATACGAAGTTGGTAAAGCTCTTTCATGCTTGCATCGGTATCTTTCGTAGCTTTGCTTGCATGGGTCAGTAGAAGTTTGAGCGCTTCATCGTTTTTTCCGTTTGACTGCAACAATTCCGCCTGGCGCAAAACGGCGAAATCCAGATACGGGGTGTCGGCGTATTTCGATTCCAGCAGTGCCAGCACGATTTTCGATTTGCCGTCGTCACTCTTTTCAATCGCTTGCGCGAAGGCCTGGAATTGAAGCGCAGCCTCTGTGTCGTGTTTTTTTCCGTTGCCATCCCACCAGTTCCAGGCAGCAATGCAACCCAGGCCTAATGCTATTCCGGTGATCAGTGAGCCACTGTTTTCCTTAAACCAGGTTCTTACGCGTTCGCCTAATTCGTATTCGTCAATTTGATGGTTGGACATAATTCTCTAATCTGCTGGACAGTAAAATTGTTCTTGATGAAAAAAGGTGGTTGCGGCGTCATTGTGCCGCGGCTTTTGCGGCCAATGAGCCATCGCTCGCAATTTTAAAACGTGCCACGTTATCTTGCTTGAATGCGCTGAAATCCACAGCCTGTCCATTACGCAGAATTTGCACCTGGTCTGCATTTCCTATCGTTATGCTGGATAACTGGTCGATATTGTACTGTTTAATGGTGCCTGCACCGACGATGCCGTTTTCGATTCGCTTTCCGTCAGCACCCGTAATGTCCATCCAGCTATCGGAATTCACCCTGATTTCCCAGCCGGCCGTTGAAGTCGCGGAAGCAATTGGCGCCATGCTGGCCATAACGGGAGGCTGATTTGAAATGCTGGCATCCGCTACATTATCTTCAGGCTTACGGATTGCTGCGGCATCGGTAACTTGAGCAGGAAGAACTTGCGTCTGCGACTGCATGTCGAGAGGCAATGTTTCGGTACGTTCGCCCGGTGACCGGAAATGCATGGCCAACATGATCAGCGACGTGACGATAACGCCGGTAATCGCAAAATAGCCCAGTGTACTGAGTGTTTTGTCGATATCCCTGCGCACAGGTTTGTCGCTCAATATTTTCATCGCAGGCATTTCAGATGTTTTTATATTGAACTCGTTCGCCAGTGTGCCGGGAAGGCCCAGAAGTTTTATGTAGCTGCCAAGGTAACTGCGAACATAAATCGCGGCACCAAGTTTGCCCCAATTCTCGAGCTCAAGTGCTTCGATAACCTCGACAGGCAATTTTAATCGTGCCGCGGCATCGCTGACTTTCAGGCCAAGCTTCTCGCGGGCATGTCTGAGTTGTAATCCGAGTGGTTCGGCAAATAGTGTTTCTTGATAGGCGTTATCGTTCATGGCTTCTTCTGCCCCTCTCCCGTGGGCGGCTGAATTTGAGCTTGCAACAAGATGTCTAGTTGTTTTTGGTACTGTGCGGCAGCGCGGTCATCGCCGGCTGATTTTTCGATTTGTTGTGCCAGTTCTAACAGTGAAACATCCAACGGACCCAGGGCTTCACGTCTTTGCATGAATGCACGGGCCTCAAAAAAAAGTGATTGCTTGAACTTTATCCGCACCATGGTTTGCAGTGCGCTGTCGCTTTCGGGATTAAGACCCAAAGCAGCACGGGTGCGTTCTTCCGCGCGCACAAGATTGTTATCGCTCAAGCTGCATTTTCCGGCATTGGCAAATGCCTCGTACGACATTGAGTAATTACTGTCATTGGCGGCTTTCAAAAATTGCGTATCGGCAAGGTCGTATTCGCCTTTCTCGCACAAATGGACGGCGTAAGCATTCAACACATAGCCGTTAGTGGGAGAATGCTTGACCGCGCTAGCATAAAAATCGCCGGCCTTCCGGGTTTCACCCAGCTGATCGAGAACGAATGCCTTGATCATGTAGGGGATACCCGACTTAGGGTCGGATTTGATGGCGATCTCAGCCTGTTTAAGAGCGGCTTTATAGTCTTTCGTGCCGATAAATTGCTGCGCTATCGAGACCGCATTTTGTCCTGTATAGGAAAGCGGTTTATCAAGTGCCGCATAGCTAGGGCTTTCTTGCTGTGCAAGACAAATATTCGCATTCGCGAAAAGCAAGGCGATTATTGCCGGACGATGCCAGTACTTACGCAGCATCGCTAATCCCTTGCGCTTCGAGTTTCGCCTTGAATTCGGATTGGCGGCGGGTCTTGTCCATCACCTGCCCTTTCAACTGGCCACAGGCGGCGTCGATGTCATCGCCACGGGTACGTCGTACCATCGTAAGAACATCATTATCGAGCAGGATTTTCTGGAAGCCGCGAATATCTTCTTCGGTCGAACGTTCAAAGCGTGTCCCGGGAAATGGATTGAACGGAATCAGGTTGATTTTTGCGATATCGTTGCGCTGTGCTTTCGCATGCAGTGCATGCACCCATTTCACGAGTTGACGAGCCAACGCAGGCGTATCGTTCACTCCCTTCATCATCGTGTATTCGAAAGTAATCGAGGTGCGCGGTTTGCGCTCGGCGTAACGGATGCAGGCATCCATCAATTCGGCCAGTGGATATTTCTTGTTTAGCGGTACCAGTTCGGTGCGCAGTTCATCATTGGCAGCGTGCAATGAAACCGCAAGTGAAACATCGCTTTCGATGGAAAGCTTGTCGATCATTGGCACAAGGCCGGCAGTGGAAAGCGTTACGCGTTTGTTGGCAAGGCCGAAACCGAGATCATCGCGCATGATGCTCATCGCACGCACCACATTGTCGAAATTCAACAACGGCTCGCCCATACCCATCATCACGACATTGGTAAGTTTGCGTTGCTGATGCACCTGGTTGCCCAGAGCCTTCGCCGCGACCCAGACCTGTCCGATGATTTCGGCGGTCGAGAGATTGCGATTAAATCCCTGTGTTGCCGTCGAACAAAATTGGCAGTTCAAACCGCAGCCGACCTGACTGGATACACAAAGCGTACCGCGGCCTTTGTCTGGAATGAAAACCGTCTCGACGGCGTTACCGGTATCCATACCGAGCAACCATTTCTGGGTGCCGTCGAGCGAAGGTTTGTCGAACATTGTTTTGGGCGCACGAACTTCGGCTTCTTCAACGAGTTTGGCGCGCAACACTTTGCCAAGATCGGTCATTTCTTCGAAGTTGTCGACGTGACGGTGGTAAATCCATTTCATCACCTGCTCGGCACGGAAACGCTTTTCGCCCAGGCCGGTGAAAAAATCCACCATGCCTGCGCGATCGAGGTCGAGTAAATTGATTCTGGATTTAGCTTCGCTCACGATTTTCTCTTTGAATCTCAGCGCGGGCAGAGTTCGGTGGCAGCAAAGAAATAGGCAGTTTCAATGGCTGCATTTTCCAGGCTGTCGGAACCGTGTACTGCATTGGCGTCGATGCTTTCAGCAAAATCTGCCCGGATGGTTCCTGCAGCGGCTTCTTTCGGATTGGTGGCGCCCATCAGATCGCGATTCTTTTGAACGGCGTTGTCGCCTTCCAGAACCTGGATCATGACCGGACCGGAAATCATGAATTCAACGAGTGCATTGAAGAATGGACGTTGGCTATGCACTGCATAGAAACCTTCGGCTTCTTTGCGTGAGAGGTGCTTCATTTTTGCAGCGACTACTTTCAAGCCGGCATTTTCAAAACGGGCATAGATTTGGCCAATTACGTTCTTCGCAACGGCATCGGGTTTGATAATTGAGATGGTGCGTTCCAGCGCCATGGTGTAACTCCAGTGTCTAAGGGTTGAAAGTCGCTAAATTTACCATAAAAACCCCAATTAAACACGCACTTAGAGCGAATTTTGAAAGCTCTGTCACGTTCGCGGTCACCTTCCGGTAACGGTGTTGAGGGGTAGTATCAGGCTTGACCCAACGCATGTTCGAATTTAAGCTTGAAACATCCGTTTGAATCAAACGCTGGACACAGAGTAAATTCATGCCTACTGCACACTTCAATACCAAAGATCGCATTCTTGGCGCTGCCGAAGAATTATTCGCCCAATTTGGATTCGCGGGCACTTCTCTGCGCCAGGTTACCAGTCGAGCCGACGTAAATATCGCAGCCGTCAACTACCATTTCGGTTCTAAAGAAAACCTCGTCAATGAGGTCTTTCGCCGCCGCATGGACGAAATGAGCGAGCGTCGCCTAAGCCAGCTGCGACAGGCTATCGATGAAAAACCCGGCGATCTGGAAGCCATTCTTGCCGCTTTCATCCAGCCCGCGCTTGCCCTCACCTACGACCGCCACGGCTCGGCATTTGTGCGTGTTCTGGCTCGTGCCTACGCGGAAAAAAATGACGGACTGCGTAAATTTCTTTCCGACAATTACGGTCAGGTTTTACGAGAATTTGCCAAAGCATTGGCGGGCTGCCTGCCCGGCCTTGCCAAAGAAGATTTGTATCTGAGATTGGATTTCACCGCTGGTGCCCTCACTTATGCCATGGCTGATTTTGGCCTGATCAAGCGCCCGGCCGGTGTTTCTGATCGCGCCCATGCTGATAAAGCAGCTCAGGGCCTTATTCGTTTCGCCGCTGCCGGTTTGCGCGCAGCCTGATTTTTTCTGATTCATAACCCGGAGTTTCACATGTCACAGCTTCGCATCCGTAAAGTCGCCGTTCTCGGCGCTGGCGTGATGGGCGCGCAGATTGCCGCTCATTTAGTTAATGCCAATGTAGACACCATCCTCTTCGATTTGCCAGCTAAAGACGGCGAAAAGAACGGTATCGTGAATAAGGCCATCGCCAATCTTGGCAAGCTTTCACCGGCTCCTTTGGCTTCAAAGGACAAGGCAGCAGCCATTGTCGCGGCTAACTATGACGAGCATCTGGAATGGTTGAAAGGCTGCGATTTAATAATCGAAGCGATTGCCGAGCGTCTGGATTGGAAGAAAGATCTCTACGCCAAAATCCTGCCCTTCGTGAACAAGAATGCTATCTTGGCTTCGAACACGTCTGGCTTATCCATCAATAGCTTGGCAGATGTTCTTGATGAATCACTTCACCACAGATTCTGCGGAGTGCACTTCTTCAATCCGCCCCGTTATATGCATTTGGCTGAACTGATTCCTTGCAAAGGTACCGATAAAGCCGTGCTCGAAGGCCTCGAATCTTTCCTGGTAACCACTCTCGGCAAAGGCGTCGTTTACGCCAAAGACACCCCGAATTTCATTGGCAACCGTATAGGTGTTTTCTCGATTCTTTCGACTCTGCACCACACAGCTGCCTTCGGCTTGGGCTTTGATGAAGTAGATGCCCTGACGGGGCCACTACTCGGCCGTCCAAAGTCGGCCACCTATAGAACCTCCGATGTCGTCGGTCTGGACACGATGTCCCACGTGATCAAAACGATGGCAGACACCTTGCCGAATGACCCGTGGAAAGAATATTTCAAAGCTCCGGATTGGTTGCAGGCATTGATCGCTAAAGGCGCCTTGGGCCAGAAGACCGGCGCTGGTATCTTCCAGAAGCGTGGCAAGGACATCGTCGTGCTGGATCTGAAAGCCCAGGACTATCGACCTGCTAATGGCGAAGCCGCGCCCGAAATCGTCGAAATTCTGAAGATCAAGAACCCTGCCGAGAAATTCGCCAAGCTGCGTGCTAGCGAGCATAAGCAGGCGCAATTCCTTTGGGCCATGTTCCGTGATTTATTCCATTACAGTGCCTACAACCTGGCGGACATAGCCGATACCGCCCGCGATGTCGATCTCGCTATCCGCTGGGGTTACGGCTGGGCTCAAGGCCCGTTCGAATCCTGGCAAGCCGCCGGTTGGAAACAAGTGGTCAGCTGGATTCAGGAAGATATCGCTGCCGGTAAATCCATGAGTTCGGCTCCGTTGCCGGCTTGGGTAAGCGAGCGCGATGGCGTCAATGAGGCAGCAGGTAGTTTCAGTCCTGCTCAAAACAAGATCGTTGGTCGTTCGAGCAATCCGGTTTATGCACGTCAGCGTTTCCCGGACCCGGTTCTTGGCGAAACTTTCTCGCCGGGTGAAACCGTATTCGAAACCGATGCCGTTCGCATGTGGCATGACGGTGACGGTGTTGCAGTGCTGAGCTTCAAGACCAAGATGAATACTGTCAGTGACGGAGTGTTGGCTGGAATCCAGCAGGCGATCGATATCGCCGAAAAAGATTTCACCGGCATGGTGATCTGGCAAAACAAGGACACCTTTTCAGCCGGTGCCGATTTGTCCGGCGCGATGCAAAGTTTGAAAGACGGCAAGCTGAAAGAATTCGAATCGATGGTCGCCAACTTCCAGGCCACCAGCCAACGCATCAAATACGCATTGGTTCCGGTTGTTGCGGCAGTACGTGGTTTGGCACTCGGCGGTGGTTGTGAATTCCAAATGCATTCGGCTCGTACCGTGTTCTCGCTGGAAAGTTATATCGGTCTGGTCGAAGCAGGTGTCGGCTTGCTGCCGGCCGGTGGCGGTTTGAAAGAAATCGCGACTCGCGTTGGCTTGGCTGCCGGTCAAGGCGGCGATGTGTTCGCTGGCCTGAAGCCTTATTTCGAAGCCATCGCAATGGGCAAAGTCTCGGCGTCGGCTCTCGAAGCGAAAGAGCTGAAACTCGCCCGCGAGAATGATGTCGTGATCTTCAACGCATTTGAATTGCTCTACGTTGCCAAACAACAAGTGAAAGCACTGGCGGAATCGGGTTATCGCCCTGCTCTGCCGGCACGTCAAATCCCGGTAGCTGGCGATGTTGGCATCGCGACTTTCAAGATGATGCTGGTCAATATGCTGGAAGGCCGTTTTATCTCCGAACACGATATGGAAGTGTCCACTCGTATCGCAACGGTACTGTGCGGTGGCAATATCGATCGTGGTTCATTGGTCGACGAAGAATGGTTGCTGAAACTGGAACGCGAGCATTTCATCGCGTTGGCTTTGATGCCGAAAACCCAGGAACGCATTCTTTATATGCTGCAAAACGGCAAACCACTTCGCAACTAAGCGCACGAGACCAGGAGAATCAAAATGTCCAAACAAATTCAAGAAGCCTATATCGTTGCGGCTACCCGCACACCTGTTGGTAAAGCGCCACGCGGCATGTTCCGCAACACCCGTCCTGATGAAATGCTGGCACATGTATTGAAAGCCGTTTGTGCCCAGGCACCGGGCATCGATACCAGCCGTATCGACGACGCCATCATTGGCTGCGCGATGCCGGAAGGCGAGCAAGGCATGAATGTGGCGCGTATTGGCCTGCTGTTGGCCGGTTTGCCGAATGTTATCGCCGCACAAACCATTAATCGTTTTTGCTCTTCCGGCGTACAAGCCGTTGCATTGGCTGCGGATCGCATTCGTCTGGGCGAAGCCGATTTGATGCTCGCGGGCGGTACCGAAAGCATGAGCATGGTGCCGATGATGGGCAACAAGGTAGCAATGAGTCCCAAAGTATTCGAAGACGACAATATCGCGATTGCCTACGGCATGGGTATCACGGCTGAAAAAGTCGCCTCGGAATGGAATATTTCGCGTGAAGATCAGGATGCATTCGCATTGGCTTCCCATCAAAAAGCGATTGCCGCGATTGCTGCAGGAGAATTCACTTCGGAAATCTCGCCATATCAAATTATTTCCCGTCAGCCGGTGTTGGTCGGCAACACGGTTCAAATGCGTGAAGTCATCGCGACAAACGACGAAGGCCCGCGTGCCGATTCTTCGATCGAAGGTTTGGCAAAATTGAAGCCAGTATTTCGTGCCGGCGGCAGTGTCACGGCTGGCAATTCCTCGCAAATGTCGGACGGTGCCGGTGCCGTATTGCTGGCTTCCGAACAGGCGATCAAGGATTACGGACTCACCCCGCTCGCCCGTCTCGTTAGTTTCTCGGTCGCCGGCGTGCGCCCGGAAGTGATGGGTATCGGCCCGATTGCCGCCATTCCAAAAGCATTGAAGCAAGCCGGTTTGACCAAAGACCAGCTCGACTGGATTGAATTGAACGAAGCCTTTGCAGCACAGTCGTTGGCGGTAATTCGCGATTGCGGTCTGGATGCTTCGAAAATTAATCCACTCGGCGGTGCCATTGCCCTCGGCCATCCGCTCGGTGCAACCGGTGCCATCCGTACCGCTACCATTGTCCACGGCATGAAACGTCGCAAACAAAAATACGGCATGGTCACCATGTGTATCGGTACCGGCATGGGCGCAGCGGGTATTTTTGAATCGCTTTAATTTTAGCTGTGCGCGTAAAAGAAAAACGGGCAGAAATGCCCGTTTTTTTGTGGTGTCATAGGGTGCGCCTGTGGCGCACCGCATCCGATACCAGAAACGTGCAGCGGAGCGTGTATTGCGTGAGCAATATTGCCGCAGCTGTTGACTCATCGTAGAGTTATTCAAATTGCCCCTCTCCGAAACCGGAGGCGCCACCAAGCTGATGGTCGCCGAGATATGGAATCCATGCCCCATGAACACAACTTCCTCCTACAAAGACTCCGGCGCGATATTGTTGCAAGGGCTTTATTCCAGTGAATTGACGGCAGCCTTTGCGAATTTCATTGGCCATCGTGTCTCGAAAACGCCTTCCGCGCTGGTTCCGCCAAGCATCAGCAGCAAGGCGTGCTATGAAGTGTCGGGCGCAGAGTGGCCGGCCTTGAAGACTTTTTTATGGGGCCTCACGCCACGAATCGAAGCAGCTACCGGCGTCGAGTTGCTGCCTACTTATTGCTACTTCCGCACCTATCAGCAGGGCGATGTTTGCCACGTCCACGCTGATCGAGCGGCATGTGAACACTCGCTTTCACTCACCTTGGCGTATGCCGACAACATCCCGTGGGCCTTGGCGGTTGCCGATTCCAAGGTTAGCGAGGCGCAGCGCTACACCCTGCGTGGCGACGAGGATTTTGGCAGCGAAAGATACAGTGAATTTCCAATGGCGCCGGGCGATGCCGTGTTATATCGCGGCACCGATTATCGCCACGGCCGGATTAGGCCAAATCCGAATCGCTGGTCTTCACATTTATTCCTGCATTGGGTTGACCGCAATGGGCCCTACCGCGACCAGGCCTTTGATGGCCAGATCATGAGCGGTCACTCCGATTACCAATTCCCTGTGTAACTTTTTCAAGCCGTTGTAATCTCAAACAACCAGCTCGTAGGTCGGGCCCTGGCCCGACGCTGCATAGCGATTGCGAGAATGTTTGTGTCTTGCCGAGGCCGTGGTACGAATCTTTTTTTTGCACGACATGCCACGTTGGAATTAACAGTCGCATGTCATTGAAAAACGGGTAGCTACTGCCGTTTTTTAATTGCTCGTAAAGATTAGAATATACCTATGAAAGTCAGCATTATCGTCACTACCTACAACTGGGAATCGGCACTGGAATCGGTGCTGGAAAGCATCGCTTTGCAAACCCGCTTGCCCGACGAAGTCATCGTGGCCGACGATGGTTCGAAAATCGCGACCAAAAACCTGGTCCAGAAAACCGCAAAGAATTATCCGGTCCCGCTGAAACACAGCTGGCAGGAAGACGACGGATTCCGGCTTTCGCGTTCTCGTAACCTAGCCATCGCCATGAGTCAGGGTGATTACATCATCATTATCGATGGCGATATGGTGCTGGACGCGCACTTCGTTGCCGATCATCTGCGCGCCGCGAAACCCGGCTTCATGGTGCAAGGCTCTCGCATACTCACCCTGCCAAGTTTTGATGCAAAAAAGCTATTGCATGATAACGAGAAGCTGCATTTTTTCAGCCGCGGCATCGACCGCAGGCGACATACTTTGCGGATGCCGAAAATCGCCAGTCTGCTATTGAAATTAAGCGAAGGAAAAAAACGCGATGGCGTCAAAGGCTGCAACCAGGGTTGGTGGCGTGCCGATTTGATTGCACTGAACGGCTTCGATGAGCGCTTTATCGGCTGGGGTCGTGAAGATGACGACATTCTCGCCAGAGCATTCCGTCTCGGATTGAAACGCCGTGACTTGCGTTTTTCAGGCTTGGCAGCGCATATCTATCATCACGAGCGACAGCCGGAAGGCACTAATCCCAATGATCGCTGGTTGAACGACAACGGCGAAAGAAACGTGATTGCGTGCGAGCAGGGTTTGGATCAGCATCTGCAGAGCCGGTAGCAAATCCCTGCCTGATTTACGCATTGCATGAAGGAGATACTGCATCACGCAGAAACTGCCATTGCCATTTCAAGCCTTACTTGCCGCCCTTCCTGACGCAGTAAGCTCAGCGATGTTTGTCAGCATTTGGATGTCGCCATTCCTGTTTGGCGCCGGAGCAGTCAAGGGCGCAATGTTAACGATGCTTGTCGAGTTTTTTCTGGTGCATGCGACCGGCTTCTATACCGGATTCGGTGCAAGTCTTGACTGGACGCGTAGCCATCGCTGGCTTGCACTGGCCGGCCTCACCTCGTTTTATGTCTTGATGATCGGAGCCTTCGCCTGGGCCTTTGACGCCTGGTGGATGCTGCTGGCATTCGGATGGCTATTCGTCGGAAAACTGTCATGGATACTCAAAAAACCAAATGACGATCAAACCATGAAAGCAATGGCCGCATGGGCCGGCATGGTCGTGGTTTATCTATTCGCCTGCTTCTTCACGATTTTTGTCGACCTGCCCTACTTCGGAATCAAGCCGGAATTAGTTGCAACATTCGGACTCGACCCGAAAAGCGAAGGAGTTTGGGAAAGCCAACCGCATCGCGTTGTTGCATTCGGTGTTTTATATTTCGGGATCTTGGCGTTGGCCAAATTGCTTGGGCCGTTTATTGGTGAGTGGTGGCGTATGAGAAAGTCGACCCCATAGGGTGCCGCCTATAGCGCACCACATCCGATATTCAAAAGCTGCAATACCCATTTTTCACCCCGCCCAATCTCTCGGGTAAATGCCACGTTCAACATCACGATGGAAACTCGAATACGGCCAGTCGCGAACATGTTGAACATAACCATGTTTCAATGGATTACGATAAACATAATCCACGTGGCTCCGCAAATCATTTTCATCAACAATCACATGCTCCCAAAAGCGTCGTTGCCAAATGCCTCGTTCGCGGCGCGATACCCGAGATTTCGAACGCGGTTCATCCAGTACCATGCGTCGCGAAAATGCCGATTTGATGTGCCGCCACCGATTGGCATTGTCGTCATCGCCTTCGGGTAGGCGCCAAACGCAATGCAGGTGATCCGGCAATATTACGATGGCAATTATTTCGAACGGCCGATGTTTTTTAGCCTCTGAAAATGCAAGGCGCAGCAAATCGATATGCTCTACCAATAAACATTGGCGGCGTTCAAGCAAATTCACGGTAAAGAAATACGTGCCACCTGGCACATGCATACGATGATAATTCGACATTCCAAGAGCATCGTCGAATCTTCACGGCAGCAATATCAGACAAAATAGCAACATCGTGTAAGAAGATTCTTACAACCATAGGGTGCGCGTGTCGCGCACCTCGCCGGATGTTTCTCACGGGGCTAGATAGAACCAAAAGATTGTCGCTATTCATCACATCATCACAGCGTTCAGATCGTGCATCGCAGGTTGCGCGTGTCGCGCACCGATGGGCATCATCGCAGCGTGTAGACGGTGCGCCAAAGGCGGCACCCTATGAGGCGACGCACCTTATGGCTTTGGAAGTCTGTTTCCCGGTTACGGGAGAAAGAAGTGTGGGCGATGGAAAAGCAAAGGTAATTTCTAGATCAATAAACAGGTTCATATACCGCAATCGAGAAGAGTCTCCCAGCCCGCCATAAATAGTGTTTGGCCAGGATTATGACCTGTAATTTTTCGAAAGAACGATCAACATACAAACATTTATTGCAATTGCTATGGGTAATAACGATCTAACTAGATATAGTCTATGCAGCATGCCGCTACTTTCTAAAGCCTCCTTCATCCGTCTCTTATACAAATTATTTAAAACGGAATTGACATGGCTTGCTGAAAAACTATTAGGCCTGCCGATATCCTGCCAAAAGGTAACAGCATATTTCTCCAGCGTATACATCAGCGAGTAAAAGTATGCTAAATAAACAATATTAGTTACAGTCGCAATTACAAATAATCTACCAGACATTTTCTTTAGAACCTCGATTATTTGATTTCTGCATCCAATGATGGTCCTGCATGCACAACTTCACCAACCACAAGTCCAGCATTAACTTTGACCGATAGCTGCCCAGCCGGATTTAAGTTGATATTGATTCCGCCACCTACTAAAGCACCGCCTTCAACTTGAAAATTAAAAGAAACTGGGGATGGAGTCCCACCGGTAAGATCAACACTCAGTACTTCTACACTAGCAGTCACACCTACAGCAGCACCTTCACCACCAACAGGAAGAAAGCCGACGCTATCTTTACCGCCTAGAATATTTTTTGTAGCCGTAACGCCCGGTCCTGCTGCCGCTGTAAATGACGCATCCACGGAAACATCTGGAGCTGCCGACTGAGCCTTGACTAAATTTGTCTCAACAGTTTTTAGTGCCTTATTTGGAGTTTGTGAGGCAGATGCCGTCATCTCACGTTGCGCGTGGTTTTCAGATTTCATTGATCTGCCGAGAATCTTATTTAGAATATCCGGTAGTCGTCCATCTGGATCTGTAAATTTATACGGATTACTATTGGCGTAGTTGTAGCGGCTGAAGTTGTTACCAGTATTTGGATCAGTGCTCACTGAATCGGGCGACAAAAACCTCCCTATAACCGGATCATAATACCGCTGCTGCGCATAAGTTAACCCAGTCAACGCATCGGTCACGTGTCCAGTAAATCCGGGCCCTTGGTCATACACTTGATCGGTCGGCTCACCATACGGAGTGTAGCGTTCAATACGGGTGACCGTTTTCAACGCATCACTTTCAGCGACAGGGCTGCCCAGAGAATCGGTATGTTGATAACTGGTGGTGTAAGTCGAGCTGCCAATCGGTGCGCTGCGCTTGGCGACCAAACTGCCGTTTAGATAAATGTAGTCGTAGGTCTTACCAACCCGAGAGTCTTCTTCGGTGATTAGTTTTCCGTCAAGACTGTAAATGGGATAGCTCGTCATCTTGCCAACGGATTTCATTATCTTGGCTCGACGGCCGTGCCCATCGTATTCGTAACTTTCCCTTGCACTAACCGCTTCCATACGGTTGGCTTTATCAAAAATATACGTTTGCACGCCGTTGGTCGTGACATTGCCTTGCGCATCGTAGGTCAAATCGCGGGCGACGGAAGCATTTGGCAATGTTAGTTGGTCCAGGCGTTGGGTGCTCGCGTTGTACTGATAGTTATACGTACGACTACCCAACGTGTTGACGCGAATATTATCCAAAGCGTCGTAACTGAAACTATTGCTCAGCCACGCCAGGTTTGGCGCATTGGTTTGAATTAAACGGTCGGCATTATCGTAAGTCATCGTGCGATTGCCGCCAGCACCGGCGGTGCCGTCGGTAATGCTGGCGACATTGCCGTTGGCGTCGTAGGTATAAGTGTCATGAAGAATGGCCGTTGTGCCATTCATGTCTTTGCTGAGGACTGGCAACATACGGGAATTGGGCGTCATCGTATGCACGATGCCATTGCCGTAACTGAAAGTACTCATACCGCCATTGGGGTAATAGCCAACGCCCGTTGCAAAAGTGCCTGCCTGGGTGACTTGGCCCAGGGCATTGGGTGCGTTCGTAATTACCAAACCACTCGGGTAAGTCAGGCTGCTTTCCTGCGCGAGCGTGGTGTAGGCATGCGTCAATGTTTTAACGCGGCTATCAATTGTGAGTTGTTCGGTAACCGGAAGGCGCAGTTTATTGTAGGTGTAATCCCAGCGCGTCGTGCCATTGATCAAGGTTTGCAGAGCGCCGTCGGCAAAATAGGTGTAGCTCAGGTCATTTGTCGTGCCGGGAATATCGACGGCAGTGATGCGGTTCAATGCATCGTAAGTACGCGTGGTTTTGTCCGTGGACAATACGCTCGCACGGTCACATGTATTACTCGTGAGTGCACTACCCTGCACCGACCAGGCTACGTTTCCGGTGGCATCGTAATCAAGCAAGGTGGCACCGGTTTCGGGCTCTATGCGTTTGCACAAGCGTTGTTGCGTATCGTAAACATAGCTACGCGTTGAACTGATTGGCGCACTGTTCCAGACGCCACTGCGAGTTACGCTGAGTGTGTTGCCGTAGGCATTGCGGACCATCGTGGTCGTCATGCCTTCGGGCGACACGATGATTTCCGGACGACTGGTGTCTGGCGAATCGAATACCTGATAGCTGGTAGTTGTCGCAAAACCTCGTGGATTGGTCACCCGGGTTTGGAAGCCGGTCAGATAATCGGTTGTCGTCGTCAGAACACCCAGCTCTGAATGCTGTTTGACCTTGGTATTGCGACCAAGCCCGTCGTACTCGTTGTGTACACCGACAGTCAATGCATCGGTCGTGCCTGGATAGGAAACAAATTCCTTACGGCCGCTTGTGTCATAGGCCATGCGTGTGAAACGTTGCGTGCCGGCAATATTGCTATTGTCGTATTCACGCGAAACGACCGGACGCCAAAGGCCATCGAGATACAATTCCTTGCGATAATTGCCTTTGCTGATGGTCTGCTTCCAATGACCGGCCGGGATGCCATATTCCACACTGGCAACGGGTGCAAACGCGACGGTCGTCGCTGTCCAGGCCACCGTATCGCCCGATGGCGGCGTGATACTCGCCAGGCGACCCATGGAATCATAAGCATAGCCAGTGACATAGCCCAATTCGTCGGTGGCCGAGGTAAGCCAGCCGTAATTGTTGACGATGCCGCTTACCGATTGACCAGTAGGATAGGCAATGGTTTGCGGGATGCCACGCTTGTAATTGCTCAAAGTAGTTGTGTTATTACGAGCATCTGTAATTGTATTAAGTGTGCCGTTGGCAAAATACGTTAGCGTCTGTTCCAGCAAACCGAATTTCTTGCTGCTCGTGAGCAACGCGGTGGTCGGGCTGTAGAAATTTTCTTTTTCAACAACGCTGGTTGTGCCATCAGTAGCAGTGGCTAGTTGGCCTATCACCCAAAGCGCAGTGTTGTCCGCATAAGTACTCAAGTCTATTTTGGAATAACCCAGACTACTGCTTCTAGTAACGGAAATCGGACGTGCGAAACCGTCAAACAGGTTCACTTGATTTGTAAAGGTGACGCCTTCTTGGGTAATGACCTGTTGGGTCATGGGCAACTCGAATTCGCTTGTGATACGAACCACCTTACTCTGCGGATTCGCCCCTACCCGTGCAGTGAAGGGTACGGTTCCCGATGTCGGAGGCACGTAATACTGCTGGGTTTTCTTGTTCAGCGAGGTCACGCCGGCGATGGTTTCCACACTTTGCAATTGACCGTCAGTCTTTTCAGTCCAGTTGCCGAATGTATGCTTGACGATTGAGCCATCGGGCTGGGTAACGCTTGTCCAGATGGTCTCTGCACATGCCGTCACTTGGCAATCAGTAATGGGGCTGCCTGCATAGACATTGCTAAAATAACCGGCCGGGCTTGCTGCCCCCAAATCCATGCTGAAGTTCGGGCTGGAATAACTGTATGTCCAAAGACTGGTCGCTTGCCCAGGGCCGCTGATTGTCTTTTTGGAAAGGCTTAGGTAGACACCCTCCTTGTCATCACAAAACATCGCGTGTGATTTTCCGCGGATCTTTGGCGTATAAGCAAAGGCACCCACCGCACCAGATGGATGGGTGATGGTATAGGTGAATACATCGCCAGTCAGTAGCGCGCCTTCTGCACTGTCGTAGCACGGACTGAATACCACCTCAGGATCGGCATAAACATTGCTTCCGCCCGTGTACATGGAACCGGTGGATTGATATATCCAGGAAGTATTGTCGGGTTGCTTGACCGAACTCAACTTGCCATCGGTAGCATAAAAATACTGCCATGTACGGGTGTTGGCACCATCGGAAGTGGTTGCACTGGTGAGTTTTCCAGACGTGTAAACCAAGGTAATTGCACGACCATCGCTGCTGCTGATATTGGTCAAATCACCATTGGTATTGTAGGTATAGGAAACAGTGTTGCCGAAACGATCCTGTACGCTGGTAATGGCGAGGAAAATCTTTTGGCGATAAAGCGTTACGCTGATGTTGCCGCCGGTTGGAGAAGGACCGATCACGCGCTTGATACGTGCAGAATTCAGAATGGCGGCACGTTTAATCATTTTATTGAAGAAGTATTTCGTGCCGTCGGGCGATGTAGCGACAAATCCTTCTCCGGATCCACCCGATTGCAATGTGGCCAGGCAATCAATCAACCAGTGGTTCTTGGTCGTCCAGCGTGATGGGCTCGTTGGTCTGTTTTGGGTGGTCGCCTGCGAAAGCAACAGATCCTGCCCTCCAGCGCCCGGTATGCTCATTTGTGTGCCATGCCAGTATTCATTGGCATAAAAAGTTTCACCGTTCAGAAGCACAGTGGCTGGCTGGCCATTACCTTGTGAACAACGGTTATTGGGCGATGCTCCACTCACCACCCAACCGCTTGTAGTGGAAAAAATGCCTTCGATAGTCGGCACATCCAACTCCCAATCACCGATCTTGGTCAATGGCGCGAAACCATCTTCTTCCACGACACTTTTCTTTCGGCTTAGTTGTACCGGAAGACCGCTATTTCCTGGCAGCGAGATATCGGTCGCTTTAAAAGATGTCTGACCGGTATAGAAATCGGTTTCTTCACCAAAAAGTTCAAAACCCAGTGCTCCGATGGCATCGGATGGACGCTGCAATTTCCTGTACTCCATCTGGGGAGTTGCACTGTCCTGGGCTAAAAGCAAGGTGGGCAACAGAAGTAGCAGAAGTGACAGCAATAAACCGGTTCTGAAGTGGGTAGTCATGTATGAAGCCATACGAAGGAAATTAGGCAAATAGCCCTGAGCTTGTTCGGCAGAATTAAGGACAAATCGATGATCCTTGAGAGCCTGCAGAACCCAAAAAACGGCTCAGAGTATGTTACAGCTTGTTAATTGACAAGCAATTTCTGGCCGGATTCGCCAGCGTTAGCAACCGCAAGGGGCTTTGAATTGATGGGTGCCGATAAGTAATGAATTGGCAGGATGGTGCGCGCTAAGCCGAAGCTCAGGTGCGACTTGTTGCAAACCTCTGCTCCGCCCTCACCAAATCCGCTTCCGTATCAACCCCCGGCGGAAACGCTTCTGGTGTAATGCCTACGGCTATTTGATAACCGGCTTCTAGCACGCGTAATTGTTCGAGGGCCTCGAGTTGTTCGAGGTGCCCCATCGGCAGTTGGGTGAAGGTTTTCAGGAAGCCTGCGCGGTAAGCGTAGATGCCGATGTGGCGGAGTGCTCCTGGCTGCGGTGCACTAACACGGTCAGTGGCAAAACGGTCGCGTTGCCAAGGCATGGGTGCGCGGCTGAAATAGAGGGCGTTGCCGTTGTTGGCTCTCACCACTTTGACGGCATTGGTATCGAAATAGGTTTCGGTATCGGTGATTTCGGTGGCAAGGGTTGCCATTGGGGCTGAGGATTTTTCGAGCACTTCGGCAACGGCTCGAATGCCTGCTGCGGGGGCGAAGGGTTCGTCGCCTTGCAGGTTTACGATGATTTGTTGATCCGACCAGCCAAGTTGTTCTGCACATTCGGCCAATCGATCGGTACCGGACGCGTGATCTACACGCGTCATGCAAACGGTGACGGGATAATTCTTGACGGCTTCGGCAATGCGTTCGTCATCGGTGGCCAGTACTACTTGCGATGCGCCTGCGGCAATCGCGCGGCGTGCTACGTGCACGACCATGGGTTCGCCGGCGATCAGGCGCAAGGGTTTGCCGGGGAGGCGTGAGGCAGCGTAACGGGCTGGGATGGCGACGATGAAGTTGGTCATGGTTTTATCGCTTCAATAATAATGATTCAGGGTTCATCGTAGGTTTTGCCCCCACCCTAACCCTCCCCCGAAGAGCACGGGAGAGGGGATTTATGGCGACGATGAAGTTGGTCATGGTGTTATTGATTCACTAGTAATGATTCAGGGTTCTTTGCAGATTCTGCCCCCACCCTAACCCTCCCCCGAAGAGCACGGGAGAGGGGATTTATGGCGACGATAAAATCGATCATGACGATAAAGCCTTCAATCTGGAATCAATGGCGTTGAATAAATTTTCGTTGAGTGCGGCATTCACTGGTACGCACCAGGCATCTTTCAGATTGAGCTTTCGGCATTTTACTGCGTCTTTTTCCGTCATCAGCAATGGCGCATCGACCGGAAAATCATTTATTGAATAATCATGATGATCGGGAAAAGCGATCGGATTGATATTCAGTCCACGCGCCATCAAAGCATTGAAGAAGCGTTCTGGGTGGCCAATGCCTGCGATGGCGTTGACTTTGTTGTCGGCGAACTCACCAAGGTCCTGACGATTCGAACCATTGAGTCTTTCCGCGTCGCCGTAAATAAGTTGCATGCCATAACTATGCGTAGCGACATCGTCTTCCAGCGCGCCATTGGAGACTTTGAAATCGCATGCTCGCGGTTTTTCGCGCAGCGGGCCGGCAGGAAGGATCGAACCGTTGCCGTATTTTCGTTCATCGTCGATCAATTCGATTTCCAGATCGCGTCGCAGGCGAAGGTGTTGCAGGCCGTCATCGGCGATGATCAGGTTGCAGCCTTGTTGCAATAAATAGTCGGCGGCGCGCACGCGGTTCGAATCGACGCGGATATCGCAATGCGTTCTTTGACGAATCAACAGAGGCTCGTCGCCGCAGTCGTCGGTGGAACTGTCGGCATTTACGGAAACCGGTTCGGAATTCTTCCGGCCGTAGCCTCGGCTCACCACTCCCGGTTTCCAGCCACGATTTTGCATGGCATGCACCAGCGCAATCGTGAAAGGTGTTTTGCCGGTGCCGCCGACGGTGAAATTGCCGACCACGATGACCGGCGCACTGATTTTTACCGATTTGAAAATATTGTTGCGATAAAAGTAACGGCGTATATCGATCAGTTTTTCATAGATGAAGGCAACCATCGCCAACGCAATACCCGGCTTGACGCCGCCATACCAACGCCGGTTCAGAGCCGCTTCGAGCTTTGCTCTCACGCGTGCTCCGCATTCCTGAATTGCATGCTGTGCAAATGTGCGTACACGCCTGATTTCGCAAGCAGCTGTGCGTGAGTGCCCTGCTCCACCAAGCGACCGTCGTCGAAGACGAGAACCTGATCGGCATGTTCAATGGTAGACAGTCGATGGGCGATCACCAAGGTCGTTTTGTCGGGAATGAGATGGTTCAGTGCATCCTGCACCAGACGTTCGGATTCGTTGTCGAGCGCTGCAGTTGCCTCATCGAGAATAAGAATGGGCGCATCTTTCAGAATGGCGCGGGCAATCGCCAAACGTTGGCGCTGGCCGCCGGAAAGCAGGCTTCCGTTTTCACCGATACGACTTTGCAGGCCTTGCGGCAGCTTATCGATAAACTCGGAGGCATTGGCGGCATCGGCCGCACGCCGCAGTTGCTGCTCATCGGTCACGTTACTGCCATAGGCAATATTCGCGGCAACGGTGTCGTCGAACAACATCACTTTCTGCCCGACCAAGGCAATTTGCCTGCGCAAGTCACTCAACTTGTAATCGGAAATGGATACCCCATCCAGCAGTATCTGCCCGCTACCGGGTTCGTAGAAACGCGGCAGCAATCTGATCAGGGTCGATTTTCCGCTACCGGAACGTCCCACGATGGCAGTGACTGTGCCGGGCTTCGCAACGAAGCTGATATTGCTCAATGCGTGGGCGTTCTGGTTTGAATAGCGCATCGAGACATCGCGAAATTCTATGTTTCCTTTAGCACGTGTGAGTGCGACGCCGCCGCTATCCTGTTCTTCCGGCTCATCGAGTACGCCAAACAAACGTTCGGCCGCCGCGATGCCGCGTTGAATCGGGCTCTGTACATTGGTGATGCGCTTCAATGAAGGCAGCATGGCCATCATCGCGAGCACAATGGCGACAAACGCGCCCGCCGTCAGATTTTTGGCGGCAGCTTCATGACCGGCGACAATCAGGATGACCGATAAGGCAACGGCCGCCAGCAATTGCACGACGGATGAAGCTGCGGCTCTTGTCACTTCCACTTTCAGGCTTAGCTTCAGGTTTTTATTTGCCAGCGAGGTGTAGCGTTCGTTGGCTTTTTCCTGGGCACCATAAATTTTCACTTCCTGCTGCGCCGCGAGTGTTTCTTCGGCGCTATGAGCCAGATTCGCAACGCCTTCCTGGATGCTGCGGTTCAATCGACGGTAACGGCGGCTGACGTAACCGGAAATGCCGGCTATCAGTGGTGCCACCACCAACATCGTGAGCGTCACGATCGGGCTGTAGAACAGCATGACGGCGAGTTGCCCGATAATACTCAGAGTGTCGGTCACCACGACCTTGATGGCTTCACTGGTGGATTGATTGACCGATTCGGTATCGTAATTCAATCGCGATACCATCATCGGAACCGGTTCGATATCAAAACGCGAACTCGGCAAGTGCAGATATTTCTTGAGCACGGCGGTACGCAAATCGCGGACTACGCTTCGTCCTGATCTGGCCATGCCGTAATCTGTCACGAAGGTCGCCATGCCTCGCACCAGAAACAGGCCAACGATGGCCAGCGGCAGGGTCAGTTGGACTTCGGGGTTTTGCGCGATGATGGTTTCGTCAACGATTGGTTTCATCAACCAGGTAAATACCGCCGCACATGCAGCCTCGATAATCATCCCGAGAAAGCCGAGTCCAAGAAAAAGTTGGTAGCGTTTCGCATAACCCAACAATCGTTTGTAGATTTGCCAGGCTGTTGCGGCTTTTTTTTCGGCTGCCGTCATTTCGTCTTGTTCTTCTCAGGTGTTGTTGCAATGGACAACTTCACGAAGCCCAGTTGGCCAAGCGCGTCCATGGCGGTAATGACGGATTGATGCGGTGTGCGTGCATCGGCACGCAGAACGACAGGCATGCTGCGGTCTTGCCCGGCAACCGCAACGATGGCTTCCTTCAGCGAACCCACGTCCGATTTCAATACTTCATTCTCGCCGATGAAATAACGGCCCTCTGCATCCACAAGCACATTCAATGGCTCGCCCGGATCTTGCTTGGCGACGGCTTGCGCCGTTGGCAATTGCAATTTCAGTGCGCTGCGTTGATTGAAGGTGGTGGTTGCGACGAAGAAAATAATCAGCACGAAAATGACGTCGATCAAGGACGTCAGATTGATCTCGGGTTCGCTATCGTTCGCCCGCGATGTAAGTTTCACGCCTGATCTCCCTCGATGGCAGACTCCGGAATCCGGTTGTCGAGCACGTCCATCAGCGCAATGGCCTGTTTTTCCATGTCGATTACGTATTCATTGATCAGGCCGCGGAAGTAGCGATAGAACATCAAGGCCGGAATTGCCAGCACCAATCCGCCAGCCGTGCTCACCAACGCCTGACCGATACCACCTGCCAATTGATTGGCGTCGCCGATGCCGGTTTTCAATATGGTCAGGAACATCTGGATGATGCCGAACACGGTTCCTAGCAAACCGAGCAAGGGAGCGACGCCGGCAATGGTGCCGAGCGTGTTCAGAAAACGTTCCATCTGGTGCACGACATGGCGACCGACGTCTTCCACGCGTTCCTTCATCATTTCGCGTGGTTTGTGGCGCATGTCCAAAGCCGCCGCCAATAACTCGCCAAGCGGAGAATTACGCCGCAGGACTTCGATGTGTTTCGAATCCAGCTCGCGACCGCGGGCCCATTCACGAACTTCCACGCCGAGTCCGGGCGGGAAGACTTCCTTTCTGCGCAGACTCCAAAACCGCTCAACCACAATCGCCATCGCGACAATGGCCAGAATAATGATCGGAATCATGACCGGGCCACCGGATTTAATCAGTTCGTACATTCATTCACCTACTAATGACTACCGCCTAATAGGATAGCCTGAGTCGGCCCCTTTCGGTGCGTGCCAATAACGTGCGTTGTTTTGGCGGCGACTATCCTGCCATTGGAGGCCTTTTTGACCCAGCCTGATACGCATCCAGCCATGCTGGGGGCTGGATGCCAGCGCAATATCGCGCTGCTGATAACGTTCAACAACGCTTTGGCGCGGGTGGCCGAAACGATTGTCGGCGCCACTGGCAATCACAGCCAGGCCCGGATCCACAGCATTCAGAAATTCGGCGCTTGATGAAGTTTCACTACCGTGATGCGGGACCTGCAACAAATCCGCCCGTATTTTTTCAGGCTGCTCGTTGATAAGGCGATATTCGATTTGTTTGCCGATGTCGCCGGTCAATAATGCAACTTTGCCACCGGCCTCGATACGAAGCACGCACGAGCTTTCGTTTGCCATATAGGGAAAGAATGCCGGCGGATGCAGAAATTCAAAATTGACACCATCCCAACTCCACTTCTGTGCACGCAGGCAAGGCCTTGTCTTGGTTTTCAGGGACCCTTCGGACGCCATCACCGGAACCCCCGGATAGGCTCTCATCACCGATGCCAAACCGCCTGAATGATCGTTATCACCATGGCTGACAACGATTCTGTCGAGTTGGCGAATACCCACCGCATGCAGCGCGGGAACAACGACCGATTCGCCCGCATCGAAACCGCCAATCTTTGCAGGCCCGGCGTCATAAAGCATTGCGTGGTTTCGGGTCTTGACCAATACCGACAAGCCCTGCCCTACATCGATTACCGCAATATCGACTTCATTTCGCTCAGGGGTCGGGATGTTGGGGGATAGCAGAGGCAGAAATAACACGATGGCCAGCCATTTTCCCGGCACAGCCCGCGGTAGTAACAAGACAAATGCGCCGAGCATGGCAAGACTTAAAGTAAAGAAGTCAGGTTCCGGCAACCACAGCATGGCCTGAGGCCAATCACTGATTTTTTCCAGTCCCGACCAAAGCAGGTTCATTGCCGAAGCGCTGAGTTTCCAGAAAAATGCTGCGATGCCGATATGCACGAAAGAAAACAACAAGCCCAGTAAAGCCAGCGGTACAACGACCAGACTGATCCATGGGATGCCGATGATATTGGTCAAGGGCCCAAGCACCGATGTCTGGCCGAAAAACCAGAGTGACAACGGCAACAGTCCGAGCAGTGCGATCCATTGTGATCGGAAGAATATTTTTATTTGCTGCATGCGGCTCAGGCTTGTCTGGCCCGGGTTTGATGGCAGGCACCAGACCAGCCACGCAACGCCGATAAAGCTCAACCAGAAACCGGGCGATAGTACTGCCAGCGGATCGAACAACAAGATCGCAATCAATGCCAGGGCCAAAGACTGTGAAATCCGTATCGGCCTTCTGGAAAGTTTAGCCATCGCGACGACGGCGATCATCAGAAACGTGCGATAAGTCGGCAAGGCAAAACCGGCCAGTGCTGTATATGCAAAAGCCAGCAATACGGCTGACATCGCCATAGCCTGAGTTCTGGGCCACACGCGACCAAGGCGCGGAAACAAAAAATAAAAGAGGTAGCAGCATAATGCGCCGAAACCCGCCACCAGGCCCACGTGAAAACCGGAGATGGCGATCAGATGTGTCAAGCCTGTGGCGCGCAGTATTTGCCAGTCTTCATCGCTTAGTTGCCGGGTGTCGCCCAGTGCAAGCGCCTGTACAAAACGGGCTTGTTCATTATTTATCGTGACCTGAATTTGATGCGAGATGGTTTCCCGCCAATGGTCCACGCCTTCGCCTGCTTTCAATTTATTGGCGACGGCATTTCTTTTGACGTAACCGGTGGCCGCAATATTCTGTTCGAGAGCACGGCGTTCAAAATCGAAACCGCCCGGATTCAATAAACCGCGTGGTGGTCGAAGCTGGACCTGTAATTTCCAGACACTACCTGCCACCAGTCCCGGGGCATCGCCGTACCAACTCAGTCTTACTTTCTTGCCGACGAGTTTTTTGTTTTCGCTTTCGGTGATATGGAATTCGAAGCGGACGCTTTCTTCATCGCGCAGCGGCAATCCTTCCACCTGGCCGATAACCTCCGCATCAATATTGCTTTGCAGCCTTTGCGACAATGCCCGTTCGGCGTGTACGTTTGCCAGACCGATCCCGAACAGGAAAACCGCGAGGCAACGAAGATGATTGTCGTTTTTCCACCAATACCAGCTTCCCGCCAGCAGGCTTATCAGCGATAGCCAAAGCGGCAATAATTGCGGCCAGCTTTGTACCCAGCAAACTCCCGACAATAAAAATACCGCCACCGACAAACTCAGCGGCGGTATTTTTATGTTGTGCATTATTCGCTATGTACCAACTCGCTGAGTTGACCTTGGGTCAGTTCCAGCGTGCGGCCGAGTTTTTTCGCCAGACGGCGATCGTGGGTTACCAGTACTAGCGCGGTGCCCTGCTCGCGGTTTAGTTCAAGCAACAAATCGAATACCGCAGCGGCGGTTTTCTCATCGAGATTGCCGGTCGGTTCATCGCCAAGTACGCAAGCGGGCCTAGTGACGAGCGCCCGGGCAACGGCACAGCGCTGGCGTTCGCCACCGGATAATTCTCCCGGCTTGTGTAGCAAGCGATGTCCCAGTCCAACGCGTTCCAATAAAACCTGGGCTTCTTTCTTTGCGGCAGATACTTTTATGCCGCGTATCAGCAATGGCATCATCACGTTTTCGACCGCCGTGAACTCCGGCAACAGATGATGGAATTGATAGACGAATCCGAGCGCCTTGTTTCGCAAATCACCGCGCGCAGCTTCCGACAGTTTCGAAATCGGCTGCCCGGAAACGATGACTTCACCCGAGGTAGCGCTGTCCAATCCACCGAGCAAATGCAGCAAGGTGCTTTTGCCGGCACCGGACGCCCCGACAATCGCAACGGTTTCGCCGGCCTTGACCGAAAGCTGCAGGTTCGCAAAAACCGGTGTTTCCAAATCGCCTTCGGAATAGGTCTTACCCAGATTCTGGGCGCGCAATACGATCTCGGACATGGTGTTACTCATAACGAAGTGCCGTGGCTGGGTCTGTGCGCGATGCGCGCCAGGCTGGATATAAAGTTGCGATCAGGCACATCAGGAAAGCCACGCTGGCGATGGTAATGACGTCACTGGCAACAACATGGGTCGGCACACCGCTGATGTAGTAAACATCGGAAGGCATCAATTCGCTGCCGGTGATGCTTTCGATGAATTTGACGATGTAGGAAAGATTGAGTGATAGAAAGACACCGCCGATTACGCCGATGGTAATGCCCAGCAAACCAATCACCATGCCTTGAATCATGAAAATCTGCATGATGTTTGCCGGCGATAATCCAAGCGTACGCAAAATGGCGATGTCCGATTGTTTGTCCTGCACCAGCATTACCAAAGATGAAACCAGATTGAATGCCGCAATCGCGATGACCAGCGAGAGCAGGATAAACATCACGGTTTTTTCCATTTTCAATGCGCGGAAAAAATTTGCGTGGTCGCCCGACCAGTCACGAACGCGATAATCCCCTTTCATCTGATCGGTAAGATCACGGGCTACCTGCCAGGCATCCCACAAGTCGTCCAATCGCAGTCGTACACCGGTTACGTCGTCACCCATACGACCCATGCGCTGCATATCCTGCATATGGACCAGCGCCAGACCAAAATCGTATTCCTGTGCGCCTGCTTCGAATATGCCGACTACGTTGAAACGCCTCATCTTCGGCAAGATTCCAACCGGTGTCGCATTGCGTTCGGCAATCAGCATGGTGACTTTGTCGCCAACCGTTACGCCCAGGTATTGCGCGAGTTCCGTTCCGAGGATGATA